>MDTG01291289.1_pt1 | contig 10487 bp, 8 predicted proteins | sample 811421 | NCBI WGS metagenome assembly MDTG01 (sample SAMN05326645, study PRJNA326480) | marine metagenome | isolation source: seawater | place: Pacific Ocean: South East | collected 2011
GAAATGATTATTTTCAAAAATATATTTTTTTAAATTATCAAGTATTTTTAGATCTTTTAAATTCTTCATCATATTATTAAAAGAACCCACGCCCGGTAATAATATTTTGTATTCAGGAGAAAAGTCACCTGAGGATTTTATTAATCTGTAATCGATTTTTTTATACTCTAATGCATTCATTAGGCTTTGCAAATTACACGTTTTGCAGTCAACTAAACCAATCATCTATTGAAAATTAATTTTGTAATTGTTCTTTTTGTAGTCTTTAGACATAATTTTTTTTACACTTTTTAAAAATTTCATCTTATCAAATTTCATATGGTTAATTTTATTATTATATAACTTAATCACTTCAGCTCTTTTTTTTATGAACTTATAGACACTTTTATCCCATCTTAAATCTTTGTGGTCAAATATTATAACTTTTGCGTTTGAAGAATATAGTATATATGAAAATGTTGTTGAAATTGGATGCGGACAAATAACATATTCGTAATTATTTAAAATATCTTCAAGCGGATCATAGATAATATTTATTTTTTCTTTTTTATATAATTTCTCTGTTTCGTTTATTCTTTCTGGATGAATTTTGTAATCAATTTCATAATTATTTTCTTTGCATAGTTTAATTATACTTGTCTCTACATATAGTAAGTTAAATGTGTGAAAAGAGGGAGCCCAATAGTAAAAATCTTGAGACATCGGAAATCCCACTAGTAAAATTCTATTATTATTGGTGTAATTCACATTCGTTTTTCTGTATAAGTTCTGTGAAATCTTGAAATCAACTTTCCTTATTGGTTTTGGAAGTTTTTTTAAATATTCTTTGACTCTTTGTTTTTCGGTTCTAGAGCCAACATAACACCTGCCACCAAGTGAAAGTATATTATTATAAAAGAAAGTTTCTTTAGAAATTTCAAAATTTAAAATTTGATTACCATGAATATAGCCATAAAGTTTGGCATTATTTAACAAACATTTAACTGCAAACGCTCTCATTTTATTACGACCCAACAAATTAGGAATAAAATATTTACTCGGTAAATTAATTTTATCACTTTTTAAAAAGTCATAAGTTTGACAAAAATTTTGAACTATTTTTTCTATTATAAAAATCGGAAATTTATCAAAATTTTTTTTGAGAGTTTTTTTTAAAAAAAAATATATTTTATTTTCTAAATAGTTTTTTTTTATTTCGTCTATTCTAACTACATTATCTCTAAAATTAACATAACAATATGTATAATTTTTTTTTGGAAATAATTTATTTATATAGTCATTTTCATATACTATTGTTATTTTTCTTTTGTTTAAAATTATTGAATTTAAATGTGAAATAAAATTCTTTATATAAATTTTATAATTAGATTTTATATCATCATAATTTATAAAACTATTATCAAAATATTTCTTAAAAATTATTTTCTCTATACAAGTATTATGTAAATTTGTATTTTTTTTTAAAAAAACTCTCTTTATTTTTTTTTTTTCTAAATTGTTAAATATTTCGTAAAATTGAGATATATAAAGAATACTGTCTAGTAGATCATAATTGCAAATTGCAACGTACTTCAAATATTCATCTTTATTATTAAAAAAAATTTGTTTGAAAATTTCTAAAATTTTTTTTCTATTATTTTGTAAATTTTTCGTAAAATTAATTTTGCAATTATTTGATTCAATCCAGTTTTTTAATCCGTAGTGGTATACTCCTTCAGAACTAAGAGGAAAAAAGCGTTTTCTTTTATTTGCCATATTTTTTTAATATAATAAGTTTTTTTTAATTTATATAAATTATTTAATACTATGAATACCCTTACTTTTGAGTTTCCTAATAAAATAGAAACGCTTAATAAAAAAAATTTCAAACGCAAACTAAAACTTAAAATTAAAAACTTAAGTTATGACCACAGATTTTTTTTCGAAAGATCTTGCATTTTTCTTGTTATTGGAAGACCTATAATAAGTGAATGTATTAATTTTAGGGATACCTTGAAATTATTAAATAAGTTTAAAGATATAAAAAAAATTAATGGTGAATTTTTAATTATAAAATTCAACTTAAACGAAAAAAAATTAGAAATTATAAATGATAGATTTTCATCTATACCTTTTTTTTACTTTAAAACAAGTAAATATTTTTTTGGTTCTTTGAGTTATGTCGAAATTTTAAAAAAGCTAAATTCAGAAAAAAATTTTTCTACAAATGAATATAAAATTTACGAATTTTTAAGATTACAAAGAATATTTGGAAGTGATAATTATGATAAAATTTCAAAATCTTTATCAGCTTATAACAAATTAATATATAAAAATAATAAAATTTATCTTTTAAAGTATTGGAGACCCAAATTTAATGTTGATAATAATAAAAGTATTCATTGGTATGCAAAAAAATTAAATTTTTTAATTGATCAATCAATAAGTAGAAAGTTTTCAGGAAATGAAAAAAGACTAATTTTTTTTTTAAGTGGTGGAATTGACTCACGATCTATATTTTCAAAAGTATCAAAAAAAATTAAAACTCAAAGTTTGACTATAGCAACTAAGTTAAATAATGAAGCAAAAATTGCTAAAAACGTATCAAGCAAACTCAAAATAAAAAACAATTTTTTTGCATTGGGATCTAATCCTTATAAGTCAAGTGTTAAACAATTAAGTTTAATTTCTAATGGAATATCATCTTTTGATCATTCTATTTTTAATAAAATTAATAAAAATTTTTTTAAAAAATTTGATATTTCCTCAAGTGGTTGGGGTTTAGATATTTTTTTTCAAGGACTTTATATTCCAACTGTTAAAAAGAAAATTTTAAATTTTTTTCCAACTTTTTTTTTTGGCCTTGATAAATCAATTTACAAAACCAACTTAGCAAATTTTTTTTTAAATAATATTTCATATAGAAATAAGGAAAAAGACCTATTTCAAATTATAAAACCTAGTTATAAAAAGAAATTTGAAAATAAATTAAATCATCAAATAAAAAATATTTATAAACATTCTAAATTTGTTTCTAATGATCCTGTTAATGTATATAATCATATGACAATAAACAATATATCAAGGCATTATTCTATGCCTAACCTATTAAGTATGACTAATTGTAAAAAAAATACTTGCATAATGTTTGATAATGATTTGTTGGAATTTTATTATACAATTCCACACAAATTTCTTGTTGGTAAAAAACTTTATAGATTATTTTATAGAAAATTTGTCAATAAAAATATTGCATCAATAAAAACAGGAAATGAAAATATAAAATTTGTTTTATCTCCATTTTATAAAACTTTTTTGTGGTACTGTGACAAAATATTAACAAAACTAAAAATTAGAAATAGAACTATATTTTACAATCCAGCTAAAGAAAGGACATGGCCTGCAAGAGATGAAATTATAAAGCATATGGAGTTTAAAAAATATCTAAGTAATATGACCAAGAATAGTTATTTTGACAGACTAGATTTCATTGATAAAGGAAAACTGAGAATTTTCTTAAAAAATTCAATTAAGAAAAACGATTGGTATGCAGCTTCTACAGTTTTTTATCTAATTACAATAAATGAGCTTTTTAAAGGATCCTAAATATTAATGTGTGGAATTTCTGGAATATATTCTTCTAATATTTTATCGGACGATGATATAAAAAAAGGAAATAATTTGGTCTCATCACTAACTCATAGAGGGCCAGATAATAAGCAAATTTATATTGACAATAAAAAAAAAATTTTTTTTGGTCATAATAGATTAGCAATTATTTACCCCCACCCTCTTGGAAACCAACCTAAATTAAAAGGTGAGTATTCTATTGTGTTCAATGGTGAAATTTATAACTATAAAAAATTAGGTTATGATTATTTTGAAAAAAAGAGAGACAAAAGTTTCAGTGATACAGAAATTTTATTAGATGCTTGGATAAAATGGAAAAAAAAATTTGTTCAATATGTAGATGGTATGTATGCGTTTGCTATCTATGATGGGAATAAATTATATTTAGCAACTGATTATTTTGGGGAAAAACCTATTTACTACTTTAAAGAAGGATATAATTTTTTCTTTTCATCAGAGATAAAGCCTCTTATAAATATTTTACAAGATAAATCTCTAGATGAAGAAGCGCTTGATGAATTTTTAACACTTGGTTTTTTGACTAATGGAAAAACACCATATTTAAAAATAAAAAAATTACCTGCAAATACACTTCTTACCATTGATAGAGAATTAAATACTAAATCAGAAAAACTTATTGAAAATATAAAAACGGATGACAAATTTGATATTAAACAAAGCGATATAGATGATTTCTCAGATATAATGCTTGATAGCGTAAAGTCAAGAATGGAAGCAGATACAGATATATCTTTGCTCTTATCTTCAGGAAATGATTCCTCATTAATTGCATCAATAATTTCAAAAGAATTAAAACAAAACATTAATACAATAACACTAAAAAATACAAAATCTGATGAGAGTAGATATGCAAAATTAATTTCTGAATATTTGAAAATTGATAATCATACATTAGAACAAGGATACGAAAAAAAAAGTATTTTTGATAATTGTGTTAATACACTTAATAATAACCTAGAAATATTTGCTATTGAACAATTAACAAATTATCTAAAATTGTCTGGAGTCAAGGTATGTTTATCTGGTTTGGGTGCGGATGAAATTTTTTATGGTTATAATAAATATTCAGTAGCATATAATTATAAAAATATAAATTTACTTAATAGATTTCTATTGATTATAAAAAGTAAAATTAAAAAAAACTTTTATAAAGATAATTTTGATCCACATGTTTATAATAGTTTAGAATGTGATAAAAAATTAATTTATTTAAAGAATGAAATAGATATTAATTTATTAAAAAATTTAAAATTTTTTCACAAATTTAGGTTTAAAGAAGAAAAAAATTTCATAAAAAAACTTAGAGAATTTGACATTAATCAGCAGTTACAATATTCCTTTTTATCATCTTTAGATTTTGCAAGCATGCAAAATAGTGTTGAACTTAGATCACCTTATTTAAATTTAAAATTACTAAAATTTGCTAACAGGTTTAATCCTGATTTTTTACTAAAATTACCAAAAAAATTTTTTGTAAAGAAGATGTTATCAAATTATTTACCTCAAAATTTAATCAATAATAAAAAAATTGGATTTAAATATGATTATTCTGAGAAAAATTCTTTTGGAGATTTCAAATTTTTTAGACAAAATTTTAATAATTTTTATATGCAAGTAAAAAAAAAATTATTTAAACAAAATTATAAAAAAATACTTTACAGAGTAATAATTTTAGATAATTTTTTTAAGAACAATCAATGAGAATTTTATTAATTTCAAGTAAACTTCCTTCAGAATACTCAGGATCTGGTAATAGAATTTTTGAAACTTATCAGGATATAAAAAAAACTTTAAAAGATGATTAAAGTTTTAGTTATTTGTAGCAAATTACCGCCAGAATATTCTGGTTCTGGTAATCGAATTTTTGATACCTATAAGAGGTTAGAAAAAAAATATAATGTTAATGCAAGTTTTGTTTCAAGTTCAACAGTCAAAAATTATAGTCACATTTATAATTACAAGAAAAAAAAAATAAAGTGTATTTCTAATAAAATATTTAAAACTTACGAAAGTAAAAACATATTTACTAAAATTTATAATTATGCAATTTTTAGATTAAATTATTTAAATGAGCTGATACCAATTTTTTTGTTTCTTTTTAAAAATTATAAAAAATACGATTTGTTACATATAATTGGAAACGTAAATATTACAAATTCTTCCATAACATTTTGTAAAATTTTTAATATTCCTAATTTAATTGAAATAGTTAACTATACCGATAAACCATTTTATTATGAACCTTTACTTGTAAATTTATTTTTTAACAAGGGTTATCCCAAGTTATCAATTATTTCCGTTATTTCAAAAAAAATTTTCAAAGTTTTTAAGAGAAACAAAATTAGAAACTTTTTATGGCACAAACCAAATCCTACAAAACCAAAATTTATTAATAAAAAAATAAAAAAACTAAAAATATTTAAAAATAAAGTTGTAATTTTGCATTTAGCTAAATTTATTCCAAGAAAAAAACATGATTTTTTAATAGAAGTATTGAATGATCTTCCAAATAAATACGTATTAATTTTAGCTGGTCCATTAGAAAAAAAAGGTACAAACAGCGAAAGAGATAAAAATTATTTTAACTCATTAAAAAAAAAGATTGATAAAAACAACTTAAACAAAAGAGTAAAAATAATTCCAAAATTTGTCAAAAAACCCGAAGTTTTAATTAATTCTTGTGATATATTTGCACTACCATCTATCAAAGAAGGCTTAGGAACAACCATATTAGAGGCTACTGCTTTAAAGAAACCAGTAATTTGCAATAATTTAAAAGATACATTTGATACATGGATAAAACATAAAAAGAATGGGTTTCTGTGTGAGTTAAATAAAGATAAGTGGGTTAAAAATATTCTTTCTATAGGCGAACTTAAAAAAAGAAATATTGAAGAAATTGGAAATAAAAATTACAAAATTACTAATGTCGAAAAAATAGATTCTGAATATTTAGAAATGTTTAAAAAATTGAGAAAAAATGTTAAAAAAATTAATTGACTTTACTAAATTTAATATAAAATATCTTTTACAATCTTATAGTATTAAAAATTTAAAAATATTAAAAAATTTTTTTTGTCAAAAAATTATTATAAAAACTCAAAAAAAAACTTTATTTCAATCTTATTTAATAAGTAAAAAAATAAATTACCAATCAAATTCAAGAAATTTAAATGCATTTATAGAGGGTGCAGCATTGATAGATAATATAAACAATCAAACTAAAAAAAAATTAAATATTCTAATGGTATGTTATGAAAAAGAATTATATATCCCAAAAATACTTTATGAGCTAGGTTATCAAATAGATGTTTATTTCTTTGACTTAAAAGTAAATAAAGAGGATCTAGATCAAGATTTTATCCAAAAAATAAATTTTTTTACAATTGAAGATGATATTAGAAATATAAATAAATATTTTCAAAATCCTTTTTTTGATTATATTTTTTCTTCTAGAGCGGGGATCGAGAGATTTAGATTTGATGAGTGTATTGAAATTACTAAAAAATTAACCCTTCTACTTAAAGATTATAATTCATATTTAATACTACACGTTATAAACGTTTTTTTACATAAAAATTTTTGTGAATGTGCGCAACAAAAAAAAATTTCTAAAATTTACACTAGTGAGGGATTAAGTGAAAACAATAATAATCATAATTATATTAATTTATATTCTAGTGACTTACATTTATCTGAAGAAAAGTACTTAGATGACTTAACCTATTTTATAAAAAATTTTAATAAAAAAATTAATAATGAATGGCTTGAAAAGTTTTTTATTAATAAAAAAAGATTGAACAAAGATGATGTTGTTAATATTGCGTCATCTTATACTTTTAATAAAAATAGAGTAAAATTACTAAGTGAATTTTCAAAAGAAACCGAATTATTCTCTACATACTTTAAATTATTATACAATAAACTTTATATATGTAGTTATTTAAAAATAAAAAAATAATATAAAAATTTTTAAAAAATTAAACACTATTTATTAATAAATTTTTTTTGAAAATTGTAATATTCCTTTAATCCTTTTTCTAAATTGTACTTTGGAGCAAACCCTATTTTTTTTATTTTTTCTATATCCAATGTGCCTCTTTTAGGTCTAAAATTTTCTTTATTTTTTTTAAACTCTACCTTAGTTTTAGGGTTTAATTTCTTTATTATTTCAAAAGCATCCAGAATGGATCTTGAATTGCCAAAAGTAGCATTATAAGTATCTCCAGTTTTACCTTTTAATAATACATCATGAATTGCTCTAGCGATATCTTTTACATAAGTAAAATCTAAATTTGTTGATTGACCATCATAAATAGTCAATTTTTTTCCAGCAATAGAATGTTCAACAAAATTTTGTAAAACTCTTCTATTACAATCTGTTGGTCCATAAACTGCTGACGGTCTTACTATATTAATAGGTAATTTATAGTTTTTAAAATATGCTTTAGTTAATAACTCACCACAAGCTTTTAAAGATCCATAAATATCCTTTGGATCTAAGATTGTATCATCTTCAGTTTGAGGATTTTTTTTAAAATCTCCGTAAATCATACTAGAAGAAACGTATACAAATTTTTTAAATTTTTTTAGTGTAGTTAGCGATTCTAATAAGTTGTATGTAGAGTTAAAAATTCCTTCCATAGCAAGATGTCTATTATCTATAGCAATATTAGCTAGTGGAAGTGCAGCTAAATGAACTACATATTCTGGTTTTTCTCTATTTAGAATTTCATACACTAAGTGTGGTGCATTTAAATTTATATGATAATTTTTTGATCCTTTAAGCAAATATTTTTTTCTATACTCTATTTTTTTATAATAAGACAAGTCAATCTTATCAAAATATTGCTCACTGTTATCAATAGTAATTACTTTTATTTTAGATTTCATTAATTCTTTTACCAAATGAGAACCTATAAAACCCATACCACCTGTAACAATAACTTTCATAAAAAGAACTTATAATTTTTTTAACTGATTAGCAATTAATTCAACTTCACCATCGCTTAAAAAATTATGATTAGGGATACTTATTAAATAATTTACAAAATTATTATCATTTTTATAAATTACTTTAGAATTTTTAAAAATTGAATGATCAGATAAAAAATTTGGATAATGATGTCTATATTGAATTTTCTTTTGAATAAATAATTTTTCTAACTTTGATTTATATTTAGTATGAATTACAAATTTATGGTAAATATTATTTTCTTCACTTTGTGTTGTGATGTACTCTTTTTTTTTTAAGAAATCTAAATAATATTTTGATATTTTAATTCTTCTTTTATTCCATTTGTCTAACTTATCTAGTTTAGAAATTAAATAGCAAGCAGTTAATTCACTCATCTGACTGTTATAGCCAATTTTATCAAATTTATTACCGTTTTTTCCATGGTATCTTAAAGAACGAACATTTTTTGAAATTAATTGGCTATTAGTAATTACACATCCTCCGGAGCCGGGTGCAGAAAGTATCTTAGTAGGGTCAAAGCTTATAGAGCCAGCATCTCCTATTAAAAACTTTTTATTTTTTCTTTTGGCTCCAAAATTTTGAGCTAAATCCTCAATTATTGGTACTTTATGAACCTTTTTAAGTTTATTTATAAATTTTTCATCAAGAAGTTTTCCAAATAATCCAACTAAAATAATTGAGTGTAAATCTTTTATTCTGAACTTACTTATGTTTTGATTTATTAAAAATTCATCATTACAACCAGATAAAATTGCCTCTTTGCTTGCTCTTAAAATTGGAGTTCCAGAGGCAATAAAACTAAAATTTGAGGTCATTATTTTCATTTCTTTAGCTGAATGATTTAATGACTTAATTATAAAATATGTTGCATCTGTGCAACTATTACAAGTAATACAGTATTTAACATTAAGTTTTTTTGCAATCTTATCTTCTAAAAGATTTGTAAAATTACCTTGCAAGAAAATTCCAGATTTAAAAACTTTTGAACTAAGGTGTCTATATTCTTTTTCAATAAATTTATATTCTCTTGAATTATGAAAGTAAGGAATCATTTAGCCGTTTTATTATTTCATTACATTTAATTTTCCAATCATTTTCTTGAGAAAATTTTTTTCCATTTAATATAATTTTTTCTCTGATTGATGAATTTTTTTCTAAAAATAAAATTTTTTCTTTTATTTCATTTATATCTCCGAATTTATATAGTAGGCCATTATCTGCAGTAATTGTATCATTATTTCCTGGAACATTAGATAAAATACATGGTACGTAACTTGACATAGCTTCCAAAGCTACATTTGCATATGTTTCCGTTTTTGTTGGATATACAAAATAATGGGATTGTGAAAAGTATTCTAGCAATTTTTTTGATGGGAAATAATAATCATTGTCATTTAAGCTAGGCACAATTTCTTCAATAAATTTAAATCTATTGAGATCATTTGGATTTTTTATTTTTCTCTCTAATTTCTTCGTGTCTTTTCCAATAATCAAAAATTTGTAATTTTTAGGCATTATTTCAGCTAATTTGATTAAATGATGAAAGCATTTTTTTGGATGATTTCTGCCTATGCTAATTATTAATCTATCTTTTTTTTTATATTTAGATTCAATATTTTTATAAATAAATTTGTCAAAATAGTTTGAATGAATTCCAGGAGTAGATATTATTATTTTTTTTTCATTAGAAAAATTATTTTTAACAGTTTCTGAAATCGCTAAATAATTTTCATTTTTCTCTATTATTTTTTTTAAAATATTTGATATTTTCTTATCTCTAGCTAATCCATAATTAACTGAGAGGTCAGTTTGTATATCATCTCCAGTAGGTCTTATTAAAAATTTTATCTTTTTAGAAAAATTTGAAATTAAAGCACCA
>MDTG01335645.1_pt1 | contig 10487 bp, 8 predicted proteins | sample 811421 | NCBI WGS metagenome assembly MDTG01 (sample SAMN05326645, study PRJNA326480) | marine metagenome | isolation source: seawater | place: Pacific Ocean: South East | collected 2011
CATCTGGCCAATAATTATCAATAAAATTAGAATCATAAAGCCAGCAGCAACGATGCCAGAGGCCATATAGACACCGTTAAGAAACCCCCATAAAGGAGAGAATAGCCGCCGCGCTTGCTGTTGGAAAATACGTGCACAAACGGCCAGTAACGCAGGCAGGATAAACAGCCAGAACCAGAGCGGAATTCCAATAAAAAGAGGCCAGTCAGACATAAAAATACGCTTTAAAAATAGGAGAGAAGCCTGCCCCCCGATAAGGGGAGCGGGCAAAATATTGGTTAGAGCTCTACATCTTTTTATAGGCGTTGATAACAGCCTCGCCATCACTGCCAGAAGCCGCGACCCAGTCACCCTGCATCTTCGCGCCAATGGATTTCAACTCTCTCAGGAATTTTGGACCCGCATCAATAACCTGCATACCGTTAGCCTCTAGCTGCTCAAAATACCAGTTTGCCAGGCCCTCAGACTTTGCAAGGCAGGCCGCGCCTGTCTCATCTGCTGCGCGCTGAATATCTGCCTGTGTGCCGCTGCTCAGACCATCCCAAACCCCTTTGTTTATGATCACATAATTACGAGGCAACCACGCATTCACCTTGTAATAGTGAGAAAGATGTTCCCACACTTTCCGGTCATAACCGGTCGCACCGGAAGAAATGAACGCTTCGGCAACTCCAGTGGCAAGGGCTTGTGATAATTCAGCTGCCTCTACCTGAACTGGCAACATGCCCAGCTCTTTAGCTATTTGCGCGGTTGCGGTGTTGTAGGAGCGGAACTTAATCCCTTGTGTGTCGGCACTGGATGTTACTGCCTTCTTGAAATAAAATCCCTGACCCGGCCATGGGCAGGTATAGAGCACTACCAGATTTTGATCAGCCAGCTGGGCATTTACTGTATCTTTGGCAGCCTGCCACAGCTTTTCATTGGCATCATAGGTAGATGCCAGAAAAGGCAGATTGTCCCAGCCCAGTATCGGTAATTCATTCGCATGAGAAGATAAAAGACGCTCACCTATGGGGGCCTGGCCTGTTTGCACTGCCCGCTTGATCTCACCGCCCTTAAACAAGGAGCCGCCTGGATGAACGGTGATTTCAATATCCCCATTTGTGTAGGATTTTACCTTTTCCGCGAACACAACACCCATTTCAGAATGAAAGTTCGAAGCGGCATAGGCCATTGGCATATCCCATTTTTCAGCAGAAGCTGTACCCGCTACCAATACCGTAGCGGCTGCAGCGATCATTGTGGTTTTAAAGGCTTTCATCTTTTTCTCCATTTTTTTTGTATGCGGGGGTCAGCTATAATTTTAGTCCTCATCCCACATTCAAATGTGATTTGATCATTATCTACCCCACATGGTTTAACAAAACTTGTCAAGACTCAGGGGCAAAGCTAAAGCCCCGACTGGCTTATCTGAATCTGGATGGGCTATAGGCAGCCATATCCAAATTAGGGGTCTGACCAGCAATTATTTGCGCCAGCAATCGGCCGGTCTTTGGCCCGCCTGTTAGCCCTATGTGATGATGTCCAAACCCCAAGAAAATGCCGCATTTTTCCTCCAGTTCGCCAATCAGCGGGATAGAATCAGACGGGGCTGGCCGAAACCCCAGCCAGCTGGTCATTTCCTGCCATGTTAATTGTGGCATCGCTTTGTGGATATTTTTCTTCAGAAAATCAAAAGGTGGCTGAGATGGCCCGAGCGTCGTACCACCGAATTCCACCACACCCGCCAGACGAATACGTCCTTCCATAGGGGTCGCCACAAATTTACCCGAAGCTACCATAACTGGCGCCTTTGGCATCATATTCGGCCCCCATAATTCCAGATGATACCCGCGCTCTGCTTCCATGGGGATTGACAGGCCAAGCTGTTTGACAAGTGGCCCTGACCAAATGCCAGTTGTGATAGCGACTTTTTCAGTTTTCAGGGTTTCCCCGCCAGCGCGCACACCAGTAACTTTTCCTGCCTTGCGCTCTATCGCTTCAACTTCGGCAATTAACAAGCGTCCGCCCTGATTTACAAAATATGCCGCCAATGCCTTGACATAATCCCCAGGGCTGGTGATCCGGCCATGCTGACCAAGACAGGCCGCAAACCCTAATGATTTATCAAAAGCAGAGTCATAATTATAAAAAGCTTCGCCCTCTAACTCCGTCCAGCTAAAGCCATTCTCACGGCGAACCTGCCAGCCAAAGCTGTCTTTTTCAAAATGCGAACGGTCATTATATACATATAGATAATCACAAGGGGTTATCCATTTCTCAGCACCTGTGCCTTTGGCTAGCGCCTGATGATCGCCTAGCGAGTCGCCAATAATGGGCAACAGTGCCCTGGCAATTCTTTTGGTATCTGCTGCATTTGCATGTTTTAAATATTTCCATAGCCACGGCGTCAATCGGGGCAAATAAGACCATTTTAAAAATAGGGGCTGACCCGGATCCAGCAGCATTCGTGGCGCTTTGCCTATCAATCCAGGCGTGGTTATTGGCACCACAGAACAGGAAGCCAGGACCCCGCCATTGCCAAAGCTGGCCCCCTCGGCAGGGCCTGTTTTATCTATCAGTGTAACCGACAAGCCTTTGCGTTGTAGCTCCAGCGCGGTTGATACGCCGACAATCCCAGCCCCGATAATGATAATATCCAGTTTTTTTTCATCTGGCTTTTTTGTGCTTGCCTTGGCCATTCCTTTTCCCCTGATTACTGTCTCGCTATGCCACCCATTCTGATACGGGCGCGGATGCCAGATGCAAAGGCTGGGCGATAATATCCACCAGGCTCGGTCCATCGTGGGCGATAGCCTGTTCCAGCACACCCTTTAATGCTGCGGGGTCTTCCACCCGCCAGCTTTTCACCCCAAAGGCACTGGCCACCGCCGCATGATCGGTGCGACCAAAATCAACATTATAAAAACGTTTATCAAAGCCTGAATTCTGGCCAGCCTTGATCCAGCCATAGGTGGCATTTGAGAAAACAATAGAGGTGATCGGCATCTTGTAGCGCGTCATGGTTTCAAACTCGCCGCAACAAAACCCAAAAGAACCATCTCCCATCAGATTAACCGTCTTAACCGATGGCCGTCCAATATGCGCGCCCATTGAAGCTGCCAGCGCATAACCCAGCGCTCCATGTGCGCGGTTAGTAATAAAATGCCGCCCGGATCTGCGCCATCTGTAATGCGCTGATATATAAGGGCAAGGCGTGCCGGGATCGGCAACCACTATCGCATCCTCATTCAGACAATTTGATAAGGTATGGATTACCCGCTCCGGGGTAATTGGCGTTTGATCACAATCGACCAGTTTCATAAATGTTGCCAGCTTTTCAGACCATGCGCCAGCCGCTATTTTATCACCGCCAAAATCAGCCCCTTTTTTATCCTTTTTAACCGATTTTAGTAGCGCGGCAAGCCCAAGATAGGCATCTGCACAAATCGCAATCTCTGTGCGGTAATTCGCGCCCAAAACCATGGGATCACTGTCAATATGAATAATTGGCACCGATTTATCCGGACTGCGCCACCGCTCGGTAGTTACCGAGCCTGCCCGGCAGCCGACAAACACGACCAAATCTGCCCTGTCCATCACCGCCCTAGTAGGAGGCACACCGCCGTTAGCGCCAACAACTCCAAGGGCGTTGGGATGGGTTTCCGCTATCACCCCTTGTCCAGATACAGTAGTGGCCACCACCATATTCAGGGCTTCTGCCACCTCTTGCACCAACGCCATGGCCCCGGCAAGTAACGGGCCACCTCCGCAAACCATGACCGGATTTTTTGCTTTTAACAATCTTTGTGTAGCTTCTTCTATGGCGCTTTGTTCCGGGCCCGCACGTTCACTTGGAAAGGTTTGGTGGCGCGGTTCTGCCCATATTTCATCCGGGTTTATTTCTGCTTCCTGGGTGTCAAATGGCAACGCCAGATGTGCCGCACCAGGACGCCCGGTTGTCATAGCCCGAAAAGCCGTGCGGATTTGGGCTGGCAGACTAGTGGGATTATCCAGACTATCATTCCATTTTGTGACGCTTGAAAACAGTGTTTTTTGATCCAGCTCGGTCAGCGGATATTTCCCGCGTGAGGTAGTTGCCACATCTGTTGTTATCGCCAATATCGGAATGGAGCTTTCATTTGCCTCAACAACAGGGGGCAGGATATAGGTTGCACCGCCACCAGAGGGGCCTTCACAAATACCCGGCCTACCTGTCACCCGTGCATAGCCATCTGCCATATATCCAGCATGGCGCTCATCGCGCGTCAACATGTGGTTTATCGAATGATCCAGCCGCGCCAGCGCGTCATAAAAGGGTAAGGTCGTATCTCCGCACAGGCCAAAAATATGCCTCACCCCATAAGCCTCTAGCATACGCACGACCGCCTCGGCGCCGGTTAACTTATTGGTCTGTTTCATGGAACATCTATCCTAATGAAAAGGCTTTGGTTAAATTATTAACGTTATCGTGTTAATCTTTGCGCCTTGTGTCAATCACAGAAAGATGCACATCATATCTCAAACTGGCTATCGGTGAAATTTAGTCTATACTTCAAAAAAAGGTCAGTAAGGAGACAGGCAAATGCGTGTGAGAGGTGGCAAAGCTCTTTATGGAAGCAGCGTTGGTATTTTGATGCTGGATGCACAATTCCCTCGCATTATAGGGGATATGGGAAATGCCCAAACCTGGCCTTTTCCAGTGCATTATAAAATTGTCCGCCAAGCCTCGCCAGATAAGGTGGTGCGTGGGCAGGCACGCGATATGCTGGATAGTTTCATCCTGGCCGGACACGAATTAATCGCTGACGGGGTAGATGGCATCACCACAAATTGCGGCTTTCTGGCTCTGTATCAGGAACAGCTATCACAGGCGCTTCAGGTTCCAGTAGCAACCTCTAGTTTATTGCAAGTCCAGATGGTCAACAGCCTGCTACCAAAAAACAAGCTGGCTGGCATTCTGACCATCAGCGCCAGTTCGTTAACGCCGGCACATTTACGCGCTGCCAATGTACCAGAGACCACCCCCATCGCCACTACTGAAAGCGGCGCCGAATTTACCCGCGCTATTCTGGATAATGAAAACCAGTTGGATATTGAGGCTGCCCGCCTGGATAACATCACCGCCGCACGCCAACTTTGCCAGGATCCATCCGTTGGCGCGATTGTGCTGGAATGCACAAATATGATCCCCTATGCCGCCGCTATACGGACCGCAACAGGCCTGCCTGTCTTTTCCATCTATAATTTCATTTTATGGTTTCAGGCCAGCCTCAGCCCAAAAGCTTTCCCCTTGCCGCCTATGGAGGGTTAAGCAGTGCTACTCCCTGCTTTAAGCGGTTTGGGCCGATATGCGCGTCTTGCCTTGCCAGCGGGTATCCTGATTGCGCTATTGCTGCCAGAACTGCACCTGCGCTGGGATATTATTCTGCCTATAAATATCACCTTAATTTATGCGGCTTCCATAATCCGGCTGGATTTGAAATCTACTTCGCAAATGGCCTTTACGCCAAAGAGGCTGGCGCTCAGCCTGTCTATTACGCTGTTTATTTTGTGCCTGGTACCGATTGCTTATGTAATGCTGGCACGGATGGGCGGGCTGGCTTTTTTATATTATCCTAGCCTTATCTGGTTTGCGGTGGCCCCGCCTATCGCATCCACAATTTGGATTTGTACCTTGCTGGGTTTCCGCGCCGCGTTGGCGATGGAGGTTGTGGTACTGACCAGCCTTGCCGCCCCATTTACAGGCCCATTCATGGCGGCTTGGCTGTTAGCAGATATTGCCGCAATTGACCAGATTGCGCTGTTTTACAAGCTGGCTGGCATGATCTGTGGTGGTAGCCTTATCGCCCTTATCGGTCAAAATATATTGGGCCGCACCAAAATTGAGGATAATCGGCTGGTGTTTGACGGGTTATCGGCATTGGCAATGCTGATTTTTTTGATCCCGGTATTTAATGGCATGGCAGTGGTGATAATTCAGAAACCGGTATTGGCCTTTCATCTTTGCGGGCTGGCGGTACTTATGAATATGGGCGCCCAAATTGCCTTGCTAGGATTTAGCCGATTATTTAGCCCCTATGCAGAACGATTAAAGGTGCTAGCCATTGTTACTGGCAACCGCAATGTCGGGCTATATTTCGCTGCCCTGCCAGCAGACCCGGTATTTGCCCTATTTACCGCCATGTATCAGATCCCGCTTTATTTGACTCCTCTGATAATAGGTCGGATTAGCTTTTGGCTTACCGCTCATAGCCAGACCCGGTGACGCGCCGCACTAAGGGCTGGTTTTTCCCCATCTTCTGTGAGAAAATAGCCTGAAACTTGCGTATTTTGGCTGTTTAAACAGCATTATCTAACCCTTCAGATTTTTTCTAAAGAAAGACCGCGCTATGCAGTTTACCTCTCTTAACAGCGTCACCCTTCACTATCAGCAAATTGGCGGGCCAGAAGCCGCACCAACAGTTGTTTTCATCAATTCGCTGGCAACAGATTTCCGCATCTGGCGAGATGTCATTATCCAGCTAGCTGGTCATTTTCCAATGCTTACCTATGATAAGCGCGGGCATGGGCTGTCGGATACTGGCACCGCGCCCTATACTCTGGATGAACATGTTGAGGATCTGGTTGCACTGTTGGATAAGCTGATCATTTCAGACGCGGTTATTTGCGGGCTATCAGTTGGCGGGCTGATTGCGATGCGCCTACACGAGCTGCGCCCGGACCTCGTCTCTTCGCTAATGTTATGTGATACCGCGCCCAAAATCGGCACCACAGAGATGTGGGAGGAACGCATGCAAACCGTGCGCGACCAAGGCATGGCAGGTCTGGTCACGGCCAATATGGCACGCTGGTTTACGCAGAATTTCCACACCCACCATCAGCCAGAGCTGGACGGCTATTCCAATATGTTTTTGCGGGTGCCGATTGAGGGATATCTGGGCACTGCCGCTGCCATCCGCGATGCAGACCTGACCGAGGCGGCCACAAAAATTGATGTGCCTGTCTTATGTGTCGTGGGCGAGGAAGATGGCTCCACCCCGCCAGAATTGGTGCTGAATATGGCCAATATGATCCCTGGTGCTGATTTTAAGCTGATCAAGGGAGCAGGACATATCCCGTGCGTCGAACAGCCCCATATTCTAGCAGATACCCTTAATGGATTTATCGCCGGGCAAAAATAGACCCCAAAAGACAAACAGGTAGCCACAGTTCATGACACAGCTTTTCAGGCGCTACATCTATTCTAACGCGCCACTTTTATTATCATTAGCAACGTTGGGCTGGGCCGGTAATACTGTAGCTGGCCGGTTGGCGGTAGGTGAGATATCCCCTATGGTGATTGTTTTCCTGCGCTGGACAATCGTAGCTGGTTTGCTTGCCTTCACCCAACGTCATAATCTTAAAAAGGCTCTGCCGCTCATTACCATCAGATTGAGGTGGGTTTTTGCCATGGCAGGCTTTGGCTTTACTTTTTTTAACGCACTATATTATATGGCAGCTAAATATACCACTGCGATTAATCTCGGCATCATTCAATGCACGATGCCAGCCTATATTATTTTGGGTGCCGCAATTATTTTTCGCAATCGCCTAAGCGCGCTGCAATTAACCGGAACGGCGCTGACCATGTTCGGCGTCATCATTATTATTTCAAAAGGTGATATCCAGATTTTATCCCAACTGGCGATTAATCAGGGGGACTGGCTGATGCTATTGGCCTGCCTGTTCTATAGCGGCTACACAATTGGTCTGCGGTACCGGCCTAAGATCGGCAATTTTACCATGATGTTTTTTCTGGCGCTGGCCGCATGGCTACTATCCTTACCGCTATTGCTGGCAGAAAGCTTAATTACAGGTTCATTATGGCCAGATAATCTGCAAAGCTGGCTAGTAATACTCTTTGTGGCATTAGTGCCCTCTTTTTTATCACAGATATTTTATATGCGCGGTGTAGATTTAATCGGCCCTGCCCGTGCTGGTGTGTTCAGCAATCTGGTACCTGTCTATAGCGCCGCACTCGGCATTCTCATTTTAAATGAAAGCCTGCAAATTTTTCATGTATTGGCGTGCCTGCTGGTATTTAGCGGGCTGGCGGTTATCTCGAAACAAAAACAATCCCCAGCCAGCTAGCCGGTCCCTGTCAGTCGCTAGGCCGTGATATCTTTCATCGCCGCCAGAAATTGTGCTACCTCATGGCTAGAATTATAATGGCATAAAGATACCCGCACGCAACCATCCAGACCTAGCGGGTCTAGAATATTACCAGAATAATGATCAGCTTTGCGCAAATGGGTTCGGATGCCCTGCTCATTTAGTTTTGCCACCACATCTGCAGATGCCATGCCATCCACATATAATGACACCAGCCCTTCACGTGCCGGATTATCAATCCCGCCAATGATATGAACCTTTTCCATTTCTGCTAGACCGTCCAGATTGCCAGTGCCACGCAACATCGCATCAGTTAGGCTTTTTTCATGGGCGTGGATAGCCTTTCCTGCGGAGACAAATCTGTCCCGGCCTTCAGTAGCAGGGTCAATTTGCGCCCCCAGCCAATCCAGATAGCCAATTACTTCAGACATGGTGGCATAGGAACCGGTATCGCGGGTACCAAGCTCCCAATTCCCTTCTGGGCCACCAACCAGACTGTCATGTGGCAATGTAGTCATACGCTCGGATATCCAGGCAAGACCAAACCCGTGACGCGAAAACATTTTGTAAGGCGAAATCACATAACCATCCACATCATAGGCGGCGATATCAATCAGCCCGTGTGCCGCATGCTGAATACCATCCACGATAATAAAGCAGTCTGGTGAGACGGCGCGGATAGCTTTGGAAATCTCAGTAACATCCATCCCCATCCCGGTTACCGGCGATGTATGTAAAATTGTGGCAACGCGCGTATCTGGTGTAACTGCCTTTGCGTAATCTTCAGCCGTGACCAGGCCGCGTGCGTTATCATGGGCAATCAGCCTGTGCGTCTTACCAGAGATGCCTGCCCAGCGGACACAGGCGCTGCGCGTAGCTGGATGTTCAACAGTAGAGCCGAGAACGATACCATCAGAAGCGGTACCCAAACAGGCATTCATCACAAGCCGAAAAATCAGTTCAGTGCCGCTTTCCCCAACAAAAAATTGGCCATCTGGTGCATTCATAAATACCCGCAAATCTGCTTTTGCCTTGTTTATCACCCGCACCAGCTCATGCGAGCCTGGATTGTCACGACCCTGATTATCAGGGATCGCCGCATAGCTTTTTGAACAATCAACCACACTATTTAAGGTAAGCGCGCCACCTGCATTTTCAAAAAATATGCGCTGGCCCTGCACTGGACAGCTATCAATCTGCGCAAATTGACTACGAATTCCACTCAAGAGTTCGGGAGTAATAGCTGACATAAAATTATCCATTCCTACTTATTATGAAAGGGCTAAGGCGCAAGGCACTTCTAGTATCCATATTAAAATTTAATTTACATAAATCACAAGTAGATAAGATACCATATTATAAAATATTTCATTTGAGAATGGAGGTACCTTTTGAGTCACTTACCAACTCATCATAAACAGCCTGTCGAAAAAATTTAGAATTATCCAGCAAGCCATAAAACCACCACAACAAAAGTTCAAATCCAAACTAGTAAAGACTTCTTTTCAAGCAAATCAATTCAAAATTTTTAATCTACTTTAGGTATCCTCAGCCTTTCCCTATGCAAGGTGTATAACCCAGATAAAATAATTATTGCCGTGCCACTAAGGGTATAGAAATCAGGTAACTGGTCGAACACCATAAAGCCATAAAAACTGGACCAGATAATGATTGTATATTGCATCGGCGAAACCACCACAGCCAATGCTATTTCCAGCGCCTTTATAACCAACAATTCAGCTATTGCTGCCATGCTTGCCATAAAAATTATTAATAGAATTTCTGTGCTTGTTTGTGGCGTTGTCCAGACAAATGGGATAGGCAAGCTCAAAACAAAAGTGGAGGCCATCGCTGTATAGGCAACAGTAGTTTCTGTTTTATCGATGCCTGATAGAGATCGCGAAATGACCTGCCGTCCAGCAAACAAGCAGGCAGCAATCAAAGGAAAAATTAGGGCAGGGTGAAAGCTATCAAATCCAGGCCTAATAATAATCAATGTTCCAATAAAGCCTACAATCACTGCTGTCCAGCGATGAATGCCAACATATTCCCCAAGCACTAGCGCGCCCATAATTGTAACTAGCAAGGGCGCAATAAAAGTAACCGCTACTGCATCCGCTAAGGGGACATAAGAGACCCCAATAATAAAAAGGGAGGTTGATAGAGCGGCACAAGCGCCTCTGCTAATCTGCAAGCCAAATTTGGCGGTTCGCAGAATCTGGCGGCCACGCCAGATGAGTAAGATAACAACTCCGAAAAACAGTCCCATCTGACGGAACCATGCCACTTGCAGCGGATCAATTGTTGCCGTCAAAAACTTGGCTTGTGTATCTACAGCTGAGAAAATAAACATA
>MDTG01414955.1_pt1 | contig 10487 bp, 9 predicted proteins | sample 811421 | NCBI WGS metagenome assembly MDTG01 (sample SAMN05326645, study PRJNA326480) | marine metagenome | isolation source: seawater | place: Pacific Ocean: South East | collected 2011
AAAGACTTGGAAAAAGATTTTTTTCATGCAATCAATATGATAAAGAAAATTAATATTATTGATAGTGAGGTTTTCCTGCATAATAAAATTAAATCTAAAGTCAATATCTTGGCTGAAGGTGCTCAAGGATCTCTTCTAGATATTGATTTTGGATCTTATCCTTATGTTACCTCCTCAAACACAACGGCTGCTGGTGCATGTACAGGTCTTGGTATTCCTCCTAACCAATTGAACAATATTATTGGTATTTTTAAAGCATATTCAACTAGAGTTGGTAGTGGCCCTTTTCCAACTGAGCTGTCAGATCCAATTGGAAAAAAAATTGCCAAAGTTGGTAATGAATTTGGGTCAACTACAGGTAGAAGTAGAAGATGTGGTTGGTTGGACTTAGTTTCTCTAAAATATGCTGTCAGAATTAATGGTATAAATAAACTTGTGATGATGAAAAGTGATGTTTTATCTGGCATTAAAAAAATAAAAATTTGTGTTGGATATGAAATGGATGGAAAAAAAATAGATTATTTTCCCTACTCTATTGAAAAAAATAGCGTTATACCTATTTACAAGGAGTTTGAGGGATGGTTTCAAGATTTATCAAAAATTGAAAATGAAAATGAATTTCCAGTGAACTTTAAAAAATATTTAACTTACATTGAAAAAGAACTAAATATACCAATAAGTATTATATCAGTTGGACCAAACAGAAAACAGACTATATTTAGAAATTTATGATTAAAACCAATAGATTCTACAAATCATTTTTTTTTATAATTTTTTTTATCTATAATTTATGTGTTTTTTCTCAAGAGACAAAAATAATAGAGATACAGCAAGCAGGCTCATTCACAAAAGACGAGTATAATTTTCCAGGTGCTAACATACTGAAAAAAGAAAATAATATAAGGGTTCACTTATATCATGAGGGTGCACTAATTAAATCAAATAAATCATTTTTTTACCCTAAAAAAAATTTTTTTAGTGCTAATGGTGATATTGTGTTTAATCAGGGTGATAGTTTGTTTCTAAATAGCGATTATATAGAATATAATGGAAAAATCAAAAAAATTAAAGCTTGGGGTAATGTGAAATTAAGCAATGCAGAAATGAAACTATATACTGATACTCTATATTTGGATAGAATTAATAACATTGCTTTTTATAAAACACCTGGTAAAATAATAGACGGATCAAGTACTTTAAATAGTAATGAGGGCACATATTATTTAGACGAAAAAAAATACAGGTTTATAAAAAACGTAAAAATAAAAAATCCAGAATATAATTTAAATTCATCTAGACTTGACTATTATGTTTTAAGTGAAGATTCATTTTTTTATGGACCATCAAAAATTGTGGGTAAAGATTATGAAATATATTGTGAAAGTGGATATTACAACACAAAAATTGAAAAAGGTAACTTTAAAAAAAATGCTGTTATATACTATGACAACAAAGTGATTAGGGGTGATAGTCTATATTTTGAAAATGATAGTAGATATGCCTCGGCCTCAAAAAATGTTAAAATTTATGATACTATTAATAACTCTGTAATTAGAGGTAATTATGGTGAAGTATATAAATCAAAAGATTCTGCAATTATTACTAAAAACCCTATTGCAATTAATATAATTGAAAATGATTCTCTTTATATTAGTGCTGATACAATTATTCTAACTGGAAAAGAAAAAAACAGACTTATTACTGCTTACTATGATGTTAAAATTTTAAATTCTGGTTTAAAAGGTAAATCTGATTCACTATCATTTAGAGAAAGAGATCAATTGATTAAATTGATAAAAAAACCTTTAATTGGAAAAGAAAACCAAATTTTAAATTTAAACCAAAAAAATATGAGAAATCCAATTTTATGGTTTGAAAAAAGTCAACTTTCAGGAAATTTAATTCATTTGTTAACGGATTCATCTAATAATAAACTTGATTCTATATTCATTTTTGAGAATACTTTTATAGTAGAGGAGGATACTTTAAATAATAAAGGATTTAATCAAATTAAAGGTAAAAATTTATATGGAAATTTTGAAAACGGTAATTTGAAAAATATAAAAGTTGATAAAAATACTGAAGTAATATACTACATGTATACTGATGAAAAAGAATTAATTGGTATTAATAAAACTATTTGTAGTTCAATTGAAATGAAAATGGATAACAATGAAATTAAAGAAATTACATTTTTTACTCTTCCTGACGGAAAAGTAAATCCTGAGAAGATGATTGATAAAAATCAATTAATTCTGGATGGTTTTACATGGAGAATTAATGAAATACCCAAAAATGTAAGTGATCTAACTAATTAATGAAACTAATTAAAGATTTTTTAAAATATCAAGCTAAAACATCGCCCTATCCTTTATCTATTGAAATCAAAAAGGCGTTTGGATCTTACATTGTAGATAGTGAAAATAAAAAATATCTAGATTTTATAGCTGGTGTATCAGTTTGTAATCTTGGTCATAGTAATCCAGTTATTATAAGGGCAATAAAAAAGCAGATAAAAAAATACATGCATGTTATGGTTTATGGAGAATTTGCTTTAGAACCATCAGTGAAATTATCAAAAGAAATTGCATCAAAAATTTCAAAAAACTTAGAAGTGATTTTTTTAACAAACTCAGGCACTGAGGCAGTTGAAGGCTCGCTAAAATTAGCAAAAAGATATACTGGAAGAAAAGAAATAATTGCTGCTTATAATTCATACCACGGAAGCACTCAAGGTTCACTTAGCACTGTTGGAGTTTTTAGAATGCAAGAAAAATTTCAACCATTATTACCAATGGTTAATTTTATAAATTTTAATCAAGATAAGGACTTACAAAAAATAAGCTCTAATACTGCTTGCGTTATCTTGGAAACAATCCAAGGTGGAGCGGGTTTCATTTTACCTGAAAATAATTTTTTAAAAAAAGTAAAAAAAAAATGTAAAGAGGTTGGTGCCCTTTTAATTCTTGATGAAATTCAACCTGGATTTGGCAGAACTGGAAAACTTTTCGGATATCAAAATTATGACGTTGAGCCAGATATTTTAATTTTAGGGAAAGCTTTTGGTGGTGGCTTACCTGTAGGAGGATTTTGTAGTTCAAAAAAAATTATGGATTCTCTAAGTTTTAATCCTAAGCTAGGACATATATCTACTTTTGGAGGAAATCCTGTAATTGCATCTGCATCTTATGCAGCTATCAAAGAATTATATGATAAGAATTTAATGAGTAAGGTATGTTCAAAAGAAATGTTATTTAGAAAATATTTAAAACATCCGTTAATAAAGAAAATTAATGGAAAAGGTTTGATGCTTGCTTTGATTTTAAAAAAGAGTTCAATTGCAGATTTTGTAGTTAAAGACTGCCTAAAAAACGGATTAATTTTGTTTTGGCTTTTATGGGAACAAAAGGCTGTTAGAATTACCCCACCATTGACAATTTCAAATAAAGAAATTAAATTAGGTTGTCAAATTATTCTTGATTCACTTAACAACTATCAATCTAAATTTGTTAATTAATTTGTTAAAAAGAAAATTATTTTTACACAGAACAACTTAATTAGAGTATTAACTTTATTAAAGTAATATTCTGGTTTATGTCTAAAGAATTTTCAAATAGTTTTGATTCACCGGTAAACAAATTTGAACAAATGCTTCAGACAAATTCTACTCTTTTTTTTGATGTTCAAGAATTTGAAAATATAATTCATCATTATATTGATAGTGGTAAAATTAATTTAGCTAGAAAAGCTGTTTCAATGGGACTAAATCAACATGAGAATAATATTCAACTTGTTTTGTTGAAATCAGAACTTTTAATTTTAGAGGGAGATATCGACAATTCATATTCTTTACTTAAAGAAATTGAGTCAATTGAACCAAATAACCAAGAAGTTTTAATTCAGAAAGCAACTATCTACTCAAAAAAAAATCAACATAATAAAGCTATTGAAATTTTAAAAAAATCATTGAATTTCATAGATGACCCGTCAGAAGTATGGATGTTGCTAGGGATGGAAAATATGATGACCAGCAACTATTTTGAAGCACAAAAATTTTTTAAAAAATGTCTAAATATTGATCCTGAAGACATTCAAACTTTATATAATTTAATCTATTGTAATGATCAACTTAAAGAATATGAAAAATCAATTGAAGTATTAAATTATATTTTGAATATAAATCCATACAATGAATCTGCTTGGCATGAGTTAGGAAAACAATATCTAAAAATCAATAAGAAAAGTGAGGCATTAACATCATTTGAATTTGCAATAATTAGTGAAGAGAAATTTTCAGGAGCTTACGTTGAAAAAGCTAAAATTTTAGAGGAAAAAGGCGATATAATTGAAGCAATTGAAAATTATCAGATTACCCTCCAAATAGAGGACGAATCATCATACATAATTAATAGAATTGCAAGTTGTTATGAGAAAATTGGTAGTAACCAAGAGGCACTTACTTATTTTGAAAAATCTGTAATAATTGATCCCTCAAATAACAATTGTTGGGACAATCTTATCAAATTTTGTATTAAAAATAAAAATTACAAAAAAGCGATCTTACATTTAGAAAAAGCTATAAAATTAAATGAAAATAATTTGAATTACTGGAAAAAAATTGCTTTTGTTTACAAAGAAACTAAAAGATTTGATCTAGCTGAAAAGGCTTATAAGAAAGCTATTGATTTAGGTGATAAAGAATATGATACTTGGATTGATTTGATTGACTCTTTATTAATTTTAAATAATTGGAATAGTGCTACTGATGTTGCGGTTAAAGCTAAAAAATATTTTCCTTTAGATCACCTGATTGATTATAGAATCGCTGGGTGTTTAATAAAAAAAGGTCAAAAATATAAAGCAAAAATTTATATCGAAAATTTTTTAAAAAATAATGGTACTTTACCAAGCTCAATTAAGTACTTATTTCCAGAAATATCCATTACTCAAAAAAAATAATATTCCAAAAATGGATTAAATTTAATCCAAATAAACTAAAATTGATATCAATAAAATATTTTATCATATATTTAAAAGGCCTCTTGATGGGTTTCTCAGATTTGATTCCGGGTGTGTCGGGTGGGACAATAGCTTTTATTACTGGAATCTATAAAGAATTAATTAATACTCTAGTCGGTCTAAATTTCTCTAAATTAAAATTAATTAGAAATAAAAATTTTAATAGCTTTTGGATTTCTATAAATGGTAATTTCATTTTTTCATTGTCACTTGGTATAATATCTAGCATTTTAATTTTTAGTAGACTAATTGAATATTTATTAAAAAACTTTTCAATTGAAATTTGGTCATTCTTTTTTGGTTTAATTTTATCAAGCGTAATTTATTTTTTAAAAAAATATTCTCTTTTTGGTAAATTAAATTTTATTTTAATACTATTAGGAGCAATTTTTTCATACTTTTTGACATTAGTCTCGCCCTCTGAGAAAGAAATAACTTTAATTTATTTGTTTTTTTCATCAATGGTTGCAATAATTGCAATGATTCTACCTGGTATATCCGGAGGATTTATTTTTATTTTATTTGGAGTTTATGAATACATAATTAAAACAATTAATGATTTTACTGACAAAATCATTGATTTTGATTTTAAGTCTTTTGATGACATATTATATAAATTAATAATGATTGTGATGGGGATAATTACAGGTCTAAAATTATTCTCGAAAATCTTGAAATGGTTAATAGAGAATCATGAAAAAAAAACATTATCAATTCTAATTGGAATTATGATTGGGTCTCTACCTGAAATATGGCCTTTAAAAACTTACGATTCTATGACAAATAATTACAATCTCCTTAATTCGCTTATTTTCGCCTCTATTGGTGTTTTAATAGTTACTCTTTTAAAAATAAAATCAAAAAGAAATAATTATGAGAAGAGATAAAAAAGATTTTTTACTTTTAATTTTAAAAGGTATAGCTATGGGCACAGCTAATAAGATTCCAGGTGTTTCGGGTGGAATTGTAGCTTTGGCGACAGGTTTTTACGAAGAATTGATTTTTACTTTTAAAAAATTTGACAGAAAAGCATTTAAACTTTTTTTTTCTGGTGAGCTTACAAGCTTCTCAAATCATATCAACTTTAAATTTTTGTTTTTTTTGTTTTCAGGTGTCATATTCAGTTTTTTCAGTGCATCTCTTATTATAGATTATTTTTTGATAAACTATGAAAAAAATGTTTGGGGTTTATTTTTTGGGATGATTTTAGGATCAATCTATTCAATTAAGTCAATGATTTCATCTATCGACTTAAAAAAAACATCACTTATTTTCATTGGTTTTATTGTTGGATACTTGATTTCATTAATTGAGCCAGGGACTGAAAAAAATTCATTATTATTTATTTTAATATGTGGGGTTTTAAGCATTTCAGGAATGACATTACCGGGTTTTTCTGGATCATATCTTCTAATTTTAGCAGGTAATTATAAATTAATTATGATAGACTCAGTTAATAATTTGTTAGAATGTATAATATCAGTATTTAGTTTCAATTTTGATTTTTTTAATGAATCAGAAAAAGTCTACATGCTAAAAATTTTATTGACATTTACTTTAGGGAGTATATTTGGATTATTAACTTTATCAAATATCCTTAGCTACTTACTAAAAAATTACAAAGAAAGCATAATTTGTTTGTTAATTGGTTTTATCCTAGGCTCTCTAAATATTGCTTGGCCTTGGAATTATACAAACGCTGAATTTGAAACAAATTACAGTTATTTTTATGAAAATTTTCTAACAACATCACTAATATTTATTGGCTTGATATTTGTGATTTCTATAGAATTATATGGAAGGAAAAAATAAAAAATTTGGTCTAATTGGAAAAAAAATAGGTTATTCTTTTTCTCAAAGTTTTTTTCAAAAAAAATTTAAAAACGAGAATATACTTAATTGTAGCTATGAAAACTTTGAATTAAAATCAATTGATGAAGTTAACAATATTTTTAACTTAAAAAATATACATGGATTGAATGTAACTATACCCTATAAAGAGTCAATTATAAAATACTTAGATGATCTTGATCCAATATCAGAAAAAATAGGTGCTGTAAATACAATTTGCTTTAATAAACAAAGAAAAACTATTGGGTACAACACTGATTGTCACGGTTTTGAAGTTACATTAAAGCCATTTATTAAAAAAAAAATAAACAAAGCACTTATATTAGGGACTGGGGGGGCATCAAAAGCAGTTAAATATGTCTTGGGTAAATATAATATAAAAACTACTCTTGTTTCAAGATCACCAGTGGGAAGTCAAATTTCTTATAATGAGATTAATAAAAATATCTTAATTCAAAATAAGATGATAATCAATTGTACACCAGTTGGTACATTCCCAAATATTGATGAATATCCAAATATTAATTATTCTTATTTATCCAAAAATAATATATTGATTGATTTAATATATAATCCAAAAAAAACAAAATTTATTAAAAAAGGATTAAAAAAAGGTTGTTTAATATCGAATGGAGAAAAAATGCTAATAAATCAAGCTGAAAAATCTTGGATACTTTGGAATAAATAAATTTCCAATTAAAAAATCAGTAAAAAAAACTTTAAAATATTATAACTATATTTATTTTTTAATCTTTTTAAATGAAAGAAAAAGGGATAAACATAGACTCTCAAACTGAAGATTTTTTTTATGATAATATTAAATTAAGTGAAATACCTAGTAAAATTGAACAGATAATTAATTCTGAAGATATTCATAAGATTTCAGTTTTGAATAGGCTAATAGAAAAATTTGAAGAAAAAAATAAAGATTTAGATTCCAAAAAAAAACTAGTAAATCAAAAGATGAAATCTTATCTAAATTCAATTTATTGAAGGATGATATAAGATTTTTTAAAAAGAAAGCCTACAAAAAAATAGATGATTTCAAGAAAGAAAATTTAAAAAAAAAATTAAAAATAATTGAAGGTTTAAAATCCTTAGTTGATTACAATATTAATATAAATAACGCTTACAACAAATTTAAAAAACTAAAGGATGAATGGTATTCAATCGGTCCGGTTCCAAAAAAAAATCAACAAAATATTTGGGAAAATTATAAACATCACTCAGTTAAGTTCTATGATTATCTCCATTTAAATAGAAATTTAAGAGATATGGACTTTAAGCATAATTATGATGAAAAAATTAAATTAATTAAAAAAGCAGAGTCAATAGCTGAATCTGAAAAATATAATATACATTTTGTTGTCAGAGAACTTAATTATCTCCACAAATTATGGAAAAATGAACTTGGTCCAGTCGAAAAAAGTCAAAACGAGTCACTTTGGAAAAGATTTCAAGAGGTATCAAAAAAAATTCACGCTAAAAAAAATTTATTCACGAAAAAAAGACTTGATATTGAAAAAGAAAATTTAAAGAAAAAAAATAATCTAATTAAAAAATTAGAAGAAAAAAATAATATGATACCTATTGAACATAAAGATTGGATTGTTCATGTAAAATTAATTGATAAAATAAAAGAAGAATTTCAACAAATAGGAAAAGTCCCTAAATCATATAATAAGGAAATCTGGTCAAAGTATAGGGATGCTTTAAAAAAGATCAACTTAGAAAAAAATAGGTTTTATAAAAAAAGAAAAATTGAAGTTAAAAAAATAATTGATGAAAAGAAAAAGATGATTGATAATGTTAGGGAAATTCTCAAAAATGGGGACTTTTCTATTAATGAAAAAAATGTTAAAGAAATTCAACTAAAGTGGAAAAATATTGGTCCTTTACCAAAGAAAATTTCAAGTGATCTTTGGAATGAATTTAATGAATTGTGTAATTCATTTTTCAAAAATCTCAGAGAAAAGAAACAAAAAATTAGTGAAGAAGATTCTAAGATAATTGAGATTAAAAATTTGTTTTTTAAAAATTTTCCTGAATCAAAAATTCCAAAAAAAACAAACGAAATTCAAAAATACTTTTTTGATAAAATAGATGACTTAATTCAATCAATAAACTCTCCATCTGTAAAAATCAAATCAAAAATTATTGAGGAAACATGTGGGTTTTTTGAAAATAAATGGAATGAAATTTCCAATAAAAGTGAATCAGTTGATATCAGTAAATTTGAAACAAGAATTTATATTCTCAAAAATTCAAAGACTAAACTAAATGAAGAATATCAGTTCAATTCAAAAAAAATAAAGGAATTAACTGTTAATCTAAATCAAATACAAAATAATTTGGAATATGTTACAGACTCAAGTAGTAAAAAATCTATTTTGGAGAGTATAAATAGTGAAGTAAAAGAGATAATATTACAAATTGATTCTTTTAAAAATAAAATTAAAATTATCAAAAATTATTTATGATTTTTTTTTGCTTTATTCCAAAGATACTCTAACTCATCTTCTTCATAATCAGAAATTTTTTTGTTTAATTTTCTAGCATAATCTTCGATATATTTAAAGCGTTTAATAAATTTATTATTAGATATTTCCAATGCAGATGAAACATCGATATTATTTATCCGAGCATAATTAACTAAAGAAAAAATAATATCTCCAAATTCTTCTTCAATTAAATCAATGTTTTTTTCACTAAAAGCAGTCTTAAATTCAATTATTTCCTCTTGAATTTTATCTATGACTTGTTTGTCATTTTTAAAATCAAATCCAATGTTAGATGTTTTTTCTTGAATTCTTTTTGCTTTAATTAATGGAGGAAGAGAAATTGGGACTCCAGAAAGAACACTTTTATTGCCTTCTTTAATTTTTATATATTCCCAGTTTTTTTCTACATCATTTGAATTAATTTTTTTTTTATCAAATATATGAGGGTGTCTTCTAATTAACTTTTCAGATATCGTTGAAATAACATCGTTAATGTCAAATTTATTTTTTTCAGAGGCAATTTTTGAATAAAATATGATATGTAAAAGTAAATCTCCTAATTCATTTTTAATTTCATTAAAATTATTAGACATTAATGCCTCTGTCAACTCATATGTTTCCTCAATTGTTAAATTTTTTAATGTTTTAAATGTTTGTTTTTTATCCCATGGACAATTTTCCCTAAGATTGTCCATTATATCAAGTAAATAGCTAAACTTCTTTAATAGATTTTTGCGATTTTTATTCATCTCACATTATAAAATTTCATTGGATAGTCTGTTTCTATTTTTCCTTTAGATATTTTATTTAATCTACCTTTAATCATTTGCCTTTTTAATTGAGGTAATTTATCAATGAATAATACTCCTTTTAGATGGTCATATTCATGTTGAATAATTCTAGCAGCCAAACCTGAATAAACCTCTTCATGAAAGTGGAATTTTTGATCGTAATATTTAATTTTAATAGAATTTTTCCTTAAAACATCTTCCCTTACATTTGGTATACTCAAACATCCCTCATTGAAATTCAAATTTTCTCCAAATTCATTTAGAATTGGATTTATGATGACTTTTTTAAGATTTTTTAGTTGTGTCTTGTCAAATTCATTAATGT
>MDTG01443416.1_pt1 | contig 10487 bp, 10 predicted proteins | sample 811421 | NCBI WGS metagenome assembly MDTG01 (sample SAMN05326645, study PRJNA326480) | marine metagenome | isolation source: seawater | place: Pacific Ocean: South East | collected 2011
AAAAAAAAGAAAATAAAAGTAAAAATACTAATTAACAATGCAGCTATAGATAGTATAATTAATAAAAAAAATAATTTTTTATTAAATAATCACTTTGAGAATTTTTCATTAAGTGTTTGGAATAAAGAGCTTCAAGTCGGTTTAACTGGTACCATGTTATGCTCAAAAATTTTTGGAAATGAAATGCAGCATCATGGTGGGGTTATTTTAAATATAGCCTCAGATTTATCTGTAGTTGCACCAAATCAATCAATTTATAGTAGTAAGTTGAATAAGAAATCTAATGTCAAACCGGTAACATATTCAGTGATTAAACATGGTCTTATCGGATTAACAAAATATATAGCAACATATTGGCCATCAAAAATTCGATGTAATGCTTTATCTCCTGGAGGTGTTTTAAACAATCAAAGTAAAGAATTTTTATCAAAAGTAAAACTACAAATTCCCATGAATAGACTTGCTAATAAAAATGAATATAGGGCCGCGATACAATTTTTATGCTCTGATGCTTCAAGTTACATGACAGGACAAAACTTAATTATTGATGGAGGAAGATCTATCTGGTAATTCTTCGATAACTTTATCTTGAGAAATTCAAATGAATGACTTTGAAATTAAAATACCAAATCACTGCAAAGTAATTGCCGAAGTAGGAATAAATCATAATGGTGATTTATCAATTGCTAAAAAGTTAATTGATATGGCTAAAAAATGTGGCTGTGACGCAGTAAAATTTCAAAAAAGAACTATTGATATTGTTTATTCTGAAGAGTTACTTTCTCAAAAACGTGAAAGTCCTTGGGGAACTACTCAAAGAGAACAAAAAGAAGGATTAGAATTTTCTGAGAAAGAATTTAATGAAATAGATAAATATTGTAAACAATTAGGAATTGAATGGTTTGCATCGGCATGGGATATACCAAGTTTGAAATTTTTAGATAAATATAACCCACAAAATCAAAAAATTGCTTCGGCAATGATTACAAATGAAAAATTTTTAGAGGATGTTTCATTACGAAAAATACATACATATATATCTACAGGGATGAGTACACCCAAAATGATTGATAAAGTAGTTGATATTTTTACAAAAAATAATTGTAAGTTTACACTAATGCACTCTGTTTCGACTTATCCTTGCCCACCAGATAAGTTAAACCTAAATAATATTTTGTATTTAAGAAAAAAATATAATTGTGACGTTGGATATAGCGGTCATGAGTCAAGTCCAGGACCATCTTCCTTTGCAGCAGCTCTTGGTGCAACTTGTATTGAAAGGCACATAACTTTAGACAGAACGATGTATGGAAGCGATCAGGCAGCATCTCTTGAAGAAAGTGGATTAAAAATTTTAGTTGATATGATTAGAATGTTGCCAGTTACATTAGGAGATGAAAGAAAAGAAATCTACCCAGAGGAAATCCCAATAGCAAAAAAATTAAGATATTGGGAGAATTAAGTTATTTAATATGGATAACAAATATCTAGAGGTTGTATATGATTTAAAAAGTAAACCTCAATCGAATTATCCTAAAAAATTAGCAAATTATTTGGTAAATAAATATCAAATTTCCGAGGGACAAAAATTTTTAGAATTAGGTTGTGGTAGAGGAGATTTTATTAACGAATTTCATGACTTAAATTTAGATACTTACACTATTGATAGTAATGATTATTATAAAACTAATTTAAAAACAAAAAACTTTATTAAAATTGATATTACCAAAAAAAAACTACCCTTTGAGGACAATTTTTTTGATGTTATTTACTCAAAATCATTTATAGAACATTTTTATTATCCTGAAATCATTTTTGATGAGGCAAAAAGAGTGCTGAAAAAAGGTGGCAAATTTATAAATTTAACACCTGATTGGGAGGTAATTTATAAAGAATTTTATGATGATTATACTCACAGAACACCTTTTACTCTTACTTCTTTAAAAGATATTTATTTAATAAATGATTTTAAAAATGTCAGAGTAGAAAAATTTAAACAACTCCCATCATTGTGGAAAAGTAATTTTTTTTTAAAAATTTTATCAGAATTAACGAGATTTTTAGCCCCTTCATTTTTAAAAAGTAGCAGTAAATGGATAAGATTTTCTAAAGAAATTATGTTGATTGGAGTCGGTGAAAAATAATTAATTAAGGAAATTTTTTGTAAATTTTACAACTTGAAACCCAAAATCAAGATTACCTACATTTTTATTTTTAAACAAATTTTTTTTTAAAAATTTCATTTGATTTAAAAACCCAGCCTTTAAATTATTTGATTTATATAAGTCAAATTTTTTGTAAACTTTTTCATTTGGTATTAGCATTTTTTTATTTTTAGACTTATAACTAAATTTGATAGCATTAAAAATCTTCATTTTTTCGAGTGGTTTTAAAAAATATCTTATATCTTTGTCTCTTATGTCAATGGAAAAAGTTTCAGGATAATTCGTATCAAAAATAAAAAAAATTGGAATATCGTTTTTGTTTTTGGCTAAAATTTTAACAGAGTTTTTTGAGTGTTTTTTATAAATTATTTTTAATTCTCCAAATAAAAATTGAATTATGGATACAATATGAATCGAATTTATCATTATTTTTTTCTTAGATGAGTCTGTAAATTTGACAACAACACTTGATGGTTTATTTAGATTTTCCTTCAAAAATAATACATTTTCATAAAAAATTCTATTATAGGTAATAAATATCCTTTTTTTATATTTATTAAAAAAATTTAAATCTTTTAACTTTGTTGATAGCGGTTTTTCTACAATTATAAAATTTTTACCTTTAATTGCATTTTTTAATATTTTCACATTGTCTTTAATCCTAGGTGCTATGAATAATATTATGTTTTTGTCATTTTTAACAAAATCTAATGCGGTTTTCCAATTTCTAAATTGTTTCTGAAATTTATATTTCTTAATCAGTTTTTTCTGATTGACTGAATTTTTACGAGTTGAGAGAATACTATATAATTTAAATCCAACCTTAAGAGCAGATTTAATATGTTCCTCTACAATACTAGACGAACCGACAAAAAGTATTTTTTTCATTTCAGCTAAATTTATATATATTAATCAATTAATAGATTAAATTATTATTTAATGAAAGTATTAATCATCGGACTTGGTAATATCGGTAAATCACACCTTAAGTCTTTTTTTTTATCAAAAAACAAATATGAAATATATTTGTACGATAAAAATAAAATTAATCTAAAATTTTTAAATTTAAGAAAAAGTAATATAAATATTAAAATTCTTAAAGAATTTCCAAAATCTTACAATTTTGATTTAGTCATTATTTCAACAAATTCTTTAGAAAGATTTCAAATAATAAAAAAAATATTCAATAGAAATAAAGTTAAATTTTTCATTATCGAAAAATTTTTGTTCACAAAGATTTATCAATATGAAAGATGTAAAAAACTTTTGATACATAAAAGAAATAATATTTTCATTAATGTGTGGGGGTCATATTTGTCCATGCTTCTAAATATAAAATTAAATAAAAGCAAATTTATTTTTATGAATGTGAAGATCAAAGAGGGCAGATTGTTAACTAACTTTATTCACTATCTTGATATGTATTGTTTTCTTACGCAAAAAAAATAAACCTTAAATTTTTACTAAAAAAAAAAATTAAATCCAAAAGAAAGAATTATTCAGAGGCACAAGGCTCATTTTATGGTAAAAATGATTTTGGAGAAGTTAGTATAAATTCAAATAAAAATGTAATTTATGATTATGTTAAAATAACAAATAATAAAAATAAGTATAAAATTATAATAGCAAAAAAAAATAGTTGTTTTCTTTATAAAAACTCAAAATTAATTAAATCTATCCAATTTCCTTTTGCGTATAATGAAACCTTTAAAATTTTTGAAAGATTTATGAAAACAAAAAAAAATAGCAATATTTTTTCAAATTTTGATTTTGTTAGTCAATTATCAAGAGATAGTCTTGAAAAAATTCTCAAAGCAAGTAACACAATCAAGATCACTTGATGAAAAAAAAAATTTTAGTTTGTATTCATAATCCATATGCAATTGATAATCTGCTTGAAACTTTACACTCGATTTCAGATATATCTGAGATAACACTTGTAACTAGCAACTATTCGATAAATGAAAATAGCAAAAAAAAATATTTAGATTTTAAGAAAACTCTCAATCTAAAGGAATTCTTTTTCGTTCCTTTTTATGATGATGGTTTATCTAGAAGTTATAAATCGATATTAAAAACCCATCTATATCTAAAAAAATTAGATAAAAATATAGAATTTAAGGAATTTGACCTTTGTATTTCTGATGCAAGATTTTTTATTTGGCAAAGAATTATCTTGGATAAATTTTTATCAACAAAATGTAAGTTTATTGGATTAGCTATTGATGGTATTGCAATACCTCTAGATAAATTTAATGAACTAATTAATGGCGCAGATCCAATGAATATAGTTCGCTCACTTCATAAACTTAGAGAGCCAAATAAAAGGAAAAAGAATCCTTCATATATAAAAAAAATTCTGAATGTTTATTTGAGATTAAAAGATATTTTTTTTGATCGAATTTTACTTTCATTTTTATTTTATAACAAAAAATTTAGTTATGAAAAATTTGATTTTAATATTTTAGAAACTAAGAAGTTTGATTATAAAATTTGTTTCTTTTATAGTTCATTCTTTTTTTGGAAAAAATTATATAACAATAATAAAGTTTTTTGGTCATCTCTAGAGTCATCATGTAAATGTGAAAGTTCAGAACCTAAAAACAAAGCATTATTTATATCTACATTGTGGAATGATTATGGAAGCAAAGATCAGATAATTGATAACTTAGAAAAAACTTTAGATAGTTTTAAAAATCTAAAATTAAAGTATCCTAAATTGAAGTATTTTGATTTTAAATTTCACCCAATGGAAAATAAAACAAATATTAATTTCATAAAAAAAGAGGTTCAAAAACAAAATTTAGTAAAAATTAATTTTATTGAAAATAATTTATCTCTTCAAGAAATAGCTTGTAATTATCTATGTGTTGTTGGAGTTATGAGTGGTGCACTTTTATATTTACAAAGTTTTTGTAAAAATCTACGTGTATATTGTTTAAAATCATTAAGTGAAAAAATTGCAGGTGAATTTTTTAATTTAAAATTAATCAATGAAAATATAGAAATTTATAATGAATTAAATAACAGTTTTAGTGGCAACGAAATGAAATTCAATAATGAAAAAATAGGAAGATATAATTTTAAAGATATTATATTTTCAATTATTAATGACTCGACAAGTAAATTATGAAATAATTAATTGCATAAATAATATAATTAAATATGAATTGTTCTGATGTTAAATTTATTTCTCTCAAATTATAGTAAAAAAAAAACGAAAAGAAAATCAAACAAATTTCCAACAAATAATGAGTTTGTGTATGGGTACGAAAAAAAGCCAAAAATTTCTTTTATAATTAATCATTTTATTTCGTTAAAAACTCTAATTAAGACCATTGAAAATTTAAAAAGTTTAAAAATAAGTAATGAGATAATTATTATTAATGATACAGGAAAAAATACAGATAAGATTTTTTCTAAATTAAACAAAAACAATGATACTATAATTAATACTTATAATTTAGGAGAGTCCAACGGTTACATAATAGGATCCAAAATTGCAAGAGCTGAAGACCTAATAATACTTACCCAGGACGACGATTTGGCGCCATCAAGCGATTTGTGGCTTAAGGATATAATTAAATTGTTTAAAAAAGATAATTCGTTAGGTTTAATAGGTCTTAACGGAGGTGGGATTAAAGAGTATGCAGATATAATAGACTTTTCAAGAATTAATAACTCAAAAAAATTCTTTTTTTGTAGTTGGCTTAAAACTGGGCCTCTAGTGTTTAAAAAAAAAGTTTATAAAAAAATTGGAGGATGGGAACAGTTTGCAAATGTTGGAGAGTCAGATCATTTTGCAGATAAATATGTCACACATAAGGTTTGGAAAAGTGGTTATAAAGCAGCTTTGCTCATTAATAAAAATACATTAATGTGGAAAAGAAGGTATTCGCGTGATGACAACCTAACTAAAAAAGATTTACAAAAAATGAAAAATAGAAATATTACCTGGCAATTAAATAAGAAAAAGTTTATTCAGAAAACTAAAAAGTCACTTTACAGTGTAGAAAGAAAAGTTATAACGGCTAATTTAAAAATTGGAATTACAATATGAAAATAGGATTTTTAGGTTTAGGAAAACTGGGTTTACCAGTTGCATTAGCTGTAGAATCTAAAGGTCACGAAGTTGTTGGTCATGATATATCAAACTCAGTAAAAAATATAATTGAAGCAAAAAAAATTCCATATAAAGAGGAGGGAGCTCAAGAATTACTTGATAAATCAAAAATACAATTTTTAGATATACCCAGTGTAGTAAAACATTCAGAAATAATTTTTGTTCCAATTCAAACTCCTCATGACCCACTATATGAAGGTGTAACAAGGATCCCTGATAAAAGAGTTGATTTTGATTACTCTTATTTAGTTAGTGGGATAAAGAATTTGTCAGATGAGATAGAAAAGCAAAAGGAAGATAAAGTTGTAATAATTATTTCAACAGTTTTACCAGGTACAATTAGAAGAGATATCAAGCCTTTAATTGGAAAACATACTAAGATTTGTTATAATCCATTCTTTATAGCAATGGGAACTACATTAAGTGATTTTCTTTATCCAGAGTTTATATTATTTGGTGTAGATGATTTAAAAGCCGCAGAAAAAGCTGAAAAGTTTTATAGAACTATCAATAAATCAACGTTTTTTAAAACATCAATTGAAAATGCTGAGTTAATAAAAGTAAGTTACAATACTTTTATTTCTACAAAAATCGCTTTTATAAATACAATTATGGAAATGTGTCACAAGCTCCCTGGTACAAATATTGATGACGTTAGTAATGCTCTTCAGCTAGGAACAAAAAGACTAATAAGTAATGCATATTTAAGGGGTGGAATGGGAGATGGTGGAGGCTGTCATCCTAGAGACAATATTGCTTTATCGTGGCTTGCAAAAAAATTAGGTATAAGTTTAGATTTTTTTGAACAAATTATGATTCAAAGAGAGAAACAAACTGATTGGTTTATGAATATAATTAAAGAAAATATGCAAAGTAAAGACGACAAAGTTTATATTCTTGGTAAATCTTTTAAACCAGAAACAAATATCACGACTGGTAGCCCCTCAATATTACTAGCAAATATTTTAAAAGAAAAAGATATTTATACGACTTGTTATGATCCCTACATAGATGAAAAAGAGCCAAAATTTGAAAAAGGTATTTATTTTCTTGGAACAAAACATGCAGTTTTTGAAAAATTTGAATTTCCAAAAGGATCAATAATAATTGATCCGTTTAGAATGATAAATAAAAATTTAGAGGGAACTAAAGTAATACATATAGGTGGTTAAATTTATTTAATCTCCAAAATCTCATCACAAATATCCAAAACTTTACTACTATGCGATATAATTATAATTGTTTTAGTTTTTTTTAATCCATGTATATTTTTTAATATTTCTGCTTCCGTCTCCTCATCCAAAGCATTTGTTGCTTCATCAAAAATCAACACTTCTCGATCTTGATATAATGCTCTAGCTATAGAAAGTCTTTGAGCTTGACCTCCTGATAGAATTTTTCCGCTAGGTCCTACTATTGTATTTAATTTTTCAGGCAAACTATTTATAAATTCATCTAATTTACTAAACTTTAATATCTTAGATATTTTTTCATAATTGTGTTTATTGGTTTCTTCACTAAAAACTATATTCTCTAAAATTGTCTCGTTTAGAATATAATAATTTTGAGGTATATAAGAAATTTTTTTTTGCCATCCACTTTTAATTTTATCTAAATCTGATCCATCCACTTCTATGACTCCAGTAGAGGGTTGTAATAAATTCATCACTAGTTTTATAATTGTACTTTTGCCAGCACCTGTTTCACCTTTAATACCAGTAATTTTATTTTTAGGTATTTTTAAACTTAAATTTGTTAAAGTATTTTTTCTATCAGGATAATTAAATGAAATATTTTTAAACTCGATTGAGTCGTTAAAATCAAAATTTATTTCATTTAATTTTTTTTCATTATTTTTCTTAACAAAAGTTTCATCAAATTCTTTAGATAGCTTGTTAATAGATACTTTCCCATTAACTAAAGCCATATTTTGAATCAAAATGTTATTTATCGAGGGATACGCCCTCAATGCAGCTAAAAAATATAAAGCAATAATTGCAGCAACTGCTTCAATCCTATAACCTAAATTTACAGCTGTTAGCAATGTTAAACATACAATTGTAACAATAAAGATTTCAATGAATATTTTTGGTATTTTGTTTATTATTTCAAGAAACATTTGAGATCTATATTCTTTTTGTGTTGATTCAATAAATTTCTTAATTATAAAATTTTCTTTACCATAAATTTTTACCTCAATAATTGCATTAAGAATTTGATTAATTATCTTGCTTTTAAAACCACGTTCCAAAAAAGCAATTTCAGATTTTTGTTTCATTTTTTTTTTGAAAATTTTCAAATAAATTAAACTTAATAAAAAAAATATTAAAAATATTACTAAAGTTATTTTAAAACTTGCAAATAAAAGTAATAAAAAAATCAAAATTAGCTGAGCAACTTCTTTAATAATAACCAAAAAAGATCTTATATGGTAAACTGATATATTAACTTCTGAAGAAACATTTCTTCCCAAAATTATAGGGTCATTTATTGAATGAAAAAGATAATTTTTATTTAAATATATCTTAAATAATCTTGAACTTATATTAACCTTAAATTCATTGATCATTTTTGCATCATAAAATTGAAATAAAAAAACAATGAGAGATTTAAATAAATAGAAAAAAATTGTTCCAAAACAAAGGATAAATAATAAATTCGATAATTGTAAAAATTCTTTGATAACATTTTGTATATTTATATTAAAGTCAAATTTATTAATAAGGATACTTGGATCAATTAAAACTGAAAATAAGGCTGGAATAATTCCTAAACTAATTATTTCAAGAATTGATACTAAAAGAGAAAAAAAGAAAAAAATATACAGTTTTAAAATCTCTTTCTTATTTAATATTTTGCGAATGTAATTTAAATTTTCTCTGATCATGATGTAATGTTATATAAATTCTAAATCAATATTCATTTTTATATTATTCTTTTATTATAAATAAATATAATATAAACAGAATAAACTTTTAAATATTTGCAATTTAAATTAATGCTAAATAAAGTCACAAAAGTCTTATTTATAGGCGACTCAAACTGTCTACCCAGAATCGTTTCAAAAAAAATTTTAGTTGATTTAGAAGATACTTATAATTTTAAATTAAAAAAAAAATTAAATAAACATATAATAGAACAAGTTGTATGGGGAGGAATTACTACAATTCAATTAACTAACTTTGCTTTATCTTATTACCATAAATGGAATCCAAACATAATTATTATTCACTCAGGTATTAATGATGTTAAAAATCAATTTATTTCTAATGATTTATCAAATAATTTAGTTAGGTTATTATCATTCTTTAAAATACCCAAAAAAAAATTTAAAGAGAATATTCTTTATAATCCAAATCTAATAAAGTATCATTACCGTCCAAAAGTAGAGATTAAAAATTTTAAGAAACAAATTAAAAAAATTAAATCATCTTTTAAGAAATCAAAAATTATTTATATAGGCATTCACAGTAACAAAGATGTAGATAAAGAAAGACCAAATACCTATAAAATAATTAATGAATATAACAATTTTTTAAAAGATGAATTTAAGGATTTATTTATTGATGATAGTATGTTTAAAAAAAATAAAGATTATTTAAAGGATGGTTATCATTTAAACAAAATTGGACATAAAAAACTTTACAATAAAATATTAAGAATTTTTAAAGTAGATATTTAAATTTGCTGAATTAATATATAATTAATAATAATGAATAAAAAAAAAATTCAAGAGCATATCTTAGAACATTCTTTGCTAATTAATAACAATATTAATGATATTTCAAAATGTGTTGAAAAAGTATCAAAAGAGATCAAAAAAACTCTAAGTAAAAACAAAACAATTTTTTTTGCAGGAAATGGAGGTAGTGCTGCAGATTGTGAACATTTAGCTGGAGAATTAGTTGGAAGATATAAAAAAAATAGAAAACCTTATAATGCAATATCATTGACTACCGACACCTCTGTAATAACTTGTATTGCTAATGATTTTGGATATGACAAAATTTTTGAAAGACAATTAGAAGGAATTGGTCGAAAGGGTGATCTGCTAATTACTTTTTCCACCTCAGGAAATAGCAGAAATATTATCAATGTATTAAGGATAGCAAAAAAACTTAAAATAAAATCAATTAGTTTGCTTGGTAAAGGTGGTGGAAGGTGTAAAAAATTATCTGACTATAATTATGTTGTTCCAT
>MDTG01237314.1_pt1 | contig 10486 bp, 9 predicted proteins | sample 811421 | NCBI WGS metagenome assembly MDTG01 (sample SAMN05326645, study PRJNA326480) | marine metagenome | isolation source: seawater | place: Pacific Ocean: South East | collected 2011
AAAAGTAAATAATCCTGTAAAATAATTATTCAAATTGAAATATTGATATGTAAGAGCTTGTGATAACAAAAAATAATCGTCAGGAACGGTTAATCTTTTTGCAAGGCCGACAGATATACTGCTTATTTCGAAAGATTGTGATTTATCCGCTCTACCTGTAAAAAAGTCATATCTAAATTGGTTAGTTTTTGATAATGATGTGGAAAATTGCACCGGTTGTCTCCCTCCAAGCCAAGGTTCAACAAATGTAAAACTATAGGTATTGTAAAATTGACTAGATTGTAACCTCACACTAAGTCTTTGTCCATCACCAGACGGAACTGGTTTATATGTTTCCTTATTAAAAATATTCCTCATTGAAAAATTATTAAATGAAAATCCCAATGTACCAATAAAACCACCACCTCCGTAGCCTCCTTGCAATTCTATTTGACTTGCTCCTGCTTCAACTAATCCAAATTCAATATCAACTGTTCCAGCGTTTGGATCAACATTTTTAAAATCAGGAGTAATTTGTTCTGCGTCAAAAAAGCCAAGTTGACCTAATTCCCTTACTGTTCTAACAACTTTGTCTTTGCTATAGAGCTCACCTGGTTTTGTTCGAAGTTCTCTAAAAATAACATGATCATTTGTTTTGTCATTACCAACAACAGAAATTTTATTAAATGAAGCCAATTTTCCCTCATTTATTCTAATTTCAAAGTTGATAGTGTCATTTTCAGCACTGATTTCGACTGCATTTATATTTGAAAAAAGATATCCACTGTTTTGATACAAATTTGTAAGATCTTCTCCATCAGGTTTTGTGTCGTCAGCAATCCTTTCTTTAAGAAGGATACCGTTATAACTATCTCCTTTTTTGATACCTAGTACAGTTGCAAGTTGTCTATCGGTATATGCGGCATTACCTATGTAATCAATATTTCCAAAATAATATCTATTACCCTCTTCAACTTCAAAATTTATTGTTAAAGTATTGTTCTTATTTATTATGACAGTATCATTTATTATTCTTGCGTCTCTATAACCTTTTTCTTTAAAAAAATCAATTAAATTTTCTTTATCTTCGGTATATTCCTCAGGAATATATTTCGATTTTTTCCAAAACCTATAAAATCTTTTTTCTTTAACATTTTTTAATTTAGATAAGAGCGTTTTTTCCTTAAACTTTTTGTTTCCTATAAAACTAATTTCATCAATTTTCACCCTTTCACCTTTATCGATATTTATCAATAAGTTAAGAGTATTTATTTGAGTTGAATCTTCAACATTTCGAATATTTATTTTAGTATTTAAGTATCCTTCATTTTTGAATTTATTTAAAATATAATTCTTAGTATTTGTCAAAAAGCTTTCAGATAACTTTTTCCCCTTATCGAGTTCAGTTTCTTTCAAAATACTTTGAATCTTGTTTTTCTTTACTCCATTTATTTTTACTTCGTTGAGAGTGGGAAGTTCTTCAATTTCAATTTGAAGCGTAATACTTTTTTCCGCAATATTTTTAGCATAAAAATTAATATCACTAAATAAATCTAGATTCCAAAGTTTGTTAATTACAGAACTAACTTGATCACCTGGGAACTGAATTGTTTGTCCTTTTCTAAGCCCACTGTAAGAGATAACTGTCTGTGGATTAAAACTTTTTAGCCCTGTGACCTCAATAGAGTCAATTATATACGCTTGCCTCTTTTGTACAGGTAAAGTTTGAGAGGTAGCTTCAAAAATAAAAAAGAAAAATGTAAAAAAAGTTAATAATAAAACTCGCATTTTAAATCTTATTTTTTGATTTGATCACTTGTTTTTCCAAATCTTCTCTCTCTTTTTTTGTAGCTTCTAATTGCTGTTTCAAAGTGATTTTCATTAAAATCCGGCCAAAAAACTTCTGAAAAGAATAACTCCGCATAGGACACTTGCCATAATAAAAAATTACTGATTCTTTGCTCACCACTTGTCCTGATAAGTAAGTCAACAGAAGGTAAATCTCCGCTATGCAGGTGATGATTTATAATTTTCTCATCAATATTATCAACACTAATTAAGTTTTTTTTGACCTTGATTGCTAAATTTTTTATAGCATAAATTAATTCTTTTTTAAACCCATAATTTAATGCCAAAGTTAAAACTAAACCATCATTCTCACTTGTTTTTTTGGTTGTTTCTTTTAGTTCTTTTATCACATTTTTAGGCAATTTAGATATATCTCCAATACATTTAAATTGTACATTATTTCTAACCATTTTATCAATCTCTGTTCTTAAAGTTTCAATTAAAATATTCATAAGAGTTTCTATTTCTCTTTTGGGGCGATTCCAATTTTCTGTCGAAAAAGCATACAATGTTAAATTTTTTATTTCAGTTTTTGTTGCATATTCAACGATTTTTTGAACAGATTTAATTCCATTTTTGTGACCAAAAAGTCGACTTTTGCCCTTTAGTTTAGCCCACCTTCCATTACCATCCATAATGATTGCAACGTGATTTGGCGTGTTATCTGAACTTTTATTCATCTTTCCTTACAATAGCAGGGTTGTCTTCCAAAGGTATAACTTAATGCTAAACCAGTAAAAACATACCAGTCATTATTATATAATTCTCCATGTTTAATCTGCAGATCACTTTCAAATTGACCGATTGGGTTGGAGCCGTCTATATTGTCTGTTAAAGAATATCTAAACCCTGTCTCAAAACTTAAAACTAAACTATTGCTGACACTAAATTTTACTCCAACAATTGCAGGAATTGAAAACTCAAGTGCACTATCGTACTTTTCTACGTTTATTGAACCAAGCCCCTCTCTTACTGTAAACAATTGATATTGGAAATAGTTAATACCAGTAAAGAAATAAGGAGAAAACTCTCTATCTTGATCATGAAGATTGAAGTCAAAGAAGTTTACTTCCATCCCGGCAGAAAATTCAGCAACTTTGTTTTTCACTTCAAAAAATCTATTAAATCTACTCAAATCGTTAGCATAAAAATCAGAGCTCTTTAAAGTTGAGGAAATAAAACTAGCTCTAAGGGCATACCGTGTTGTTAAATTCCATTTATATATTAAACCATAAGCAGGTGAATTAGAATATATAAAATGAGTACTGCCTAAATCAGATATTGTATTACTTCCACCCAAAAACATTCCCATTTCATGAATTTGAGAAAATCCTATTAGATGACTAGTTACTAAAAAATACAAAGTAATAAACTTTCTCATTTGTATTTTGATCATGAAAGATTATTATAGTATTTAAACTGAAATAGGTAAAAATTATTGTTTAATTCCTTTTATCTAATCCCCAAAATAATTTTTCACTTAAGTCATTGTAAAATTCATTTTTTTCAAATTGAACTGTCTTAACACTAAGTGTTGCTTTTGAAATAATTATTTTTGTTCTATAGGGTATACTTATTACTTTTGAATCTAGAGATAGAAAATGTTCCGAACCGGAACTTTGTCCGTCAACTTTTAACTCAATAATTGAATTATTTGGAATTACAAGGGGTCTTACATTTAAATTATGAGCTGCTATTGGTGTTATTAACATACTGGGTGTTTCAGGAAGCATTATGGGCCCACCGGTGCTGAGATTATAACCTGTTGAACCTGTTGGAGTAGCAATAATTAATCCATCAGCCCAATATTTTGCTAATTTTATTTTGTTAATTGAAGTTTCAATGCTTATTAGTGAAGCTGTATTTTTTCTAGAAACAGTAATTTCGTTCAATGCATTAGGAAATTCCAAATTGATTCCACTACTAATTTTTAAATTTAAAAGGTCTCTATCTACTAAATCAAAACTTTTTAATTTTAGTGAACGAATTCCAGCATTAATTTTTTCTCTCTGAATACCAGTTAAAAATCCAATTCTTCCAATGTTAATTCCAAGGATTGGGATTTGATTATTTTTTAAAAATGAAACTGCTTTTAACATCGAACCGTCACCTCCTACGCAAAAAAGGAAGTCAGCTGAAGAACTCAAATCTTCATAAATATTTATAATTAAATTTCGATCAATATTCTTAAATGCTTGATATAAGTGTTTGTCAACGCTTACGGAGACTTTTTCTTTTAACAATAGTTTTAAAACATCAAAACTAGTTTTAATTGAAACTTCATTTTCGAATGGACATATAAGTACGACTTCCATACATTAATTTGTAATATTTAAGCAAATTTAATAACCAATGCTTAAGGTATTTGGTTTTTTACTAATTAAATTTGTTAAAATTAATTAATGTGAAGACAAGACTTAGTGTCAACGTAAATAAAATTGCCACACTTAGAAATTCTAGAGGTGAAAATACACCCAACCTTATAAAAGTTGTACAAGATATTGAAAGGTTTGGTTCGGATGGTATCACAATTCACCCAAGACCAGATCAACGACATATTAGGTATTCAGACGCTTTAGACCTATCAAAAATTGTTAAAAGTGAATTTAATATTGAAGGTAACCCAATTGATAAATTCATGGATTTGGTACTTAAAATTAATCCAACACAAGTAACTTTAGTCCCAGATGGAATTAATAATATAACTTCAAATTGTGGATGGGATACAATTAAACATTCAGATTTTTTATATAAAAAAATCCAAGTCTTAAAATCTTGTGGTATTAGAATCTCTGTCTTTGTCGACCCAGATCCCAGAATGATTAGAGGGGCGTACGAAATAGGTGCTGACCGAATTGAACTCTATACTTATGAATATGCAAAAAAATTTGAGGTAGACAAAGAAAAAGCGATCAAACAATATTATCAATCTGCAAAAGAAGCAAATAAACTCGGGATTGGAATTAACGCCGGTCACGATTTAAATCTTTTGAACATCGCTTTCTTTAAAGAAAAAATACCAAATCTTTTAGAGGTGTCAATAGGCCATGCTCTAATAACTGAGTCTCTTTACGGAGGGTTTGAAAAAGTAATTTTAAAATATAAAGAAATTCTTCGGTGAAAATTTTAAATTCTCAACAAATTGGTAAAGGCGAAACAAATATTGTCATTTTGCATGGATTTTTAGGAATGGGCGACAATTGGAAAAGCTTCGCTAAAAGGCTTGATGGACAAAAATTTAAAATTAATTTGGTAGATCAAAGAAATCATGGTAAAAGTTTTTGGGATGATAGTATGAGTTATGTCGACATGGCCACTGATTTACTTATGTTTTGCAATTCACAAAATATTCATAAGACAATTGTAATCGGACATTCAATGGGAGGTAAAACAGCAATGAAATTCTCATCAATGTTTCCAGAAAGGGTTGAGAAATTAATTGTTGTTGATATTGCTCCAAAAAAATATTCCCCTGATTTTAAAAATATAATCGACGGATATAACCATTTGGATTTAGATTCATTTAATAGTAGAGCTGAAATAGATAATGTGTATAAAATTTTTGTCGAAGACAATTCTCTCAGATCTTTTTTGATGAAAAATATTCATAGAGACAAAGAGGGAAAGTTCAGGCTACGCATTAATTTAAAGGTTTTAGAAAAAAAAATTACAGAAATTGGATCATTTGATCATGAAAATTTATTTTTTAATAAATCAACCGTATTTATCAAAGGTTCAAAATCTGACTATATTCTAGAAAACGATGAAAATTTAATTAAAAAATGTTTTCCAAAATCCTTTCTACACAAGGTCCATAACGCTGGTCATTGGGTTCATAATGATAAACCTGAAGTTTTTGAAAAAATAGTCAAAAGCATAATTTAATTTAACATTATAATAGTTAATTGTTAGATTATTCACTCATTATCTAATTAGTAGATTTTAATTATAATTTTGCAGTTATGAACGATATATTGATTAGAAAAGCTGAAATAAATGATATGTTTTCAGTTTTAGGTTTAATTAAAGAATTGGCAAAATTTGAAAAAGAACCTAAATCAGTTTTAATAAATGTTGATGATCTAATTAAAGATGGTTTTTGTGATAATCCTAAATTTAGTTGTTTGGTAGCCGAAAAAAACAAAAAAGTTGTTGGGATGGCCATATTTTACGGAAGATATTCAACTTGGAAAGGGAAAACTTTACATCTCGAAGATTTAATCGTTAAAAAAAAATTTAGGGGGCAAGGTATTGGAAAGGAACTTTATAAGAAATTTATTGAAATAGCCCAGAAAGAGGGTGTAAGAAGAGCGGAATGGGTGGCTTTAGACTGGAATGTTGATGCAATCAAATTTTACAAAAATTCCGGTGCTAAAGTTTTAAATGATTGGAAAACTATACAGATCGACAAAAAGTCCATAAAAAATTACCTAATTAAAAAATGAAAATTTACAAATTTGGTGGGGCCTCAATTAAGGACTATAAAAGTATAAAGAGGCTGGCTAAGATTATTAGAAATGACAGTTACGACGAAATGATCCTTATTGTTTCAGCTATGGGTAAAATAACAAATTCAATGGAAGATCTTGTTTTATCATATACAAAATCATTTAAAAATCTTAAATCTAAATTTGAATTTATAAAAACTTTCCACATAAATATCATCAAAGATTTATTCAAAAAAAATAATCAGTCAGTTTTAAAAATAGTTGAGTCAGTATTTAATGAAATTGATGAGTTTTTAAAATCTAACAAAGAGAACGATTATAACTTTATTTATGACCAATTAGTTTCATATGGAGAAATCCTCTCTTCGATTATTATTTCTAATTATTTAAACTCAATTGGTTTAAAATCAAAATGGGTGGACGCGAGGTCTTGCATAATAACTGATGAATATTATAGAGACGCTAATGTTGATTTTGAAAAAACATTTAAATCTATTAAAAGAAAAATCAAAGGTAGGGGTCTATATATCTCTCAAGGTTTTATTGGGAGTAACAAAAAAACACTTACTACTACCTTAGGGAGGGAGGGGTCAGATTATTCAGCCGCAATTTTTGCTCATGCTATAAATGCTGAAAGCGTAACAATTTGGAAAGACGTTAGAGGAGTGTTAAATGCAGATCCAAGATATTTCAATAAGACTAAACTGTTAAATAAAATTTCATACGAAGAAGCAATTGAATTGGCTTTCTATGGAGCCTCTGTAATTCATCCAAAGACCTTGCAACCGTTAAAGAAAAAAAAGATTCCTCTTTTTGTAAAGTCATTTCTAACTCCTTCAAAGGTAGGAACACTTATTTCTAAACAAGATCTTAAAATAAAAAATATTCCTTCGCATATTGTAAAGTGGAATAGAGTGTTATTAAAAATTTCATCTAAGGATTTTTCATTTATAGTGGAAAAAAAAATTTCACTGATTTTTTCGATGTTGTCTAAGTACAAAATGAAAGTTGAATTAATTCAAAATTCTGCAATAAGTTTTTCTGTTGTACTAAATAATAAATATGAAGGATTGTACAAACTTCTAGATGAATTGAAAGAAACTTTTAAAGTTTCTGTTGATAAAGAAGTTTCATTATTTACTATAAGACACTTTAATCGAAATTCACTAAAACATATTAAAAAACTAAATCAAAGCATTCTTCTTGAGCAGAGAAGCTATAAAACTCTCCAACTGGTTTTATCGAAAAATTTTAAACAGGAAAATCTTTTTGGATTTTTTGAATAATAATCTTTGCCAATTTTAAATGACTTTCAAATGTCCATCCCGCAATGTGGGGTGACAAAATGATTTTTTCGTTTTTAATAAGATCAAGAAAATTTTGATGAATCTTCTTATCAAATGTATCTTCAAAAGATTTTTTTTCGTATTCCAATACATCTAAAGCAGCCCCTAAAATTTTTTTGTTTTTTAACCCATCAATCATATCTTTAGTCCTGACTGCACTGCCTCTTGCGGTATTAATAAGCCAAAACTGATTTTTCATTTTTTCAATAAATTTTTTATTAATCATGCCGATAGTTAATTTATTTTCTGGGGTATGAATGCTTAAAATATTCGATTTTTCTTGTAATTCTTGAATAGTGACCTGTCTTGCAATGTCGTCCTCTTGTTTTTTGATGATATCGTAAAATATAATTTCTTTAACATTGAAACCTGTTAATTTTCTTGCTAAACTTTGACCTGTGTTTCCATAACCAATGATTCCTACTGTTTTATTCTCAATTTCGTGTCCCCTGAATTTTTCCCTATTCCACAGCTTATTTTTTACAGAATCGTTTGCCAGGCTCAATTTATTAAGTAAACTTAAAATTAAACCAACAGCATGTTCTCCCACTGCATTACTATTTCCTTCTGGGGCTGAAATCAATTTTATCCCTCTTTTTTTTAAATATTTAATGTCAATATTTTCTAAACCTGAACCAACCCTTGCAATAAATTTTACTTTTCTCCCATTTTTCAAAAAATCCGAATCAATTTTGAAACGACTCCTAACAACTATTCCATCAAATTGATCAATTACAGATTTTATCTCGTCAATTGGCAAATTGTAGGCTTCTAAGTTTTCGTGACCAATATCTTTTAGTTCGTTTACAAGGAATTCATGATTTTTATCTAAATGTAAAATCTTCATTTCAAGAATTAAAATCCTAGAATCAACTTTGCTATATAAAAGAAAAGGAATATTCCAAAAATGTCATTAGCCGTTGTTATGAAAGGACCTGTTGCAATAGCCGGGTCAAAACCCTGCCTATATAAAATCATAGGAACTAATGTTCCTGTTAAAGCAGATACAATAATAACACTCATCATTGAACCCGCGACAGTCAAACTTAAAAGCATATCTTGTTTAATAATTTCACCAAAAACTATTAAAACTATCGAAAGAACTATACCATTGATTAAACCCAAACCTATTTCTTTAAGTAGTCTATTTACAAGAGACCCTTTAATAGCTTGGTTTGCAATACCTTGCACAACTATTGCAGAGGATTGAACACCAACGTTACCAGCCATTGCGGCAATCAAAGGTGTGTAGAAAAAAAGACTTCTAAGTTCAGATCTTATCATTATTTCTTCAAAATCTTTTAATATAAATACACTTCCCAACCCTCCTATAAGACCAAGAAAAAGCCAGGGAAGCCTTGCTCTAGTTAGTTGAAAAATGTTATCATTAGCTTCAACCTCCTTTGATATTCCTGCTGCCATCTGATAGTCTTTATCAGCCTCTTCTTTTATAATATCTACCACATCATCTATCGTAATCCTACCTAATAATTGTTTTTTTTCATTTACTACAGGTATTGCTTCCAAATCATACTTGGACATAACATTGGCAACTTCATTAACATCCTCATTTACATTAACAAAATCTACATTAGGGATATATATATCTTGAACTTTCGCCTTTGTGTTAGCTGTTAACAAATCCTTTAGAGATAATCTGCCAATTAGTTTATTTTTTGAGTTAGTAACATAAATAGAGTGAACCCTAGTAACCTCTTTAGCTTGCTTTCTCATTTCTCTAACGCATTTTATAACACTAAGGTTTTCATTAACACTAACAAGTTCTTTAGCCATAAGAGCACCAGCCGTACCTTCTTCGTAATTTAATAGTTCCCGAATATCTTGAGAGTGCTCTGTGTCCTCAATTTTTGACAAAACTTTTTCTTGTAAAATTTCTGGTAGTTTCCCAACTATGTCAGCTGCATCGTCAGTATCTAATTCCTCTATTTCTTCAGCGATTTCTTTTGCCGAAAGTTTACCTAAAATTTTTTCCCTAAAACTTTCATCAACTTCAGCAAGTGCTTCAGCAGTTATGTCACTTTCCAAAAGTTTTACGACATGAACAGCTTCGTCTAACGAAATCTGCTTTATAATTTCTGCGATATCTGCATAATGAAAATTACTTAATTCTTTTTTGAGAGTCTTATTTTTATTTTCGTTGATAAGAGTTCTAATTTTCTCTAAAAAGACATCATTTTCATGTAGCTTTTCCATTTTCAATCAGTTGGGTTAGTGCTATAAAGCTTTCTCCTGAAATTTTTTCGGGTCTTAAATCAAAGATACTATCTTCTGTGATACTTTTAGGAATATTAAAAGGTTTAAGACTATTTCTTAATGTTTTTCTTCTTTGTTGAAAACTGGTTTTTACAATTTTGTGTAATAAATTCTTGTCACAATTAATCAATATTTTGTCTTTTTTCTTTAAATGTAAAACTCCTGAAAATACTTTAGGTTTTGGTGTGAAAACTTCTGGAGACACGGAGAACAAGTATTTTACATCAAAATACAACTGAGTCAAAACTGAAGTTATCCCATACATCTTTGATCCTGGTTTTTCACAAATTCTTTTAGCTACCTCCTTTTGAAACATTCCTACAACAGAATCAATATGGTCTTTGTTTTCAATAATTTTAAAAATTATTTGAGAAGATATGTTATAGGGGAAGTTACCTATTATTGATACATTCTTTTTCTTAAAATTGTTACCAAAATGAAACTTTAAAAAATTCATATTTAAAATTTTTTTTTCAAGTTTGGGAAATTTGAATTTCAATAAAGGCAATAAATCTTTATCAATTTCAATTAAATACAAATTTGAATATTTTTCAACTAGTTTCTGAGTGAGAATTCCTTTTCCGGGACCTA
>MDTG01290164.1_pt1 | contig 10486 bp, 10 predicted proteins | sample 811421 | NCBI WGS metagenome assembly MDTG01 (sample SAMN05326645, study PRJNA326480) | marine metagenome | isolation source: seawater | place: Pacific Ocean: South East | collected 2011
CCACTTACTGCATTAAGAAGAACTGAGGAAGGGGTTTTGGCAACAAATTTATAATTATAAATCCCCTGTTTTAGAAGGATTACACCCTCATAAATTTCTAAAGATGGGTTGAAGTACATTTTGTTTACTTCATTTAATTGGTAATTATTAAACTTTCCATAAACATATATCTCTTGATCTTTCAACAGCATAGGAGTGGATAAACTAAAATGTACCCAGCTGTAATCTGCTTCTACAGCCCCATTTTCACTCCCTTGAAGAGTCCTTATTCTGAAATCTCCATTGAGATCTTGTATAAAATTATAAGGGTATCCTCTTCGAAAAAAATCAGGAGTTAAATATGTTTCATACAATCGGTTGAGTTCTACATAGCTCACATTAGCTGTTGTTATCTGAATATTTTTGGTATCAAAAAAAAGAAATTCATTTCCCCCTTCAAACCGACTTTCAGCATCGTATCTGTATTCAAGACGAGCAACATTATTGTACTGTGGTTTTAAACCATCCAAGGCGGTTGCCCATTGTTCATTTTGCAGCAGGGTTACATGCAGTTGATTTGCAGGATCTCTAAAAAAGTCTCCTTCAGGTGGATTGATTGAAAATTGAACGCTTTGGTGGGTTTGGTAATATTCCAGAGCTCGCGTTCTGAAAACTCCTGCCGTTACAGAAGAACTGTTTTCATAGATTAAAAATTTTCTAGAAAAAACAATTTCATCTGCCTCGTTGTAAATTTCAATCATATAATTTCCGGAAAGCAGAAATTGTGTTTGATCATTGGGCAATTCCAATTGATAATGTGTGTAGGGCTGAAGGGTGTTAAAAGAAGTTTGATAATTCTCAACCCTAAGGTTGTCAAAACCGCGCATGTATTCATTTTGAAAAAGATTTGAAGGGGTCCAGTCATGATTAAAATATTTTATTTTGTAGTAATAATTTCTTTCGTCCGCATTCAAATCATCGAATTTGAGCTGAAAAAATTCATCCAATCGGACCAATGGAAATTGGAGGGTTTCCCCCGGTTTACTGAAAATTAATGTTTTGATGTATTCAGGCTCGGGATGTTCTAATGTGTTTTGAGCAAATAGCATTGTTGTGAAACTGCACAATAAAAAAAACTGTTTAACCCTGAAATTTTTAAACATGCTACTAAATTAGGAATTATAATGCATTTAGAGGGAGTGGGTTTACGCGGGAAATTTGAAAAGTTAAACGACTATTTAGAATTAATATAAATTATAATATTTTGCTATTTATTCATTTTTTAAGGTGGGTCTTAATTAGTAAATTTGTGTGGTTTTATTAACTTCTATATATGTCAACAGGGATTAGTATCCACAAGGGTGCATCGATCAATTTGAAAGGTAAGGCTGAAAAAATTCTATCAGATGCTGCCCCTTCAAAAACTTATGCTTTAAAACCCGATAACTTTTTTAGTATTGTTCCTCGTATGATGGTGAAAGAGGGGGAGTATGTAGCCAAAGGGGCCCCAGTTTTCCTCTCTAAAAATGACCCTCGTATTATTTTTGTTTCGCCTGTATCTGGTGTGGTAAAAGAAATCGTTAGAGGAGCAAAAAGAAAAATATTAAAAATTGTAATAGATCAAAAAAATAATGAGGCCATTGCGCACAAAATTCCATTAACAAAATCGTTGGATCGAAAAAAGGTAACTGAAATTCTTCTCAACAGCGGAGCTTGGTCCTTTATTAGGCAGAGACCATATGGCGTTCTCGCGGATCCAGATATAACACCCAAATCCATCTATGTTTCCTCTTATACCTCCGCTCCCTTGGATGTGGACTTTGGTTTTTTGTTAAAAAATAACAAAGAGGACTTCCAGAACGGAATAGATGTTTTAAATCATTTGGCAGACGACCAGGTTAAGCTCGCAATTGACAATAGCTTCTCAGGTTTTTTTGAAAAAATAAAGGGAGTAGAATTTCTATCGATCAATGGTCCTCATCCTGCAGGAAACGTGAGTGTGCACATACACAAACACAATCCAATAAACATGGGTGAAAAAGTTTGGGAAGTACGCCCCGAGGATGTGGCCAATATAGGAATGCTATTTTCTTCAGGCAAATTCAGTGCTCATCGGACTGTGGCAGTTGCTGGAGAATCTGTTTTGCAACCCCAATACCTAAAAACAACAATAGGCGCTGAACTTTCTTCCTTAACGGACGTTTCAGGATATGATAATACTGTTCAAAACCGTTTTGTAAATGGAGATGTTTTGTCGGGTACTGCAGAGTCTTCCGATGGTCACTTGGATTATTTCAATAATCTCCTCTCCATCATTCCCGAGGGAGACCAATACCGTATGTTTGGCTGGTTGCCCTTTATTGACAATGCCATCCCAAGCCTGTCCAAAACATCACTATCGTGGTTATTTAATAAAAAAGGATACAGTGTAAATACCAATATGAATGGGGAAGAACGTGCTTTTGTAGTAACTGGTGAGATGGAAAAAGTTTTTCCGATGGACATTTTCCCCATGCAATTACTCAAAGCGTGCATGGCTGGAGATATTGAAAAAATGGAAGCCTTGGGAATTTACGAGGTAATACCTGAGGATTTTGGATTGATCGATTATGCCAATACCTCAAAAATTGAGGCACAGGAAATCATCAAGGAAGGGATTGAATTAATGATAAAAGAAGTAGGATAAAAAATTGATTATGAGTTTTTTGAGGAAAAAATTAGATGGATTAAAAAAACCTTTTGGAAAAGGACAAAAATGGGAGAGATACGCACCTGCAATAAATGCTTTCGACACCTTTTTGTTTGTGCCAAAGCACACCACCCACACAGGGGCGCACATTCGTGATGCTGTCGATTTAAAAAGAACCATGGTCACGGTCATCATAGCACTGGTACCAGCATTGATTTATGGAATTTACAACACGGGCTACCAATATTACATTCAGACTGGAGAAGCATTTACCTTTTTAGATGCCTTCATTCACGGATCCATGAAAATTGTACCCATGATCATTGTATCCTATGTAGTTGGCCTTACGATAGAATTTATTTTTGCAGTCTACCGCGGCCACGAGGTAAACGAGGGATATTTGGTCACGGGTCTGTTGATACCCATGATCATGCCGGTTGACATCCCCTTGTGGATGGTCGCCATATCTGTAGCTTTTGCCGTTTTGATTGCCAAGGAAGCTTTCGGGGGAACGGGAATGAATATTTTGAATCCTGCCCTTACAGCTCGTGCATTTGCTTTTTTTGCCTACCCGACCTATATGTCTGGTAACAAAGTATGGGTTTCAGAGGCTTCAAATTTAGACGGTATCTCCGGGGAAACTATTTTGGGGACTTTGGCTGCTGGGGGCAATGTGAATTACAGTTTCTTTGAAATGTTTCAAGGAGCTGTCCCAGGATCGATTGCAGAAACATCTGCTTTATTTGTTTTGGTAGGTGCAATAATTTTAGTTGCTACAGGAATAGGAAGCTGGAGGATTATGATAGGAAGTGTTGTAGGAGCAGCCTTTGTAGGCTTATTGTTCAACCTCTGGGGTGCCAATCCATTGATGAGTTTTTCTTGGGTTAATCATTTGGTAGTTGGAGGCTTTGCCTTTGGCGTTGTTTTTATGGCCACTGATCCTGTTTCCGCTGCTCAAACCAACAAAGGGAAATGGGTTTATGGAATACTCGTGGGTGTGTTTTGTATTTTGATTAGAGTATTTAACCCTGCCTATCCCGAGGGAGTGATGCTAGCCATTTTATTGATGAATGTATTTGCTCCCACCATAGACCACTATGTCATTCAAGGAAATATCAACAAACGAAAAAAACGATGGGCCTCCGCCCTTAAAACCGCATAGATATGAACAGAGACAGCAACGGTTATACATTTATTTTTGCCGCTATAATGGTTTTTGTGGTTGCTTCTACCCTCGCATTCACTGCCAGTTCACTAAAATCCTTGCAGGCAGACAACGTTCGCAAGGAGAAAATGCAGAATATTCTTTCTACCATTGGTATAGAAACCGATAGAGAAAAAGCAGAATCACTTTACAAAAAGTATGTAGAAGTTACTCTCGCCTTGGACCATATCGGTAAAAATGACGACTCTGTAGATGCGTTCAAGATCAAACTGAACAGCGAAATAAAGAAACCTTTGAAGCAACAACGTTTCCCACTCTACAAGGCACAAGTTGATAATAAGCGTTACTATATCATTCCCCTGAGAGGATCTGGTCTTTGGGATGCTATATGGGGTTACATCGCTCTGAAATCGGATATCAATACCATTCAAGGAGCCGTCTTTGATCACAAAGCTGAAACCGCTGGATTGGGTGCTGAAATTACCCAACAATGGTTCATGGACAGATTTAGAGAAGAAAAAGTATTCGATAGCAACGGTCAACTGGTGGGAATAAAAGTTTCCAAAACCAATAACGATCCAAAAGACAGTGATAAAGAAGACCACGAGGTGGACGCTATATCTGGTGCGACAATCACTGGAGATGGGGTAACCGACATGATCAAAGAGCGACTCACCCATTACCTCCCTTATTTTGAAAAAGAAAAAGGTGAAGTTGCACTTCTAAAATAAACAGTATGGCAGACCCAGAAAAAAGCCCAAAAAAACCAACCGTTTTATTCCTAAATAAGGAATCAGAACCCTTGTTTTCCAAAAAAAACAGGGCACTACTGAGTGACCCTATGGATGACAACAACCCCATTACTGTTCAAGTTTTGGGTATATGTTCTGCTCTGGCCATTACGGTTCAACTAAAACCTGCTTTGGTGATGAGCCTATCAGTGGTGGCAGTGATGGGTGCCAGTAATGTCATTATCTCGCTACTCAGAAACTTAATCCCAAATCGGATTAGAATCATAGTCCAATTGGTGGTAGTCGCTTCAATGGTAATTTTAGTAGATCAGATTTTAAGAGCCTATGCCTATGATGTCAGTAAACAACTTTCAATATTCATTGGTTTGATCATTACCAACTGTATCGTAATGGGTAGATTGGAAGCCTTTGCTTTGGGCAATGGGGTTTGGAAATCATTCTTGGATGGAATTGGGAATGCTGCAGGGTACGGATTTATTTTGATTGTTGTTGCTTTTTTCAGAGAGCTTTTCGGATCGGGAAAACTATTTGGTTATCAGGTAATCCCCGATGTTTTATATGAAATGGGTTATGAGAATAACGGACTCATGCTCTTGTCCCCAATGGCTTTGATTACCGTTGGAATTTTTATTTGGATCCAGCGCGCACGCAATCGCAAACTGATAGAAAAAAACTAAGCCATGGAAGGTTACATAAACTTATTTGTAAAAAGCATATTCATCGAAAACATGATCTTCGCCTATTTCCTGGGGATGTGTTCTTACTTGGCGGTTTCAAAAACCGTTAAAACAGCCGTCGGTTTGGGACTTGCAGTTATTTTTGTTTTGGCCATTACGGTTCCAATCAACTTTTTGTTGGACACCTACCTCTTGCGCCCTGGTGCGCTGGCTTGGTTGGACCCCTCCTATGCGGAGATTGATCTGAGCTTTTTGAGTTTTATCATGTTCATTGCGGTGATTGCCTCAATGGTCCAATTGGTAGAGATGATTGTTGAAAAATTTGCTCCTGCATTATACGGTGCATTGGGGATTTTCCTACCCTTAATCGCGGTTAATTGTGCTATTTTGGGAGGCTCATTGTTTATGCAACAAAAAGATTTTTCTGGTGTTTCCGAATCTGCAATTTATGGTTTAGGATCAGGAGTAGGTTGGTTATTGGCAATTTTAGCCATTGCCGCGATCAGAGAAAAGATTATTTATTCAAATGTACCAGCACCCCTCAGAGGTCTGGGGATTACCTTTATTATAACAGGTTTGATGGCGTTAGGTTTTATGAGTTTTATGGGTATTAAATTATAGAAAATTAGAGATGGATTATTCAGTTATCGTAGCGAGTATTGTTGTTTTTTTGGCCGTGGTTTTTCTGTTGGTGGGAATGTTGTTAGGTGCCAAGGCAAAATTGTTACCTTCCGGGCCTGTTAGCCTTTTGATCAATGGAGACAATGATGTAGAGGTTTCCTCTGGGAATACTCTGCTTACTACTCTGGGCAATAATAAGATATTTTTACCCTCGGCCTGTGGCGGTGGTGGAACTTGTATCCAATGCAAATGTCAGATCTTGGAGGGCGGAGGCGAAATCCTACCTACCGAAGCTCCCCATTTTACTCGTAAAGAAATTGCAGAGGGTTGGCGATTGGGCTGCCAAGTTAAGGTGAAGGAAAATATGGTTATCCAAGTGCCCGAGGAGGTTTTTGGAATTAAGAAATGGGAAGCCACTGTGATGCGCAATTGGAATGTAGCCTCTTTTATTAAAGAATTTGTGGTCGAGATACCCGAGTCAATGGACTACGAGGCAGGGGGATACATTCAAATAGAAATTCCAGAATGTGAGATTAATTACAGTGACATGGACATTTCAGCACACCCCGAAGAGCATCCAGGAGAAACCGATAAATTTAAATTAGAGTGGGATAAGTTTAACCTTTGGCAATTGAAGATGAAAAATTCCGAATCAGTTGAGCGTGCTTATTCGATGGCCTCCTATCCGGCTGAAGGCAGAGAAATTATGCTCAATGTTCGGATTGCTACCCCACCATGGGATCGAAAAAAGAACGATTGGATGGATGTCAATCCCGGTATTGCATCTTCCTATATTTTCTCCAAAAAACCTGGGGACAAGGTTACCATATCTGGTCCTTATGGAGAATTTTTTATCAACCACTCCGAGTCCGAAATGCTTTATGTAGGTGGAGGAGCTGGGATGGCCCCCATGCGCTCCCACTTATATGAATTGTTCCGAACCCTGAAAACCGGTAGAAAGGTGACTTTCTGGTATGGAGGCCGTTCCAAACGAGAGCTTTTTTACTTAGATCATTTTAGGGCACTGGAGTTAGATTTTGAAAACTTTAAGTTTTATGTGGCCCTTTCCGAACCCTTGGAGGAAGACAACTGGAAAGTTAAAGATGGCTTGGACGGCGAGGGAGACGGATTCAAAGGATATGTCCACCAATGTGTAATCGACAATTATCTAAACGGTCACGAAGCTCCAGAGGATATGGAAGTCTATTTTTGTGGACCACCATTGATGAACCAAGCCATTGAGAAAATGGCCGACGATTTTGGCATTCCTCCCGAGAATGTTCGCTTTGACGATTTTGGAGGTTAAATGCTTCAGCATAAAGATATTCATAAATTAGCCATGAAAGAGGTGGGAGATCATCTTTCAGAACATGGTTTTGAATTTTTAGCGGTAAACTCACAATTAGAGAAAGACCCACAGTTTGTTTGCTTAAAAAATAAAAAACTCCACTTCATTGTGGTAAGAGGTTGTGTGTATCCAACAAATCCAAAGCTTTTTGATCAACAGCTAATGGAAGAGGTCAGGGATCATGGAATAAAGTATAAAGCAACCACCTATTTCGCTGGGGTGGGGTTTGCCAATGCCAAAGACTATGAACTTCCATTAACGCAAAATGACACGTATGCCGTTAACTTCGATGGGCTCCAAATTATGGAGTAGTCTATTTTTTATCGTTTTACTGGTTTCTTGTCAACAACCCAATCCACAGTTCAAGTATTTGCAAGGATTCGCACTGGGAACTTCCTACAACATATATTACGATGGAAATGCCTCAGAGGAGGAAATTCAAAATGGAATAGATGAACTCTTTTATGAATTAAATCGATCGCTATCCACCTATTTACCACAATCTGATATCACTAAAATAAACCGTGGAGACACCACGGTGGTTGTAGACCATCATTTCAAAGCCGTTTTTGAAAAGGCCACAGAGGTTTGGAAAGCCTCAGGCGGTTATTTCGACCCCACTGTGGGTGCTCTGGTAAATGCTTACGGATTTGGGCCCGAAAACGCTATGTCGGTCATAGAGGCTTCGCAAAAAGACAGTCTGATGCGCCTCACAGGTTGGGAGAAGGTTACCCTTACAGATCAGAATACCATCATAAAAGAATACCCAGACATTTATATCGATTTTAACGCATTAGCAAAGGGATATGTAGTAGATATTATAGGAAATTTCCTACATAAAAATAACAGCACCAATTATATGGTAGAAATAGGTGGGGAGATTGTTGCCAAAGGAATAAGTCCTAAGACCCAACAGCCGTGGAAAATTGCAATCAATGATCCCAGAGAAGAATCTCAAATTCGATTTATCAAAACCCTTTCATTGGAGGATCAGGCCTTGGCAAGTTCTGGGAATTACAGAAAATACAGGGTGGATCCCAATACGGGGGAGCACTATGTGCACTCCATAAACCCGATAACAGGCTCTGCCTGTAAATCTAATATACTCTGCACTTCTGTTAAAGCACCAAATTGTATGACTGCCGATGCCTGGGCGACTGCATTGATGGTGATGCCAATCGAAGAAGGAAGAGCTTTGGTTGAGGAAAATCCTCTTATTGAAGCACTTTGGACCATAGCAGAGAGAAAGGATTTCTCCATTTTGACTTCAAAAAACTGGTAGTTTTTCTTTTTTTAGTAAATTAACTGTTACAAATCTTACAAATATCCTACTGAAGTTGTTACTATACTTTCGAGTAACTGTAAATCTTTTTCCATAGTATCCTATTTTGTCATCACAGGGATTTTCTCTTTTTTAGGAAGTCCAAATCTTTCGATCTCCTCTTGAGTCAAACGATCCTGTAGCAGTATTGCTTTACTTGAAAAGCCAACTGAATTAAGCCGGTCATAATAATCCAAACCGTAAATTCTCAAATGATCGTATTGACCAAAAATTTCAGTTCTTTTTTGGGGATCAGTAACACTATGGTCCTCAAATGTGCTCTTTCTGTTTTCATCCAATGGAACTTGGGCGATGAGTGTCCCTTCTTTTTTTAGTACGCGATGCAGTTCAGACATCGCTTTTAGATCATCTGGAATGTGCTCTAATACATGATTACACAAAATCAGGTCATAGGTTTTATCCTTAAAAGGAAGATTACAGATGTCCGCTTTTATATCCGCCAGCGGAGACTCAATGTCCGTGGTGGTGTAATCCCAATGTTGGTAAGTTTTAAATTTTTTATAAAAAACCTGTTCTGGAGCGAAGTGCAACACGCTAATTTTTTTCTTGAGGAAATCTGTCTCTCTTTCCAAGAAGAGCCAAAGCAAACGATGGCGTTCTAAAGAGAGTGTGCCAGGACAAAGTGCATGGGGACGTATTTTTTCTTCATACCCATAGGGTAGAAATTTTCTGTAATGGGAACAATCAATGGGGTCTGTAAATCTATTTCCACTGAAATAAATTCCGAGTAAGGGTCGAAAAAAAAGACTCATTCGAATTAAAAAAGAACGAGAGCAGTACCGCAAAATCCATTTCATACCAAGGATTTTATTTTTTTGAAGGGCAATTCTTCATCGGATTCAATTCCCAAGGCCTCATAGATAGAGTCAAAGGTAGAGAGGAGCTGAGGTTTTCCATCGATCAAAGCTACATTGTGTTCGAAATGCGCGCTGGGTTTATTGTCAGCAGTCTTTATGGTCCACCCATCTTTAAAGTGCCGTATTTCTTTGGTTCCCATATTGATCATAGGCTCAATGGCCACGACCATTCCATCGATAAATTTTTTCCCTCTGCCTCTCTTACCGTAATTTGGAAGCTCAGGGGCTTCATGCATTTCCTTTCCTAAACCATGGCCCACCAATTCTCTTACCACTCCATAGCCAAATGATTCTGTATATTGCTGAATTACGTAACCTAAGTCTCCCACCCGATTTCCAACACAAAAAGCTGCTATTCCGAGGTACAAGGATTTTTTGGTCACCTCCAATAGCTTTTTGGTTTCTTTTGTGGCTTCACCTACTTCAAATGTATAGGCATGGTCACCGTAAAACCCATTTTTAAGTGCACCGCAATCTACAGATAAAATATCACCAGACTCCAGTGGCACGTCGTTGGGTATTCCATGAACTACTTGTTCGTTTGGGCTCACGCAGAGTGTATTAGGAAAATCGTACAGACCGAGGAAACCAGGTTCCGCCTGATGATCTCTGATAAAAGTTTCCGCCAAACGATCTAATTGCAATGTTGTTACCCCTGGTTGAATTTCCTTGGCCAGCATCCCTAAAGTCCGAGAAACAATCAATGCACTTTCTCGCATTAACTCGATTTCCGCTAAACTTTTGATTATTACCATTGGCTACTTATAGGAATGGTGGTAGGTTTCCCCTTTAATAATTTTAGCTATGTCCTGGGCTAAGTTCTCCACGGGGAGTTCTACAAATCTATTCATTTCATTTCCGTTTTTATAAAAAATAAATGTGGGTACATTGGTTATGTTCAAGCCCTTTTCGAAATTGCTGGGGGTTATTTTTTCCGTTGCCATGGCATACATCTCCAAGTTGCGATGGTCAACATCCAAGGCATTGAGAATTTTAAAAAGATGGGGAATTTCTCTTTGACTGTCTTCGCACCAAGTCCCCATAAAAATCTTGATA
>MDTG01301047.1_pt1 | contig 10486 bp, 10 predicted proteins | sample 811421 | NCBI WGS metagenome assembly MDTG01 (sample SAMN05326645, study PRJNA326480) | marine metagenome | isolation source: seawater | place: Pacific Ocean: South East | collected 2011
TCCATAAAAACTTTAGCGACTTATTAACCCACCCATACGATACGCAAGGTCTTCATGAAATCGAAAAGCGGCTGCACATTGCTGGGGTTGCTAACAGCAATCCATCGATGAACTTTTTTCTTACCGATCATGAGAAAAAACATATTATCAAGCCAAAAAAACCAAACGCACCTTTTGTTATTGGTATTCATCCTGGAGCTAAAGATCGGTTTAAACAATGGGCACCGAAAAATTTTATTGAACTTGGACGTATCCTTTTCTATCGAAAAAATGCTTATATTTTTATCACAGGAAGTGCCTATGAATCCTCACTGTGTAATCATATTGCTAGCTATATCCCTTTTGCTCATTGTCTTGCAGGAAAATTATCGGTAAGACAACTTGCGGCGCAAATAAATACATTCAACCTATTAATAACAAACGACACGGGTCCCATGCATATTGGATATGCGCTTAATATTCCTACTTTTGCCCCCTTCTCCCCAACCAATCCTAGCTTATGTGGCCCGTATCACTCCCACCATGGGTCATACATATACAGGGAAAAAACCTGCGCTCCGTGCACGGGAAAAAAATGTAAAACCCCTTTCTGCTTGGAACAAATATCTCCTTCGATGGTCTATGATAAAATTACCCACTATCTATAAATTGTGTGAAGGGGAGGTTGGAAATCGCTTGATTCAAATTGAAAAAGCGCTCTCGCATGCGAGAATAACTGGAAACTCTATTCTAATTGCTTCTCTTAAAAGCCCAACAGAACTTATTCCTATTATGGAGGGCAAAAAATCTTGTTTAAAGATTATCGCCCTTTTCTGCGCTAGCGCTTTTATTAACCTTGATAACGAATTATTGCTCCAAGAACTTCAAAACAATACCATTGATGGTCTTGTAAATAACAGCAAGTACATCCTACCTTATCTACGAGAAAGTATCTATAAGCTCAAGCTCCCCCCCTCATCCATTACTCTTTTTTCAAAAGATAGTCTTTTAAGAGCCAAAAAATTCCACCTTACACTTTAAGATAGAAAATCATCTTCTCATCAAACACTTAAATCTTTTATAGTTTGTGTATGAATATCTTTGTTATTATCCTAAATTGGAACGGTTTCCATGATACCCTACGCTGCTTAAAAAGCCTTGAAAAAACTACTTATAAACACACTCCTTTAGTAGTTGATAATGGCTCTAGTGACGAATCTGTCATTGAAATTAAGAACCATTTCCCTCATATCAATCTAATTCAAACAGGGGGAAATCTTGGATATGCGGGGGGGAATAATATCGGAATACGCGCAGCGCTAAAAAAAGGCGCTGATGCCATCATCCTTTTAAATAACGATACAGTAGTCTCCCCTAATTTTATCGAAGCTTTTTTAATCAGAAATTTACCTCTTCAAGGGGGCAATCCTCATTTGATGAGTAAAAAAAATCTCTTAGACCACCAAGGAGGCAAGTGGAATTCTTTTGATGGTGACTTTGATTTTTTTGCAAAAAATGGATTGTCTTCGAAATTTACGGGGGTAGTAGAGCTCGATTACGTCTGCGGCGTTTGTATGTTTATAAAAAAAGAGGTTTTTGAAAATATCGGCGTTCTTGATCAAAGATTTTTCCTTTTTTGGGAGGAGAGTGATTTTTGCTTTAGAGCCTTATCTTCGGGATACCAACCAACAGTATGTCCCGAAGCTATACTCTATCATAAAGTTTCTGCATCTTTCACAGGAGGCAAACCTCATACAACATATTTTTTTCACCGCAACCGACTTTTATGGATTAAAAAAAACTGTCCAAAACATGAATACAACCGCCATAGGAACGAAGCTATTTTCATGTTGTTCAAAACTTTTAAGCTATTAATGATTAAGACTCTCGTTAATTTCTTTAGAAAACCCAATAAAACAAGAAAACAAAAGCTTCAAATGTATGTTGCAAAACTTTATGGAATCCTTGATTTCTTTACTAATCGATTCGGCAATGCCCCTTATTGGCTTTTCAAAAAATAGTATTTTTTATATATAAAGTATAAATACGGGGAAGAAATAAATGCATACTGTTTTTGTCTTAAACTGTGGTAGCTCCTCAATTAAATTTCAAATTATAGATTGTTTTTCGCAAACCCCTATTTTTAAAGGGTCTGTAGAAAGAATCAACACAAAGTCTCCGATTTTGAAAATTGGAACAAAGACCTCGACCCTCATCGAGCAAAATTACGAAGACATCCTTGATAAGGTTTTTTCTTCTATACCCTCTATCTCTTTAGACGGCATTGGCCATAGGGTTGTGCATGGTGGCAAATACTTTACTAGCCCTGTTAAAATCACCTCAGACACTTTAGAAAAAATAAAAACATGTATTTCTCTTGCCCCTATTCATAATCCAAAAAATATCATTGGAATTGAAATCGGACAAAAATACTTTCCAAACATTGATCACGTGGCTGTTTTTGATACAGCATTTCACCATACAATACCGGAAAAAGCATACATGTACGCTATTCCACGAGAACTCTATGAGCATTATGGGATACGTAGATACGGTTTCCACGGTATAAGCCATCAATATTTAGCTAAAAAAGGTGCTGAACTTCTATCAAAACCTATTGAAGAAACTTCCATTATTTCCTGCCATTTAGGAAATGGTTCTAGTATCTGCGCGATAAAAAATGGAAAAAGTGTTGACGTTAGTATGGGTTTTACCCCTACAGAGGGGCTAGTTATGGGCGAGCGATGTGGCAGTATTGACCCAGGAATCATCCCCTATATCTGTGATAAAATGAAGTTGTCACCGCAAAACGTCTACAAAATTTTAAACACAAAAAGTGGTCTTCTAGGACTTTCTGGGGAAAGTGCATGCATGGAACAGCTCTTACAAAGCGCTAATGCCCACGCAAAGCTTGCTGTGGAAATTTTTTGCTATAGCGCAGCTAAATACATTCTAAGCTTTATCGCACCACTTGATTGTGTGGATGCAATCTTATTTACAGGTGGAATCGGGGAAAATTCAGAGGTTATCCGCTCAAAAATCCTTGGTTATTTAAAACCTTTTGATTTCAACCATTTTGTATGTGTATCAAACGAAGAACAAGTTATTGCGCTTGACGCAGCAAAAATTATAAAGGCCAGATAATGAACGGAAAAGAATTTAAAGATTTTATAACTAAAAATGCCCAGAGAAATATAAAAAATATTTTACTTCCTGAAGGTGAGTCATTAAGGGTTCTAAAAGCTGCGATAACCTGCCGCAACCAAGGTTTTTGTAACCCTATTTTAATAGGAAATAAAAAAAATATCCACCAGCTTGCAAAGCAGCACTCACTAGGTTCTATTTCCAACCTGGAAATAATTGATCCAAGCTCCTGTCCAAGCAGCTATATTCAATTTCTTTACGATTACTGCAAAAAATATTACCCAAGCTACGAAGCTGCTAAGGAAGGCATAATAGATCCTCTTGTTTTAGGATCAGTTATGTTAAAGCTAAATAAAGTTGATGGAGTTGTTGCTGGAGCACGCTACACCACCTCTGATTTTCTACGCTATGTTTTTAGAATTGTTGGGATAAAACCAGGATTTGAAAAAGCCTTTTCTGCAATGTTTGTTTTATTGGAAAACCAAGTAGAGGTATACATAGACTGTGCCGTAAATATCAACCCATCACCAAAAGAACTGGCAAATATGGCAGTCACTATTGCAAACGTTGCCAACAAATTTAACCTTCAACCTAAAATAGCTTTGATTAGTTTTCAAACCCTATCAACTTATAAAAAAACACTTTCAAAGTATCCTGACTATACCAAAAATCTTGATCAAAGTGTTGCAAAGGCACTTAAGGCTACGCTTATTGCAAAAGAGTTGAACCCCAATCTAAAAATCGATGGCCCCTTGCAATACGATGCAGCATGTTGTCCAATAGTTGCACAGGAAAAAAATGCAAATGCAATAATCAATGGAGATGCAAATATTTTTATATTTCCAGATATAACTTCCGCAAACGCAGTTTATAAAGCGGTTCAGAAAAAAACAAACTCACAAAGCGTTGGACCAATTGTTTTAGGCTTAAACAAGCCAATGAACGATTTGTCAAGGGGATCAAGCGTTGAAGATATCGTTTTTACAATTATTGCAACTGCTGCTCAATCAAACTTTAGTTAAAACTTTACATAAAACCAAATAATCTTTTATGGTTAGATAAAAAAAAGTTTTCCATGAATAGAAAAGTCATCTCGCAAACACTCCTCCTGTCTGCCTTCTTTATGCTTATCCTTGCTTTAGGCAGTAATAAACCTTACAATATAAGAAAGAACGCTGACCTAAAATCCTATTATCATGTACTTAACGACAAAAATGATGAGACCGCATGCACCTTCGTATCATCAAGAGGTATTGCCAAGTCCTGCCAGGTGCACCCAACTTGTATCCTGTCCGACACAACGACATTCGACGCTGCAAACTATGCCAACATAAAAAACAATGATAAAGTCTATGTCGTTATATCAACACTTAAATCCTTTACGTTGGATGTATTGCCACGGCTTGAAAAAGAAGGCCTACGCATTAAACTTGTTACTGGAGCAGGCGTTTGCGGAGCACCACAAGAAGTCTCTGCTATCCATTGCATTGATTACATGAAGCGTATCTGTAAAAGCCCATCAATTATCCACTGGTTTTGCCAAAATTACGATCTTCCAAAGGCCCACGACGATATCTCCCCGATCCCACTTGGAATCGACTACCATACCCTTTCAAACAGTGCTAACCGACCAGACTTCGATGAACTTATCAAAAGAATTAGGTGGGGGCCAGCCATGACGCCTATTGAACAAGAAATGGAATTGCTTTCCATCGCAAACTCGTCTCCCTCCTTCGATGAAAGAATGAACAAGTCTTATTCGTTTTTTCAATTTAATAGTTACCTCGAAACAGTTGAACGCCATGGCACACAGGACAGGATCAAAGCGATCAACGTGGTTCGGACAAATCCATCGACAAATATAGCAGCGCCTAAAAAGATTCTTAGAAAGCCTACATGGGAGAATTGCACTAAGTATAAATTTATCGTATCACCCCACGGCTACGGGCTAGACTGCCACCGTACTTACGAAGCCATGTTCCTTGGATCTATGCCCATTGTAAAAACATCTTCCTTAGACCTTATGTACCAGCACATGCCTATCTGTATCGTGGATAACTGGGATGAATTGAAAGGCATGAATAAATTACTTCAGAAGGCCGAGGTAGCGCGCGCACGTGCAAATCCTGATACACTTAAGCTTGCGTATTGGATCGATCTGATTGAGAACTGGCAGTAATCGGCACTGTTTATACTGGGCTATAAACTTTTTTCCCTAATCTAGAATTTATGACGATGGAAGATAGCAAAAGGCCATAGCCAATGGATCACCCTACACATACAAAAAAGAATAACCGTTATTGACCTAAGGGAAACTTGAGAGGTTTAAAGTACTAATTGCAAAAAATACAGTTACGCTTTCAACGGGTAACCCCTATAAATACCACTTATAGAGCGATTCAAAGTGTCTTTCTAATTATTTTAAGCATAAAATAAGTCTGTAAACTATTTTCCAAGGGAATGGGGTGTTGAAGAGATCGATTTTACAATGATTATAACAGCTATTGAATCAAACTAAAGTTAAAACTTTGGATAAAACTTAATAAATGCTATAAAGAGCAAAAAATGGTTTTCTGAGATTAGGTATGATTAAAAAAATTCGCTCGCACACTTTACTTCTATCAGCTTTCTTTATATTACTCCTTACATTAAGTGGTTGTGAATCAAACAGGGAAATCGTAAGTAGTATTGAAGAAAAAGAAGCTAATGTTATCCTTGTTCTTCTGGAAAGCAAGGGTATTCCTGCTGCAAAAACAGCTGCAGCATCATCTGGAATAGGAGGAGACTCCGGTAGTACTAAATACTCCATTGTTGTTCCTGAAAAACATTCTATTGAAGCAATTTCTTACCTTAACCAAAATGGGTTTCCTCGCGCAAAAGGGATGACTCTTTTGGACCTATTTGCTAATACCGGCTTAATGACTTCCGATAAAGAAGAAACGATCCGCTATCAAGCAGGTCTTGCACAACAGTTAACTAATACTATAATGATGATTGATGGAGTAATCGATGCAAATGTACAGCTTTCATTTCCTCCTGACGATACATCAATTACTGGAGAAGAATCTGACGACAAAAAAATCACTGCAGCAATCTATGTAAAACATCAAGGGATTATTGATGACCCCAATGCCCACTTGGAAAACAAAATCAAAAGGTTAATATCTGGCAGTATTTCTGGGCTTGATATAAACGATGTCACAGTTGTATCCGACCGTTCACGATTTACCGATATAACACTTGACCAGATGCCCGAATCAATTGGTGGTGCTCCTGGTGAATATGTGAGTATTTGGAACATCATTTTAAGTAAAAAATCAGTTACTCGATTCAGAGCCATATTCTTTTTGATAACTATTCTAGCGGTTGCTTTAGCTGTTGCGCTTGGCTGGGTTATGTGGAAACTTTACCCATTACTCAAAAAACAAGGAGGAATGAAAGAGCTGTTCAGTCCAGTACCTATTCTCAGCGTGAAAAAGCCTAAGGACACTGATAAACCACCAGAATCATAAGGATGGCACTTTTGAACAATAATACGTGGATGTGTTTCGCTTCTTTGATTTCTAGGAATAATCAAGAAAACTTACTTTCGTACATAAACGTAGCTGCAAAAGAAAAACTCCAGAACATTCTAAAGGACCGTCCACAATCCATTGAAAACCCTGAATCCATTTCCGAGCAAATCAGTAAGGTGCATTATTCATGGTTGATCAAGATCATTGATGGTTTTCTCGATGAAGATAAGCACCTAATCATCTCGTGCTTAAACTTGTTCCAAAAAAACCAATTATACGATTATTATAAGCTTGATCCCGGACAAGTTATCTTAAAAAAAATAGCCAAAGAATTTTTATTACTATCAATACACAAGAAACTTGTAGAACCTTCTAAAGAATATCTACCCATTGAAATGCTACCTAGTAATTCACTAAACCCCCTTTTGAATCTCTCAAAAAAAGAAATAGTACGGCTCATAAACTTCTTAGGGCTTTTTGATTTATCCTCAGAATTAAAAAGGATCATTAAGTCGGACCTGTTGAAAAGGGTACAAAAAAATCTAGATAAACAAGAACAGCAGTTTGTAAAAGTTCAAATGAAAGCAAAAGAAACAATTGCCTTTTCAGGCCTAAATTTAGATGGTTGGGACGGGGATAAAACAAAGCTTAAGTCCCTGCTACAACATAGGGGGATGAACCGCTTAGCAAAGTCCTTTTTCGGCTGTCATCAAGCCTTATTCTGGCATTTTTTAAGACGCATAGATATTGGTAGAGCCAGCGTTTTACAAAAATACCATACGGACATCAAAAATTCTGATGCCCTTGACGTATTAAAAAAACAAACACTTGAAACCTTAACATTTCTAAAAAACAGGGAACCTATATGAGCAAATATTTTTCATTCGTCTATTCCGGAGAGATTAGAGAAGACTCTGAAAAAAAGGTTATCCCTCAAGAGGAATTCAATACTCTACTGACAGCTCAGCAAGTGTTAGAAAAAGCCAAAGAAGATGTTGACCAATATTTAGAAAAAAACAAAAAAGACTGTGAACTATTTGCTGAAGAAGCAAAGGACTTAGGACATAAACAAGGGTTGTTGGAATTCAACAAACAAATACTTTACTTCAACGATCGTATAAACCAAATTGAACTGGACTTGCAAAAACAACTCCTACCACTTACTCTAAAAGCTGCGAAAAAAGTTCTTGGCGTAGAGCTTGAAACAAATCCTGAAGCAATAATTGATATAATTAGGAAAACAATTACCCCAATCACTCAAAATACAAGCGTAAAAATTTATGTCTCAAAGGAAGATCGTCAAGTAGTAGAAAAAAAGAAAAAAGAGCTTAAAGATATTCTCGAATACGCTGAGGTTTTTATGATTGAGGAAAAAGACGATATAAAAAAGGGTGATTGCATTGTAGAAACAGAAACTGGTATTATTAATGCGAGCCTAGAAAACCAATGGAATGCTATGGAGTCTGCCTTTAAAGCATTTACGAACAATAAAAATTAACAAATGATACTTTCTTTATTTTCAGCTTTTTTAAGCAAGTACTTTTCCCCTCTATACACAACAAATTGTGGCCTACTATCTGTTAGCAAAAAAGTCCTCACCGTGACACCTAAGATTTTTCTTGTCTACGCATGCTTTTTCACCTCACCCTTATTTTCTCAGGATGATGCTCTTAGCAATGCAATTGGCGCTGTTTCGAAATCTTTTGAAGCAAATTCGCCAAGTGATTCGTTGTCTAATTTAGATCAAGATGATGCCGTAAAAAAACCTAACGTCATTACAATGATGGCAGTTATCACACTAGTTGCGCTGCTACCTTATATTATTATTTTATTTACCTCCTTTTTGAAGATTGTAATTGTTTTATCGCTTTTAAGAAATGCTTTAGGAGTGCAACAAGCTCCACCAAACCAAGCGCTGGCAGGCATTGCACTTTTAATGAGTGTGTATGTCATGTTTCCAACGTGCGCAGCAATGTATAGCGAAGGTAAAGACTATATTAATCAGAACGTCCCTGAAAACCTTGTTTCACCCAAATCTGCTTTATTTATCTTTAATGTTGTTGATAAAACCAAACAACCCTTGAAAGAATTTTTACTAAAAAATATGAGCACAGCCCATCAGAGAAGCTTTTACCAGCTTGCTTATCAAAGTATGCCCAAAGAGTATAGATCAACGTTAAAAGCTGACGATTTTATTGTTTTAGCACCTGCCTACATCATATCGCAGCTCAAAGGAGCTTTTGAAATTGGTGTTTTGATTTATTTGCCTTTTTTCGTAATTGATTTAGTTACATCGAATATACTTCTAGCAATGGGCATGATGATGCTATCCCCTCTTACAATAGCTTTGCCATTAAAACTTTTACTTATAGTAATGACAGACGGCTGGGCTTTAATTATAAAAGGAATTGTACAATCCTATAAACACTAGGAGGTATTGTTGTACGAAACAGAGATTTATCAGCTTTCATATCAAGCGCTCCTTCTAATTTTGATATTATCGGGCCCTCCGATACTTATTAGCTTAACTTTTGGCCTTTTTGTTGCAGTATTTCAAGCCGCAACACAAATTCAGGAGCAGACCCTTTCGTTTACAATCAAGCTTGTTGCCGTTATATTAACCCTTATGTTTTTAGGTGGTTTTCTAGCAGGGCAGATTATGCAGTTTGCGAACACCATTTTTCAAAATTTTCCTCGCTGGAGTTAGCAAATATGTTAGAATATCTAACATCACTACCAAATATTACTCTACCAAATATTTTATCAACCTTTTTTCTCACGCTCTTTCGACTTGCCCCCATAATGGTTATGGCACCATTTTTGGGCTCAAAGCTTGCTCCAGGAATTGCAAGAACAGGACTTGCAATCTTCTTAGCGATATTGTTTGTTCCCCATGTAATCTTGACAGGCTTAACGCCTATTAGCTTTAATTCCCTCTTTATCCTCTACACGCTCAAAGAAGTCTTTATTGGTTTTATTCTTGGGTTAATGATATCAGTACCATTTTATATGATTCAATCCAGCGGGATTATCGTCGATTTTATGCGTGGGGCTTCTATGATGCAAGCTCAGGACCCAAGCATGCAGGTTCAATCATCAACTATAGGAATATTTTATAACTATATTCTAATTGTCATTTTCTTTAAGGTCAACGGGCCAGTACTATTTTTTAAATCTGTTTTGCTATCATACGATATAATTCCGGCAAATAGCTTTATTAACCCAGCTTTCTTCCAAACAAGTAGCCAATTTTGGGATTACGCCTCAAACATACTTAATACTATTTTTGCAATTGCAATACAAATGTCTGCGCCGGCTATACTGGCTATTTTAATGGCAGAAATGTTTTTAGGAATAGCAAATAGAATGGCGCCTCAAGTACAAATAGCATTTTTAGGGATGTCTCTTAAATCTTTTCTTGGTCTTGCACTTTTAACCGTAGGCTGGTTTTTTATATTAAAGCAATTTTCTAAACAGTCTATAAACGCATTAGACCAAATTGAAACGATGATTAATACAATCAAACTTTTATAATATTGAATAAGACTAGATGAATGAAAATGCCCTTTTTTATGGATGAAGTTTCCTGCCAAAATACCTGATAAGAAAATTACAAAAATCATATGGCCCATGATTAAAGTCTTTAAAAGCAAAATGAAAAGAAAAGAATTTTTTGGATAAAGGCTAGTGCAAAATGTCCCTTTTTAAGAAGAGGAACACTCCTATCAAAAATAATTTTTATTTTTTCCTTGCAAAAGAAATCGATAATTTTGTTAGATGAGGTTACTTAAAAAGTGTGTTCAGAGTGATTTTTGAGCAAACTTTAAAAAAAAACTTTTTTTATTGCA
>MDTG01028793.1_pt1 | contig 10485 bp, 8 predicted proteins | sample 811421 | NCBI WGS metagenome assembly MDTG01 (sample SAMN05326645, study PRJNA326480) | marine metagenome | isolation source: seawater | place: Pacific Ocean: South East | collected 2011
AGGCCTTCGGCCCCTACTCCGACGGGCAGCCCTACGACCCCATCCCGCTCCTGAGCAATCATCCGGAGTATCAGGCTGGCACGCCCGCGTCATTGATTGTGGCGGAGACTGGGTGCGAACCAGTGCAGAGCGCTCGCTGGCGGACAAACCCGCCGCCGGGCCCCGGTTGGGCACCTAGGCCCGGACAACTCGTGCCGTGCCCCACACCCCAGAATCCTCAGGCGGTGTGCCCGCGAGGCCCGCTTCCATACATGCCACCCACCCCTCCCCTGCAATGGCCTGAGTACCCCTACCGGATCTCCCCACTGAATGTGTACCCGCCGTATCCTTTCCCACCGATACCGACTCGCAGAAACCCTGGCGTCGACGGTAACCCGACCGACTGGTCGTGTGTCCCCCTCCCCAGCCAGATCCAATCGGAACTTTGCTGGACCATCACGCAATGGTGCCCTGTTGCTGGGGTCTGCGTTGATCGCGTGATTATCTGTGCCTTCGTCACGCCTCCGGGCAGAAACAACACTCCGCCAGTGCCCGGGACCGACTACCCAACATCGCCACCACCGCTGACAGTTAATCCGGGCGGCACCCCGGGCAACGGAAATATGTGTATCGATCGATTCTATTACTAATGAATAGCCAAGCACATCGACCGCTGTGCTTGGCGTTTTACTCCCTGTAGCATTTTCCTATGACTAAAAGATACATAGTATATGATTTTGTAGCTTTGACAGTTTGCTTCCTCCTCCTTGTCGCCAGCGCGAGGGGGCTGATACGCCAAAAGCACGCTGCTCCGCAGAATCTATCCCAGTGGATCTATCAGGTAAGAATATCACCCGATGACAGCGTTCCATCAGTACGAGTGAGCGTCGAAATTCACGCGATGCGGTACGGACCACTTCTGATCCGAGAGTACGAATTCGAACAACTGTATACGACTGATCCAAATGGACGGCATCGGGGTGTTTCCGCCGATCCGAACCTAACCGAAGCGTTCAGTGCTGTGCTAACATTCCCAAACGGCATGATTCCGACTCGCGAGCAACGGCTTCTCGCCGAGAGCTTCCCGCTGAACACCGCTCAAACTGTGGCATCGATCACGATCCGTCCCGCCTATCTCTGGGCGTTGCTCATCGGATCGGGTCTAGCAATCTCGGGTGTCATACTTAGTCTCGCACGCACGATCCGGCGAAGCCGCCGAGCACGGCTGGGCCTCTGCACCCGCTGCGCCTACCCGCTCCCCCTCGAAGACGAGCAGCCCCGATGCCCCGAATGCGGCACGCTCCACATCCCGTGACCACGACCCCGAGTGCCACCGCCTTGGCACACGCACGAGACGCCCGAACCCAAGTCACGCCCCCCGCTCACCGACCCCTCGACTGCGGCGGGGTCGCCCAGCGCATCTTCTCCATGAGCGTCTGCCAGTAGCTCGTCGTCCCGCTCTGCACCAGGTGCACGGGCTCGGGGTTCGCGGTGATCTCCACCCGGTCGCCCTTGCCCAGGCGCCGGTTCACCTGCCCGTCGCCCATCAGCGTCGTCCCGTGCGACGCGGGGGGCAGGTCCTCCCCGTTGTGGATCTCGACCTCGTTCGTGCGCTCGAGCGTGAGCACGAGCGGGGTAGTGAACGGGATCACGATCGGGCGGAACGAGAGCGAATGGGCCGCGATGGGCGTGACGACATACGCCTCGACATTGGGCGACACGATCGGCCCACCCGCGGACACGTTGTACGCCGTCGACCCTGTGGGCGTGCTGATGATCAGCCCGTCCCCCACCACGCGCGGCCCGGGGCTGCCGTCGATTTCGAGTTGGATCGCGATCATCTTGTAAGGCGGGCCCGCGGTGACGACGAACTCGTTGAGCGCGACCTCCTGGGCACGCACGGAGCCGTCCGGGTTCAGGATCCGCGCCCGGATGACCGGCGCGGGCTGCGTGCGGAGCGGCGCGTCGCCGAACAGCGCCTCCGCCTGGTCCTCGAGGCTTTCGAGGTCATACTCGGCCATGAATCCCACGCCGCCGAGGTTCACGCCCAGGATGGGTTTGCCGAGCTCGGCGCACGCGCGCGCGGCGCCGAGCAGCGTCCCGTCGCCCCCCATCACGACGACGAGATCGAACCCGTTGTCCAGATGATCCATCGGCCGCCGGGCGTGGCGCTCCTCGACGACGCGCCCGTACCGCTCGATCGCGGCGCGGACGCGCGGGACAGCCTCCACCGCGTCGGGCTTGTCGAGGTTCACCAGCAGCAGGACGGATCGGCCCACAGGGAGAGTCTAGTGCCCGTCTCCCGACCCGGCACCCGATCCGAGAGCGGCCCGTGGTCAGGTCGCGGGCGCAGGCTCCGGCGCGGCGCGGCTCGCGCGGCGCTCCGATTCCGCGTCCACCACCGCCCGGATCGTGCGCGCGATCCCCGCCGCGTCGATGCCCGCCTTCGCGAGCTGGACGGCGCGGCTGTCCTGCACGATCCACTCGTCTGGCAGGCCCAGGCGGGTGACCAGCGACGCGTCGAGCCCCTGCTCTTGGGCGCTCTCGAGCACCGCGGAGCCGAACCCGCCGATCGTCGTGTGGTCCTCGACGGTGATGATCGGGATGCGCCGCCCGAGCAGGCGGGCGATCAGCTCGCGGTCCACGGGCTTGGCAAACCGCGCGTCCCACACCGCGACCTCGTACTCGGCGCCCAGGTCGTCGACCGCTTTCATCGCGTCGATCGCGGGTGTGCCGAACGCGAGCACCGCCGCCTGGGGGCGGGCCTCGTCGAGGTCTTCGAACGCGCCGGTCAGCAGGCGGGCCTTGCCTAGCTCGAACGCGGGGCACGGCTCGGAAGCGAATCGCGCGCTGACATCGTCGCGCGGGTAGCGCAACGCCGACAGCCCCTCGTCATAGGTCCGCATGAACTCGAGCGCCGCGAGCAGGCTGGGCTCGTCGATCGCCGCGAGCAGGGCCGCATCGGGCAGCGTCCGGAGGATGGACACATCGCAGAACCCGTGGTGGACCGCGCCGTCGCCCCCGACCAGGCCCGCGCGATCGAGGCAGAGCCTGACCGGCAGGCCCTGCAGCGCCGCCTCCTGGAAGGCCTGATCGAACGCACGCTGCAGGAAAGTCGAGTACACCGCGAAGAAGGGCTTGAACCCCGTCTTCGCGAGCCCCGCCATCATGTCCAGCGCGTGGCTCTCGCAGATGCCGGTGTCCCACACGCGATCGGGGTGCTTGTCGATGACCTTGGAGATCCCCGTTCCGTCGGGCATCGCCGCGGTGCACGCGACGACCTTCTCGTCGCGGGTCATCAGGTCGTCCATCGCGTCCCCGAACGCGGCCGTGAACGACCGACCCCCGCTCTTCATCTCGACGCGGCAGCCCTGCGCCTCGGTGCGCGCCACGCTGAACGCCTTGGGCGAGTGGAACTTCGTCGCGTCCGCTTCCGCGAAATCGAGCCCCTTGCCCTTGATCGTCTTGACATGCAGCACCATGGGGCGGTCCATGTCGCGCGCCTCGGTCAGGAACTCGATGAGCGTGGGCAGGTGGTGCCCGTCGATCGGGCCCACCGTCAGCAGGTTGAAGTGCTCGAACCACGAGCCCTCGTGGATCAGCGTCTTGGTCATCTCGCCCGCCTTGTGGTAGGCCTCGCGGATGACATCCCCCCCGGGGATCCGGTCCAGGAACCCCTTGGCGCTCTTCTTCAGATCGCTGTAAGTGTGGCTCACCCGCACGCGGTCGAAATAGCCCGCCAGCGCCCCCTGCGGCTTGCTGATCGACATCCCGTTGTCGTTAAGGATGACCAGGAACTGCCGCTTGAGCGTGCCCGCGTTGTTGAGCCCTTCCATCGCGACGCCGTTCGCGATCGACGCGTCCCCGATCAGCGACACGACGCGCCGCCCCTCGGGGTTCGACTGCGGGTCGTACGCCTCGCCCGCGAGCGTATCGCCCCGCGCCATGCCGACCGCCGTCGAGATCCCGGTTCCCGCGTGCCCCACGCGGAACAGGTCATAGTTGCTCTCCGAGGGCTCGGGGAACCCGCTCATGCCCCTGCTCGTGCGCAGGTCCTTGAGCAGGTGACTCCGCCCCGTGATCAGCTTGTGGGGATAGCACTGGTGCCCCACATCGAACAGCAGGCGGTCGTGCGCGAAATCGAAGACATAGTGCATCGCGAGCGTGAGCTCCACGACGCCCAGGTTCGGCGCCAGGTGCCCGCCGGTCTTCTGCACCTGCTCGATGATCGCGGCGCGGATCTCCGCGGCGAGCGCTTCGAGCTGATCCAGGCTCAGAGCCCGGATGTCCGCGGATCCATTCATGCGCTCGAGCAGGCCCATCGGTCCTCGCGATCTCAACCACCCGATCCCGCGGCCTCGCCCGTGCGACGCGCCGGCGGCGGTTGTTTTCAATGATTCCTGAAAGAAGTGTATCGGCCCGACCGACGCCGGACCGCCCGAATCGCGGGACGACGGGGAGATTTCCCCGACCGTCCTACGCACTCACTTCGTGCGTTGTGCGAGATAAGACGCGAGTTCTCGCAGAACATCCTCGCCGCCGGCGCCCGATTCAGCCCGGGCTCCCTTCTCGGGCAACTGCGCGAGGGCATCGACCGCACAGTCCAATAACTCGCCCACGAATGCCCGCGAGCGTTCCACGCCGTGCACGCCGGGGTAGGTCAGTTTGCCCGCGTCCGCGTCCTTGCCCGCCCGTTTGCCGAGGTGCTCGCTCGATTGCTCGACATCCAGCAGGTCATCGACGACCTGGAACATCAGCCCGATCGCCTCCGCGTACCGCGAGACCGCGTCGAGACAAGCGGCGCCGTCCCCCTCGGGGTCCAGACCCGCCCGGTCGAGCCCGATGAGCGCCCCCATCCGGCACGCGGCGGTGATGAGCGCCCCGGTCTTCTCCCGGTGGATCCGCTCGACCCGGTCTGCGTCCGGGACGCCCGCCTCGAACCCGCCCAGCGTGTCGAGCACCTGGCCCGAGATCATCCCCAGCGTGCCCGCGTTGAGCTCGGCGACCAGCCTTCTGTGCAGCCCGTCCCCGATCGCCCCCCCACCCTCGGGGGGAACCGAGAGCGCCGAAGACGCGAGGCTGAGCATCGCGTCGCCCGCGAGGATCGCCATCGCCTCGCCCGCGTGGATGTGCAGCGTGGGCTTGCCCCGACGCAGGTCGTCGTCGTCCATCGCCGGCAGGTCGTCGTGCACGAGGCTGAACGCGTGGATCAACTCCACCGCCGCGCCCGCGGGGAGACTCGCGGGCCCGGCGTCGGGATCCCCCGCGACCGCGACCGCCGCGTGCCACGCGAACAGGGGCCGCACGCGTTTCCCTCCGCTCAGCAGGCTGTATCGGATCGCGTCGCGGAGGTTCGTGGGGACCGGGAGGGCCGTCGTGAGCCGATCCAGATGGGCGTCGATCGGCGCGCGCGGCGCGGCAAACCGCGCCCGGGCCTGTGCTCGCTCGTCTGTCGTCGCCGCGTCGGTCATCGCGTCGAGTGTAGTGAGCCCACCCGGCACCCGACGGGCCCGACCCCGCGCTCCGGGTCTGTCCGCCCGTACCATCGCCGCATGGGCTGGACCGACACGCTCTCCCAACTCGTCACCCAGGGCGGCTGGGTCATGCTCCCGCTGGGGGTGCTGAGCGTCATCTCCGTGGGCCTCACGCTCGAGCGGACGCTGTTCTGGATCGCGACCCACCGGGCGGGGCGGTCGCGCGTCTTCGCACGCATCACCAACGAACTCCGCCGGGGCGATCTCTCCGCGGCCGCCTCCATCGCGGGCAAGGACCGCTCGATCTACGGGCGGTTCGCCTCCGAATTGATCGACGAGGCCCGCTCGCGGAAGGGCGAGGGCCCTGCCGGCCGCGTCCAGGAATCGTTCGCCCTCGAACGCGCCGAGGCCCGCCGGCCCGCGATCGAACGCTGGTCCGCGGTCCACTCGGTGATCATCACCGCCGCCCCGATGCTGGGCATCCTGGGCACCGTGACGGGCATCATCCGCTCGTTCAACCTGCTGAGCGCCGAGCAGATCGTGACCGACCCCGCCGCCGTCGCGGGGGGCATCGCCGAGGCCCTGTTCACCACCGCAGTGGGCTTGATCGTCGCGCTGATCACGCTGTTCCCGCATGCGATCTTCCGCTCGCAGGCGGACCGGGCCCTGACGCGGCTCGAGCTCATCGCGGCCGCAATGGACGAGCACGCGGAAGCGTGAACCCGTCGCGTTGTGCCACTGAGCCATTCCTGCGGGTCAGTGCGTATCGCGGTCTCAGCAGGGAACACTGACCTGCGTCGCAGGTCAGTGGCACACAAACTCACTGTCTGAATGGGTGCCACCGCTCGCCGTCCGCGGCGCAACGGTGCCTGCACGCGATTCATGATGCATCAGCACGACGGCGCCGCAGGCGGCGAGTCGTGGCATCCTGTCCCGAATGCCGAGATCCGATACCCAAGTAGCGGGTCGGCTCAGCCCGCTTCCTGCGCCTCGATCAACTCGTAGATCGCATCGGGGCCTTCCGCGTCGTAGACCTTGCTGCGGAACGCCTCGCTGGTCATGAGCCGGCTGACCCGCGCGAGCGCCTGGATGTGGTCACTCGTGCGGTCGGGCGGGCTCGCGAGCAGGACCACGAGCCGAACGGGCTGCCCGTCGATCGCCTCGAAGTCCATGGGCTCCGCGGGCTTGCCGATCGCCATCGCGAGGCCGGACAGACCGGCGCACTTGCCGTGGGGGATCGCGAGGCCGTGCCCGATGCCGGTGGTCCGGGTCTGCTCGCGTGTCCAGACCGCCTCCTTGAGCGAGGAGCCGTCCTCGACCTTGCCCTCGCTGACGAGCAGGTCGACCAGCTCGTGGATCACACCCTTCTTGTCGTCCGCGTTGAGCGGGGCACGGATGGAACCGGGAGTGAGCAGATCGAGCAGGTTCATGGGGAGCGGAGTTTATCCCATCGGATCGACCCGGGCTCGCGAACGACCGGCAACCCGGGTGCCCCGAATTTCAACGGCTCAGCAGCACGGAATAGCTCCCGTCGCGGTAGCACGAGGGCGGATCGCCCGGCAAGCCCGCGGGGAGGGTCACCCGCTCGCGGCTGATCGTGAAGCCGTGCCAGGTCTTCGCCCAGCGGGCGATCGCCTGGTTCTCCTCGGGTTGCAGCGAGCAGGTGGAGTAAAGGATCGCGCCGGACGGCGCGAGCAGCCGGATCGCGTCGGCAACGATCTGCCGCTGGGTGTCGGTCAGCCGCTCGTGCTGCCTGGTCATCGCGCGGTATTTCGCCTCGGGACGGCGGGCGAGCACCCCGGTGTTCGAACAGGGGACATCGAGCACCACGAGATCCGCGCGTCCCAGGCAGTCGTCGAGGACCTCGTCGAAACCGAGCACACGGACCCGCCCGTGCGCGGCGCCGCCGCCCTCGAACACGCGCCGGAGCGTCGCGAGTCTCGGCGCGTCGGTGTCCGTCGCGACGATCTCCGCATCCGGGAAGGTGCGCGCGAGCTGCCTCGTCTTGGTCCCCTTCCCGGCGCACAGATCGACCACGACCCGGGGCGCGAGGTCCGAAACAGAGTGGATCGCCTCTCCCGACGCGGCGTCCTGCACCCAGATGTCGTCCCGGCTCGCGAGCAGCGGGCCCAATGCCGACATCGGACCCGTGAACCGCGCGAAACCCTCGGCGCCCGGCACATCGGTCGCGTGCGGCTCGACATCGAGCACCGGCGCCGTCGCGTGCCGGATGCTGAGCGTCACAGGAGGGGACGCGAGCGTGTGCAGCGCGAGATCGCGCCAGCCGCGCCCGGGCTGATCGCCGTGGGTCTCGCGCCAGGATTCGAGCAGGGGCTTGGCGATGCTCGCGGCCGCGGAGAGGCGTGCGAGTTCGTCAGCGGGGAGCACCTCCCTCGCCAGCACAAGGGCCCGCCCATCGGCAAGGGGGATCTCATCGCGTGCGCCGGAATAGGTGTCGCGGAAGGTACGGGTCTCGCCCACCAGTTCCGCGACGCGCCGGAGGACCGCGTTGACCAGCCCCCCGGCGCCGGGGCGGACGGCGCGTTTCGCCCACTCGACCGTCTCGCTGATCGCGGCGTGCGCCGGGATGCGGTCGAAAAAAACCAGCTGGGCGGCGCCCGCGAGCAGCGCGCCGCGCACCGCGGGCTCGACCTCGACGAACGGCTTGGAAAGGCCCGGCGTGATGATCGCCTGGAGCGTCCACCACCGGCGCACAACGGTGTCGTGGATCGCGTGCGCGAGCGCCGCCTCGCGGGGATCGAGATCCCCCGTCTCGAGCTCCGCGGGGACGAGATCCGGGAAGTCCGCCGCGTCGTGCGCGAGGCGCGCGTACGCGACGGTGCGCGCGCTGGGGGGTGAGACTTCCTTGAGCGTCACCCGGTTCGGACGCCCCCCGCCCCGGCGGGCACGGGGCGCGCGGGCGCCCGATCGCGGGGAGCGGCGGTTTCCGTGTCCGGCTGGTCGGGGCATCGGCGAGTTTATGCGCGCCCGCCTCCCGAGCCTGTCGAGTGGCAACCCGATCGCGTAAGGTGGTCGCATGGCGCGGGATGCGGCGAAGGTCGGTGCGGATGAGGGCTCGCGGGCGCCGACGCCCCCGCGCGGGCTGCTCGCGTCGATGCGGATCCGCAAGAAGCTGATCTTCCTGCACACGGTGTTCTCGCTGCTGCTGATCGCGGTGCTGCTGGTCTCGGTGCGTCCCGCGGTGAACCACGCGGTGAGCGAGGCGGAGGGGGCGGTCGCGGCGCGCGCGATCGGGGCGCTCGTGTCGGGGGAGGGCGTCGCGCCGGTGGACGATCTGCTCGTGATCGAACGCGGCGCCCCGGAAGAACTGTGCATCAGCCAGCGGGTGCTGCGCCGGCTCGCGGACGCGGGGGAAGCCGAAGCGGTCCGCGTGCCGGGCGACCCCTCCCGGACCTGGCGCGGGGTGCTGCTGATCGGCGAGGACGGTCGCGAGGAGTACCTCGCGGTGGGCGCGCGCCTCGAATCGGCGCGCCGGGCGGTGCTCGGGGTCTACATCCTCATCATCGTCGCGCTCGTCGCGGTCTATGCGCTCATCGCGGTGGCGCTGGAGGTCTTCGTGCTCCCGCGGCATGTGTACGGGCCCATCCGCCTGCTGCTGGACGCGGACCGCGCGGTGCAGCGCGGGGACACGGGCGCCGAGCTCGTCGACGAGGCGGCGATGCCCGCCGACGAGATGGGCGAGATCATGCGCTCGCGGAACGACGCGATCCGCGGCATCCGCCGGCAGGAGACGGCGCTCGCGCAGGCGCTCGACGAGCTGGAGACCGTCGCGGCGGACCTGAAGCGCAAGAACCACCTGCTGGAGACCGCGAAGCGGAACCTCGAGGGCGCGGACCGCCTGATGAGCCTGGGGATGATGAGCGCGGGGATCGCGCACGAGCTCAACACGCCGCTCGCGGTCGCGAAGGGCCTCGTCGAGCGTCTTCGGGCCGATGAGTACCGGTCGCTCAGCGCCTCGCAGGCGGATCTGCTGGGACGCGTGATCGGTCGGCTCGAGCGGCTGAGCGAGGGGCTGCTCGACTTTGCGCGCGCGCGGGAGCCCGCGTACGCCGACGCGGCGCTCGCGCCGATCGTCGACGAGGCGATCACGCTCGTGCGACTGGACCGGGAGACGAGCGAGATCGCGATCGGGCACACGATCGACCCGTCGCTGCGGCTTGAGTGCGACGCGGACCGGATGGTGCAGGTGTTCGTGAACCTGATCCGCAACGCGGTCGATGCGCTGCGAGGCACGCGCGACAGCGGGCAGCCGAGCCGTGACGCGGTGGCGCACGCGATCACGGTCTCCGCGGAGACCCAGACCAGGGACGGGGAGACCTGGGTGACGATCCGCGTGGAGGACACGGGTCCTGGGATCGAGCCCGAGCTGCTCTCGACGCTGTTCGAGCCGTTCGTGTCCAGCCGGCTGGACAGCAAGGGGACGGGCCTGGGTCTCGCGGTGGCGGACGGGATCGTGCGCGAGCACGCGGGGACGGTGATCGCGCAGAACAGGCGGGGGGCGCAGGGGGCGGTGTTCGAGATCGTGCTGCCCCGGCGCGCGCCGCGGAACGGGCACGACGCTGGGGGCGGGGCACGCGAACCGCGCCCGACCGGTTCGGGTAGTGTGCACGGGAACACGGAATCGCGGCGCGACGAATCGCGGACCGGAGAGCTGTCATGAGCGAGACGGAGACGAGCAACGGCGTGCCCCCCCTTTCGATCGTCGCGGTCGATGACGACCCCGATTTCCGGGAGTACCTCCACGCGGTGCTCGACCCCGAGGGGCACGACCTGCGCACGGCGGCGGACCCCGCGATGCTGTGGGAGGCCTGCGAGGACCGGCTGCCGGATGTCGTGCTGCTCGACATGAAGATGGGCGAGGCGGACGGGAAGGAAGTGCTCGCGGAGCTGCGCCGGCGCTGGCCGAAACTGTGCGTGATCGTGGTCACGGGCTATCCCACGATGGACTCGATGCGCGAGACCTTCAAGCAGGATGTGTTCGACTATGTGCCCAAGCCCTTCTCGACCGAGG
>MDTG01037639.1_pt1 | contig 10485 bp, 9 predicted proteins | sample 811421 | NCBI WGS metagenome assembly MDTG01 (sample SAMN05326645, study PRJNA326480) | marine metagenome | isolation source: seawater | place: Pacific Ocean: South East | collected 2011
AGGGGCGCATGCCAGAGAAGACTTTACAAAAAGAGATGACAAAAATTTTATGAAACATACTTTGGCTTGGCAAAATGGAAATAAAGTTAAAATTAAATATAGAGATGTTCATTCTAGAACTCTAACAAATGATGTTCAATATTTTCCGCCTAAGGAGAGAGTTTATTAATAATGGCAAAATTTAGCCTACCGCAAAATTCTAAAATTGAGGTAGGGAATTACTTCAAAGACAAAACTAACTCAAAAAATCTTAAGAAAATAAACGTATATAGATGGGACCCTTCAACAGGAAAAAACCCTAGGATTGATACATTTGAAGTCGATATGAATAATTGTGGTCCAAAAGTTTTAGATATTTTATTTAAGATAAAAAATGAAATAGATCCGTCTTTAACATTTAGAAGATCTTGTGCTCATGGTGTCTGTGGATCTTGTGCAATGAATATTGACGGAGTGAATGGTCTTGCATGTATTAAATCTCATTCAGATATAAGTGGAGACCTTAATATTTACCCTTTACCTCACTTGAAAGTAGTTAAAGATTTAATTGGCGATCTTACAACTTTGTATAAACAATATGAGTCCATTCAACCTTGGTTGAAAGTTGATCAAACTGGCCAAGAGAAAACTGAACTAAAACAATCTCAGAAAGAAAGGGAAAAATTAGATGGATACTATGAATGTATTTTATGCGCATGTTGTTCTACGTCTTGTCCAAGTTATTGGTGGAATGGAGATAAATATTTAGGGCCAGCGGTATTATTACAAGCATATCGTTGGATAAATGATAGTAGGGATGGTGATAAAAAAGAAAGATTGAAGAAAGTCGCTGACGAATTAAAGTTATATAGATGCCATACAATAATGAATTGTACAAATTCATGTCCGAAAGGCCTTAATCCCGCAAAAGCTATAGGCTCTATTAAAAAAATGCTTGCAACAAGCTAAAAGCTTATTTATTCAATTACATCATGAAAACAATTCAGCATTTTGTTAATGGAAAAAAATACCCTGGTGAATCAAAAAGAGTCGGTAAAGTATTTAATCCAGCTACAGGTGAACAAAGCGCTGAAGTAAAATTAGCAACAACAAAAGATGTCAACGACGCTGTTAACAGTGCCAAAAAGGCGTTTGAAAGTTGGTCTAATAAACCTCCATTACAAAGAGCAAGAGTAATGTTTAAGTTTAAAGAGTTGATAGAAAAAAATTCAGATGAATTAACTAAAATAATAGTCTCAGAACATGGAAAAGTTTATGATGATGCAAAAGGGTCACTTACAAGGGGTTTAGAGGTTGTTGAATACGCGTGTGGTATACCTCAAATGCTTAAAGGTGAATTTACAGAAAATGTAGGATCAAACGTTGATAGTTGGTCAATCAGACAGCCTTTAGGAGTTTGTGCTGGAATAACTCCTTTTAACTTTCCTGCAATGGTACCAATGTGGATGTTTCCAATGGCAATTGCTTGTGGAAATACTTTTGTGCTAAAGCCGTCAGAAAAAGACCCTTCTTGTTCGATTAAACTAGCAGAATTACTTAAAGAGGCAGGACTGCCAGATGGAGTTTTAAACATTGTTAATGGTGATAAAGAAGCCGTAGACGCTCTTATTAATAATAAAGATGTAGTGGCAATGAGTTTTGTGGGCTCAACACCAATAGCAAAATATATATACGAAAATTGTGCTAAAAATGAAAAAAGAGTTCAGGCTTTAGGAGGTGCAAAAAACCATTGTGTAGTCATGCCAGACTGTGATTTAGAACAAGCAGTCAATGGATTAATGGGTGCTGCCTATGGTTCAGCGGGAGAAAGATGTATGGCACAATCAGTTGCTGTGGCTGTCGGCGAAATTGGTGATAAATTAGTTAGTTCTCTAGCAAAAAAAGTTGAAGCATTAAGAGTTGGTCCAGGTATGGATAAACATTCGGAAATGGGACCCCTTGTAACAAAGGAACATCTTGCCAAAGTTAAAGGCTATGTAGATATCGGCGTAAAAGAGGGAGCCAAACTAGTGGTTGATGGAAGAAATTTCAAAATTCAAGGATATGAAAATGGTTATTTTATAGGAGGTTGTTTGTTTGACCAAGTATCAAAAGATATGAGAGTTTATAAGGAAGAAATATTTGGACCAGTTTTATCTGTGGTAAGAGCAAAAAATTTTGACGAAGCACTTAAACTAGTGAATGACCATGAATTTGGAAACGGTGTTAGTATTTTCACAAGAGATGGAGACTCAGGGAGAACATTTTCGAATAAAGCAAAAATAGGAATGATAGGAATTAATATTCCAATTCCAGTGCCAATGGCATTTCATAGTTTTGGTGGTTGGAAAAGATCTTTATTTGGTGATCAACATATGCATGGACCTGAAGGAGTTAGATTTTACACAAAATTAAAAACGATCACATCTAGATGGCCATCAGGATTAAGGTCAGACCCAGAGTTTGTAATGCCAACAATGAAATAAATTGAAATGAAAAAAAAAATAACTTTAATTGGGGCAGGTCAGATAGGAGGAACATTAGCACACCTTATAGCTTTAAAAGGACTTGCAGATGTAGTTTTATTTGACGTTGCATCTGGTATAGCAAAAGGAAAAGCTTTAGATATTGCTCAATCATCTCCAGTAAGTGAATTCAATATTAATTTAATTGGAACAGACAACTATGAAGATACCAAAAATTCTGACGTTATAATAATAACTGCAGGTGTGCCGAGAAAACCAGGCATGACAAGAGATGATTTATTAGGTATAAATTTAAAAATTATTAAACAAGTAGCAAATGGAATAAAGAAGACTTCACCCAATGCCTTTGTAATCTGCATTACAAATCCCTTAGATGTGATTGTTATGGCTCTCCAAAAATATTCAGGCTTACCTAAGAATAAAGTTGTTGGGATGGCAGGAATATTAGATTCTTCTAGATTTATATATTTTTTATCTCAAGAATTAAAAGTACGTGTTCAAGATATTAAATCTTTTGTATTGGGAGGACATGGAGATAGCATGGTAGCTATGCTAGGCTCAACAAAAATAGGTGGGAAAAATATAAGTGAACTAGTTAAAGAAGGAAAAATAAAGCAGGAAAAACTAGATGATATTGTAAATAGAACAAAAAAAGGAGGTGCGGAAATTGTTAAATATTTAGAAAAAGGTTCGGCATATTATGCACCAGCAGCATCAGGAGTTCAAATGGCAGAAAGCTATTTAAAAGATCAAAAAATGCAACTTCCATGTGCTGCTTATTTAAACGGAGAATACGGAATAAAAGATGTCTATGCTGGAGTACCCGTTATAATTGGTAGCAAAGGTGTAGAAAAAGTAATTGAAATTCAGCTAAGCAAGGAAGAAGAAGAAAATTTCAAAAAATCGGTTCAATCTGTTAAAGATTTATATACTGCTGCAAAAAATATAGACTCAGAACTATAATCAAATGCAAAAAAAACAAAGTAATGAGTATCTCGATACTGTTATTATTGGAAGCGGACTATCGTCTCTGAATTTTATTGATACATATTCAAAAAAAAAAAAGAAGATTGACGTTATTTCACCAAATTTTAAGTTTCAATTATCTAAAAATAGGAAAAAAGAAATTAAGTTTCTCCCATCACAAATGAAACATAAGAAGATTCAAGCAGAAAACTTTCTTTTTGGAAATAATATTAAAAAATCAAAAAATTGTAAAATAATCGGAAGTTTAGATTTTGGAGGCTTATCTAATTATTGGGGACTTCAAATAGATAACTACATTAATTTGAATAATCAAAAATTAAATAAAAAAACTAAAAAAGAAATCTACAATTCATTTTTAGAACTATTAAGAAATTATAAACTTTTAGGAAGCTTTAAATCAAAAAGTAGCTCATACTCCAATGAATATGACATTCCCATTCATTTAGATGATTTACAAAAAAAAAAAGAAAAAAGATTTAACTTACAAAAACCTATTCTGGCTTTTAGTAAATTACTAAAGAAAAAAAATTTAAATGATTTAAATGAGAACAAAGATAAATTAAATTCTTCTAATTTTATTAAAATAAGTAAATTATCAAAGAGAATACGTTTCCATAATTACTATCTCGATGAAATGACCTCTTATGGCAAGAAAATTAAACTTATTTGTAAAAATAGAAATGAAAGCAAGGTATTTATTGCAAATAAAGTAATATTAGCAACCGGAACAATAGCAACAACAAAACTTGTCATGGGATTCCTTAAAGTCAAACATGAAGTCAAGATCAATCATCATCCAAGATTAATTGCTGTATATTTTGGTAAAAAAAGTATTAAAACTAAATTGAATTTTACCCCTTCGTTGTTACAGTTCATAGGAAAAGGTAAAGAGAATTATTTCTGTGCCGATTTTAGACCTGGAAATAAACTTATCACAGACTCCATGGTAGAGCTCAGCAAAATGTTAAACCCACTTAAGTTTATAATTAATTTTTTTAAAGATAGACTAATTTTTTCAAATATTTTACTTTCACCAAAATATAGTGATATTTACATTAAGCACATAAAAAATAATTTTTACATTTATACAAAAAAAAATAATATAGTAAATAAATTAAAAAAAGCTAATTTTAAAATATTTTCTTTTCTTTATAAAAAAAAAATAATTTATCCTTTTTTCAAAACCCATTTCCCGGGTGTCGGATCTGATTTTCATTATTTTGGAACTTTACCTATAAATAACAAATCTAAATTATCCGTTAATGAAAAATGCCAACTAAGAAATCATAAGAATATTTTTATTGTTGATAGTTCGGTATTTAATTTCAAAGAAAATAAGTATCCACTCGGTATTGTTATGGCAAATGCGAGACGAGTGGGTAAATTAGTATCTTAATGAGCTATTTCAGAATAAATATATATTTATCTTTTATAGATTTTTTAAAAAGTTTTTTTGTTTCAAGTATTGATGATCAAAAAATAGAGAAATCTATAATCAAAACATCACAAAAAACAAATTTTATTTTAACAAGCCAATTACGAGTGGGATTTCTAATTTTATTAAAATATTTGAGGAAAAAGTTTCCTGAAAAAAAACAAATTATTTTTCAACCTTTTAACCTTCCTGAGATGATAAATGTAGCAGAAAATTTAGGATATAAAACAAACTTTGTAGAGCAAAATTTAGAAACAGGTGAACCAAATTTACAATCTTTAAAAAGAAAACTAAATACTAAAACATTAGCTGTCGTGATTACTAATATTTTTAATTCACCTAGCTTTCTTTTAAAAATTAAAAAAATTTGTTCTAAAAAAAAAAATCATTCTTATAGAGGATAATGCAATTTATTTTGATAATTTCTTTTATAAAAAAAATAAAAAAATTTTTAGCGGCAGTTTTGGAGACTTCACATTATATAGCTTCAATATTATGAAAAACATTTCAGGATTTTTCGGTGGAGGGGTTTCTACAAACGATAAAGCATTCATCAAATTTGCAAAGAAAGAAATTTCTAATTATAAAAACTTTAATAAATATTTACTTTTTAAACAAATTATAATTTTTTTTATTTTAAAGTTATTAAGGTTCAACATCTTTTATAAAATATTTATTAAGATTCTTTATCGAGCCCATCTAGAGAATAATACAACAGTTCTTAAAATTGTTTACCCTTCCCTCAAATTTAAAAAAATTGCTTTTCCGCAATATTATTTTTCGAGGATATCTGAAACAGCAAAAAAAGTAATTTATTTACAACTTAAAAATGTTCAAAATAGGAAACAAAATTCATTATCAAGAAAAAATAATAACATTTATTATTATAAACTTTTTAAAAAATTAAAAATTAAAAATGTAAAGTTACTATCTATTGAAGATTTTAATTTTCAAAATTATATGGATTTTCCTATTTTAGTTAAAGATAAAGAGAAACTAAATAATTATTTGTTACTTAACAATATTGAGACAAAATACCTTTTCTACCATAATTGTGCAAAGATTTTTGAAAGTAAAAAGAATCTTAAGATCCAAAAAAATGCTAAATTTTTTAGCGATCAAGTCATAGGACTTCCCAATCATACAAAAGTTTCAAAATCTCATATGAATAGAATTGGTAATACTATAAAAAAATTTTATGAAAAAAAATCTTAACAAAAATATTTATTTAACTTTTTTATTTATTTTTGCATTTGTATTTAATTTTTACGTTGCATGTCAGGGCGTTTTGCCAATAGATACTTTTTTACACTATGACTCAGCTGCAAGAATATTAGAAGGTTCAGTACCGATTAGAGATTATTGGGTTGTTCATGGAATTTCACTTGATTATATACAAGCACTATTTTTTTTAATATTTGGCAAAAATTGGGTATCCTACATTTTCCATTCTTCAATTTTTAATGCATTGATTTCTATTTCAACGTTTATCTATTTCTTTAAAAATGGATTAAACAAAGAATTTTGCTTACTATTAACTTTATCTTTTTCAATTTTAGCATACCCAGTTAGCGGAACGCCTTTTATCGATCAACATGCAGTTTTCCTCTGTTTGTTAGGATTTTATTTTTTTTACTTCGGCTTAAAAATAAATTTAAAATATTTATTCTTCATCCCAATATTTTTCGGCTTAGCTTTTTTTTCAAAGCCAGTACCTTCAGTTTATTTAATTTTTATATTAAGTATTTCTTTTATTTTCTTTATATTTATTTCGAAAAGATTTGATTTAATTAAATATCCCCTTTTAGGATTAGTTTTTTTTATTTTAGTTCTATTTTCAATGATTTTAATTCAAAAAATTAATTTGGATATGTTTCTTACTCAGTTAATTTACTATCCGATATCAATTGGCGGGGATAGGTTTAGCTCATTGAATATAAATTATGAGAAAATAATCTCAAATTATAAATTTATTTTACTTCCGTTAGTAATATCTTTTTTTTTATTAGTAAGTTCATATAAAGATTTTAAAAAAGAAATCAAAATTTTTAATTTTTTAGTTTTTATACTTTTCAATCTAGCGTGTATTTACCACCAATTATTAACAAAAAATCAAAATTTCATTTTTTTTCTTATTCCAATTAATTTAGCTTTTCTAGTTTTATTTTTGGAGGATAAATTTAAAGATCAAAGCAAGACTAGATTTAAAACTTTAGTATTTTTTATATTTATATTTTGTATATTTGTTACATTGAAATATCACCTCAGATTTAACGTTGAACGTAAATTTCATGACTTACAGAATACTAACTTGGAAAATGCTATCAATGCTCAAGAAATAAATCCCTCTCTCTCATTTTTACAATGGAAGACTCCAAATTTTAAAGATCCTAGGAAAGAAATATTGATTATAAATGAAACAATTAAAGATTTAGAAAAAAATAAGAAAAATATAATGTTAATGACAAATTATAATTTTATTTCATCAATTACTTCAAAAAAGATTTATACAATTAGTAGGACGTATGACTCTATAAGCTTTCCAGATAAAGAAAATATATATTATAAAAAATTTGAAGCTTTCTTAAAAAATCAAATTAAACTAAACAAAATTGAGCAAATTTTTATTTTAATACCCAGCAGGGGAAATTCAAAATATTCGTTGGATAGGTATATTTTAGAATATTTTGAGCCAGAATGTTTTGAAATATTGAATACTAACAACTACTTAACCAAGATTAATTTACTTAATTGTGAGATCAAGTGATTAAAAAAGTAAAAAAATTTAAATTTCTGCAGTTAAATAAAATTGAGAAGAGCGATAATAAACAATTAATTAATTTAATTTTGAGAGAAAACCCAGAAGCTATTCTTGCATCTTTAAGCCCTAAAAATATTTCCAGTTATCTACACAATCTTATCAATTCTGAAAACTTGTTTTTATTTGTATTAAAAAAAAAGAATACAATTATTGCTTATGCAGTAGTAGCTAAGCAAATTAATTTTTTAACATCAATTTTTTCAAATATGAAATTAAGGATTTTCTTGGATCTCGTTATGAGATTAAAATTAATTAAAATTATGAATATGATATTAAGTTATTTTAAATTAGATATGATTTTTTTGAACAAAGAAAAAAAAAAAATTATAAATAAAAATTATAATTTAAATTTACTTGCAGTAAAAAAAAAATTTCAATCGAAAGGTATTGGCTCTTATTTTTTGAAAAAGATTTTTAAAAAAATAAAAAAATCAAAATTTATAACAGTAGAATCAATTGACGATAAAGCTTATAATTTTTACAAGAAAAAACATAACTTTATTTATTTAGGTGAAAAATACAGAATAAAAAAAAATTTAAAAATCCTTTCTAAAAAACTTATTTAATTTTATGAATTTTTTTTATGAATTCTTTTTTTTTGAAGTAGAGAAAATTTTTGTTTTTTTTTAAGGTAATAAGAATCATTAAATTATAAAGTATAATAAAAAAAGAAATAATTTCTTGAAAGTAATACATTTCCTCCAAAAAAAGGTTCGTTATAAAAAGATAAATAATTGATGTAAGTAATATTTTATTTTGAAAAACTGATAAAACACGAAATGAGTGATTAAATAAACCATAAAAACTTAATTTAGATTTACCGAAAAATCTTTTTTGTCTATTAGTTGAGATTTTAGTAATTTTGCAATTTCTTACTACGCATGATGAATACGCTAACCAAGAGTGATTGTTTTTTAAAATTTTTTTTATATTTTTAGAATGAAAACATGAGTAATTTCCAAAGGAAATCCAATTAAAAGTGAGCAAAAATGTTATTATCAAATGAATTTTATATAATGCTTTAAAAATAAAATGTTCTTTCCTTTTTACCCTGGAGGCAACAGCTATATAATCAGGATTATTGCAAGCAGCATCGATTAAATTATTGATTTGATTTACATCATCTTCACCATCAGAGTCCATTATAACTATTATTTTATTCTTTTCGTTTTTAATTGATTCAAGACCGATAGAAATAATTTTTTGACTGCCTAGGTTTTTCTTTAACGACAAAACCTTTATACTTTTAATATTTTTCAAACCTGATTTGGCTACATTAATTTTTTGCGTAGAAGCATCGTCTAGTATTAAAATACTGGCAAATCTCTTTTTTTTTCTGAGTTGGTCGTTAATTTTTTTGATTAAAATATTGCAAGATATCCAATCATTAAATAATGGTAGTAAAATATTTAAATTTTTCACAACGTAAAAAGATAATATTAAATTTTAAAAATTTGTGTTAAACACACTTACCATATAATGAATATTCACGAACACCAAGCTAAAGATATTTTAAGAGAATTTGGAGCTCCAGTTTCAAAAGGAATAGTCGTTTTCTCTGCTAAAGAGATTAGAGAAAATATTTCCAAACTTAGTGGTTCAAAATTTGTTTTGAAAGCACAAATTCATGCTGGTGGAAGGGGGAAAGCTGGTGGGGTTAAACTTATTAAAGATAAATCTCAGTTAGAAGCAGAGGCCAAGAACATGCTTGGTAAAATATTAATAACACATCAAACGGGACCAGAAGGAAAAGAAGTAAAAAGACTATACATAGAGGAAGCCTCTGAAATATCCAAGGAGTTTTATCTTTCATGTGTTATTGACAGAGAAAGCTCAAAAATTGCTTTTATAAGCAGTACGGAGGGAGGAATGGATATCGAAAAAATTGCGAAAGAGTCGCCAGAAAAAATTGTGACAAATAAAGTTGATTTTAATCTTGATGGACCTAATGAAAAAGAAATTGAAAAAATATTATCAATTTTTAAATTTGAAAAAAATCAGCAACAAACCGCACGAAAATTGATCAAATCATTATATAAAATATTAATACAGAAAGATGCAAGTTTAATTGAAATTAACCCATTAATTATTACAAAAGATAAAAAAATAATATGCCTTGATGCTAAAATGAATTTTGATGATAACGCAATTTTTAGAAGACCTGAAATTTTGAAATTAAGGGATTTGGATGAGGAAGACCCAGCAGAAATCGAAGCAAGTAAATATGATCTAGCATATATAAAACTTAATGGTTCTATTGGATGTATGGTTAATGGTGCAGGATTAGCGATGGCAACGATGGATATAATTAAATTATACGGAAAAGAACCAGCAAATTTTTTAGATGTAGGCGGTGGTGCTTCAAAAGAGAAAGTAACAGCTGCTTTTAAGTTAATCTTAGCTGACAAAAATGTTAAAGGAATTTTAATAAATATCTTTGGAGGAATCATGAGATGCGATGTTCTTGCTCAAGGAGTTATAGATGCAGCAAATCAAGTAAATTTATCTGTACCGCTTGTAGTAAGATTAGCAGGAACAAATTTTAAAGAAGGAAAGGATCTTTTAGATAAATCAAATTTAAAAATCTTATCTGCTACAGATCTAAACGATGCTGCAAAAAAAATCGTAGATGCAATAAAATAAATGTCAATATTAGTAAATAAAAATACGAAGTTAATTTGTCAGGGATTCACCGGTAAACACGGAACATTCCATTCTGAGCAAGCAATAAAATACGGAACAAAACTAGTTGGAGGTGTTACACCTAAAAAAGGTGG
>MDTG01150711.1_pt1 | contig 10485 bp, 9 predicted proteins | sample 811421 | NCBI WGS metagenome assembly MDTG01 (sample SAMN05326645, study PRJNA326480) | marine metagenome | isolation source: seawater | place: Pacific Ocean: South East | collected 2011
ATATAGAAATTTTAAATGGCCCAATACTTAAACTTTGGAAAACTAATCCTATAAATAAAATAAGGACAGAAATTAAAAGACTATTTAAAAAAAAAATTAAAAATTTATTATCATTTTTAATTAAATATTTAATTAAAATGATAAATAAACCAAATCTTATGTAGGGTAATACTTTTTTTAAAGAATAAATTGTAAAATCTGAATTAAGTGATCCAACTATTAATAGAAAATAAAAAAGAATAAAAATTTTAAATTCAATAACATTAAAAATACTATAATTTTTTTTAACTAAACAATAAAAAAGAAAAAAAATGGAAGTTAAAGAAACAATTAAATCTGCAACAAATATACTAAATATTAATGATATAGGTATTAATGAAATTAAATATCTATTAAATAAAAGGTATTTATTACTCATTCACATAAATTTTTATTAAAAGTTTTGGTATAATTCGGTTTAAAAGAAGTAATCTTTTTTTTATATACCCACAAAGAATAGTTATAAATATATTTGTTTTAAATTCCTCTAATTTCATTGACGATTTATAATTCTAAAATAATTTCTTTGACCATGTATCAGGAGTCACTTTGTTATCAATTTCAATTGGATAATTATATTCAAATTCTTTTACTCCCGAAGATTTAATGTACTCAATCATCTTATCCATTGACTTTTCTAATGTAAAAGTTGTCCTATAATCCAACAATTTTCTTGCCTTATCAGAAGAACACATAGCTTCATAAACTTCATTAGGTCTTTGATCCATATATTTAGGATCCTTATTAAATTTTAGTTTATTTGAGATTACATTATACAATTGATTAATTGTTATAAATTCTTCATCAGGACCAATATTAATAGTTTCATTTTTTATATCTTTATCAAACATCATTCTTTCTAAACAACCTATACAATCTTCAATATCTGAAAAACATCTTTTTTGATTTCCATCTCCATATATAATTGGTCGTCTATTTTGTAGTATTAAATTTATCATTATTGATGCTACATTTCTGAAAGGATCATTGTATTTTTGCTTGGGTCCAATTATATTATGAGGTACTGCTATGTTGTATTCAAAACCATAAGTTTTAGACATTATTTTAAGAATATTTTCTGCTGCCAATTTTGAAACACCATATGGGTCTACTGGTTTCGGTTCATCATTTTCTCTATATGGAATTTTAATTGATCCATATCTTGCCATTGATGAACAGTATACAATCCTTTTAACATTGTTTTTTACAGCTGCAGTAAATACTGAAACTGATCCAACCAAATTATTCTGACAAATTAATTTTGGTGAAACTGAGGATAAACCCTCATGCGCATATGAGGCTGCATGACAAACTACATCTACCCCCCTCATAATTGATGTCATTTTTTCTAAATCTTCAATATCATATTCATAAAAATCTATATTAAGATTTTTTATATTTTTTTTATCTCCACCTACTAGATTATCACATCCAATAACTTCATGATTTTTTTTAAGGCTTCTTTCTGCCAAATGAGAACCCAGAAATCCTGCTACACCTGTAATTAAAACTTTCATTTAAGATTATCTATTTACAAGATTTTTAAATTTAAACAATTCAAATATTTATATTTTATTGGTAATTTTGATTCAAAAAGCATAATAATCTAAAATAATTAGTAAATGGACATCAAAAAAATAATCGAAGAAAAATTACTTTTTCAAAATCAAAAAATTTTAATTTTTATAATTTTTATTCTCTCTATTTTAATGTCGTTAATATTTCTATTAATAGAAAGAAAATTATTAGGATTAGGGTCAACTTATCATCCGGATGCAGCTCATTATATGGAAATGCACAATAAGTATTCTTATCTAAGTCTTAATTTTTCTTTGGTAGAAAATTTATATAACTACTTTGTTCATTTTTTATCTAGCTCTTTATATTACTCTGTAGTTCAAATATTTTATGATCTTCGAGAAATTTTCACATTGAAATTTCCGTTTGAACAATTCCAGTTATTTTCAAGTGCATACAGAAATATTATTAAATTCAACATGCTTATATTTGCTTTAACAAATTTAATGATTTTTAGTGCATTTTTAAAATTGTATAAAAAAGATAATAATTTGAACTTATTAAAATTTTTTATCATCCTGATTTTTTGCTTTTTACCTTATAAATTACATTTCTGTGTTAATGTGCTTAAAGAAACATTAATATTCTTCCTTTTGACTGTGTACGCTGTATATCCAAGTAAAATTACACTCCTAATATCATTTTTTTTTGGCACACCTTTAAGGGGGTCTTTCGGAATATATTTTGTTACTTTAATCGAGTTTAATAAAAAGTTTTTTGAAAAATATAAATTATTTATTTTCGTATTTATTATTGCTGCAATTATATTTTATTACAAAAATATTTATCTTATTTACGATAATGATATTTTAAAATTTTTAGAAAATAGAAACATTGCAAATATGGGTGGAAGAGAATATGACAATATCCCCAATTTTACTGATTATGAAATTTTTGGTTCTCTAATAAGAATGATCTTATGGCCAATTTTTATTCTTAGCGGAAGTTTTGCTTTTTTTTCAGATAATTATTTATTTTATATTGTTTCAGCTGAATTAATATTATTACAATTTTTATTTTTTTTATTTAAAAAAAGATTATTAATTAACTTAAGTTTAATAATTTTTTTATGTTTAGTAGCTTTATATGTAAATACCTTTACTTCTTATGTAAGATATTGTTATTTAGCTATAAATATTTTTTTTATAAAAGAGATTTTAAAGACTAATTATAACATTATTAATGACAGAAGATAATTTTAATATTTTTGAATTTTTTAGGTTAATTTACATAAAAAAAATTATCATTTTATTGTCAATTACTATTTTTACAATTTCAGGTTTTTTTATAAAATCGATTTATGAAAAAAAACTAGATGGTAAAATTATAGTTCACCCTTTATCACTAATAGATTTTCAACAAAATTATATTAATTTCCACAAGGTAGATAATTCAAATAAAATGGATGAAGATCACATGGTTTTGAGGGAATACACTCCATTAACTCTTTTTTTTAGTTTCTTAGCTGAAGTTAAAAATCAAAAATTAGAAAATAATTTTGAAAAAATAAATATTGAATTCAATTTTTTGGGTGGCACTAATGAAATTTATATTATGGCTAATGATTATGAAGATAGAGAAAAAATAAAACAAGATATGAAAACTCTTTTAGACAAAACTAATGAAGTTTTATTGGAAAGATTAAGGAATAATCTTATTGAAGATTTATATTTAATAGTAGAAGCAATAAATAATAAAACAGAAAATATTAAACCCCTAGAGTTGAAAAAGATTATAATTAATAAAAACCTAAAAAAAATTGAAAATATGAAGTTGGTATATTTTGATGTAAGAGGATTGGCAATAAATAGAAATATATTTAATAGCAATAAATTTGTAATTCTAATGGGACTTCTCGGTTTTGTCGTAGGAATTATAATAGCTTTGACAGTTACATATTTTAGTAATACTAAGTCAAATTAAATTCAATATTTAAATAATATTCTTAAAATTAATGAAAAAAATTATTGTAATTGGAGGTGCAGGTTACATTGGTTCTGTACTAATAGATCTTTTGATTAAAAAAAAATTTAATGTTGTATGTATAGATATTTTAAAATTTGGAAAAAAACCTATTTTAAAGTTTTTAAAAAAAAAAAACTTCAAATTTTTTAAAATTAATACTTCTGAAGCAAAAAAAATTGCAAACTTATCTACTAATTCACATTCAGTTGTAGATCTTTCAGGTATTGTTGGAGATCCAGCTTGTGACATCAATAAAAAAAATACCTATAATAGCAATTATTATAATACTCTAAAAATTCTAGATGAGCTTAATGGTAAAAATATTAATAAATTTATTTATGCAAGTTCATGCAGTGTATATGGAAGCTCAAAAGGTAAAAAACTTATTACAGAAAAAAATAAAGTTAAACCAATATCTCTTTATGCAGAACTTAAAATTAAATGTGAAAATTATATTTTATCTAATAAAAAATTTGATTATTCTCGAACTATATTAAGACTAGCAACTGTTTTTGGTTATTCTCATAGACAAAGATTCGATTTAGTTATTAATCTTTTTACTCTTCTCACTTTTTTAAATAAAAAAATCTCAGTTTTTGGTGGAGAACAATACAGACCAAATGTTCATGTCTATGATGTTGCAGTAGCAATCTATAAATGTATTTGCTCAAATAATGAAAAAATAAATGGCCAAATTTTTAATGTTGGTTCTAATAAACTAAATCATAAAATTAAAGATTTAGCCAAAATAGTTGCGAAAAATAACAAAGATGCAAAGATAGATATTAAAAAAGCACTTGTAGATAAAAGAAATTATCACATTAATTTTAATAAAATAAAAAAAATTTTAAATTTTAATGCAAAATATAATATTTTTTCAGGTTCTAGAGATTTATATTTAAGGTTTAAAAAAAATAAAATTTTAAGTAAAAACTTAATAAGATATAGTAATCTTAAAATTGAAGCTAAAAAATACGCAAAAAATATTAAATACAAACAAAAAATTAAATGAAAATATTAGTCACTGGCGCAGATGGATATATTGGATGGCCCCTGTTCCTTAAACTTATATTTGAAAAACCAAATTATAAAATTATTGGTATTGACAATTTTTCTAGAAGAAAATTAGTTAATCAATATTCTAAAAATGAAACAATAAAGATCTATGGGATATCTGAAAGATTAAAAGAAATAAGAAAACATCGGAAAAAAAATTTTGAATTTTTAAAAATAGATCTATTAAATAAGAAGATGGTTTATAAAGTTTTAAAGAAATACAAACCAGATGTAATACTTCACCTGGCAGCACAACCCTCGGCACCATTTGCAAACAAAAATCTTAAAAACTCGTCTTTTACCTCAATAAATAATAATATTGGGACTCTTAATCTTTTGTGGGGTATAAAAGAGCTTAATCTAATAAACAAAACACTTTTTATAGAAACTACAACAACTGGAGCTTATGGCGCTCCAAATTTGATAATTCCAGAGGGTAAGATAATTTATAAAAAAAATGAAATATTATTCCCTGGTATGGGTGGATCCTGGTATCATATTACAAAAAGTAACGACATAAATTATTTATGGCTTGCTAATAAATTATGGGGTATGTCGATTATAGATTTTAGAACTGCAATAACCTTAGGCAGTACAACAAAATATACAAAATTATCCAAAAAATTTACTACTAGATTTGATTACGACTTTTATTTTGGGGTTGTGGTAAACAGATTTATTATGAAGGCTATTAAAAAAGAATATCTCCCAATATATGGAAAAGGCCAGCAAAAAAAACCATTTATAGATTTAGAGGACGCAGTAGACTCATTGTTTAATTCAATTAATTTAAAAAAAGATAAAAAATTTAAAATATTTAATCAATTCTCTGAGTCTTTGTCTATCTTGCAAATTTCAAAATATATTAAATCTGTTTCTTCAGTTTATGGAATAGATGTTTTTATTAAAAAAATTAAAAATCCTAGAAAAGAAGATGAAACTCATCAACTTAAAATGAGAAATAATAATTTTTTAAAAATATTGAAAAAAAGTCCTAAAAAAATTAAAGATAGTATAAAAGATACTATTAAACATCTTATTAAGAATTAATTTAATTTTGTATATATTTTTTTAATCAATAAATAAAAAATTATAAAAAACATATATACAAAAATGGAATAATTTCTTGTGGCATCAAAATCATTTAAGAAAAACAAAGAGGGAAAAACCAATAAGGTATAAATTAAGTTTATAGTTAAAGTAGTAAATATATGAGGATTAAGATTAGTATTATCTTTTATAACAAGGAATAACATTGAATGTAAATGATTAAAATCAGCTACAACTGCACTTTTTTTTTTGATAACTCTTCTTAAAAATGAAACTAAAACCTCTGATCCTAAGTAAACAGTTATAATTATATAAAAGAAAGGTGAAATAAAAGTATCTATATTCATTAATAATAAAATATGAATACCCAAAATCGCACCCGAAACATAGGCGCCACCATCTCCAAAAAATATTTTATTTTTTAAATTAAAATATAAGAAAATTATAAAACATAAAATTATAGATAAGATCTCAATTTTAAACCCTTCATTAATCTTAGAAGATGATAAAAAAATAATAATTAGAATTAAGATATAATGAATAGATAAATTGCCATTTACTCCATCAATAAAATTTGATCCATTAATAAGTATTAAAAAACAAATTGAGATAACTAAGTATTCTAATTTATAAGTATTTATCAAACTATCTAAGATTCCAATACCTGTTGTCCTGAGCTTTAATTCAAAAAAATAGAAGAATAAAAATGTAATTATAAATAAAAAAACAAATCTTATACTTGGTTTTATTTTTAAACCATAATCATCAATAAAACCTATAAAAAATATTAAAATTAAAAAAGGATAAAATTTTAAATAATTTATATCATAATAGATATATAAATATAAGAAAGTTAAAAGTATTGATGTGACTAAGACTATTCCACCTGATCTTGGTATTATTTCTTTGTGAACTGCTTGTACCTTATTTAAACTTTTATCTAAAGAAAAATTAGTTTTTAATAAAAAACTTAATTGTAAATAACATATTAAAGAAAATAATAAAAAATATAAAGTTAACATATGTAGTTATTTAAAATTTGAAAATTTTATCAATCGAGATATCAATTAATTTTGGTATTTGCACTGCTTTTTTTTTATAAAAATCTTCTATATCATTAATTGTTTTTTTCCATTGTTCAATTTCATATTTGGAGGTTTCTCTTTTTGAACGGTCATACCAATAAGATTCTAATCCAGTATTATTTCCAAATTGGAAATAAATTGCATACTTTGATTTTTCGATGCTTAAATCTTTAACATAATTAGAATTATTACTAAACGTTATATCTTTCTCAGAATTTTTATCTATAGGTGTAGCTCTATGAAAAATTCTAGAGTCGAACAACACTATATCACCAAAATTTAATTCGAGTCTTTTATAATTTAAAAAAAACTTTTCAAATTTTATCTTATTATCTATGTTCATATTTTTAATAAATCTCATTTTAATTTTTAATAAATTTTTTTTTAAAAAATTTAATATACTGATATTTTTATATAAATTATGAGACCTGGGTATTAAATCTATTTGTCCTCCAAATTGAGTATTATTTTGGAGAAATATTCCAACTTTACCAAATAAATATAAATTATTTCTTAATCTTTCTTTACAATATTTGTATCTAAATTCTCCCGATGCATCTATATGCCAAGTATGTCTCGAATATCTTGGAAAAAAATTTCTCATTATTTGAAATGGAGGATAGAGATTTATTCCATCTTTTTTGCAATCTTTAAATATTTGCTCGATTGAAGATAATAATTTTGTGTTTAATAAAATATCATTCAATATTTTATTCTTTTTATCCAACTCATAAAAATTTAATATTCCAGGATTATTATTTGCTTCAAATTCAGAATTTAATTCAGTTTTTAATTTCTTAATAGAATTTTGATCTATTACGTCTCGTAGTACTAAATATCCCTCTTTTTCAAATTTTTTATAGCCATCCATTATATTGTTTATTATTTATATAATAATTTTTTATAACTAAAATGAAAAAAAAGAGATAGAGAAAAAATAGAATTCATAATTAGCCAATTATTAAAGAAATTTCCATGAGCTGCAATTGGCCAATACATTATAAATAATCCAATTAATAGGATGTAAAAATAATCATAATTATTTTTTTCTTTAAAATAAGAATATAAATTTTTTATTAAGATTAAATATATCAAAATTACAAAAGATGCCCCGAATAATCCTGTCTCTGATAATAGTTGCATATAATAATTATGTGGATGATTAGCACACTGATTGGTATAATGATGATATATTGACTTTTTACATTCTGTTTTAAATCTTTTTGTTCCTACACCAAAAGTAAGATTTTCTCTAAGCATTAATTTCGCACTCATATAGTGGCCATGATGAGCTTTAGTAAAAAAATATATTTTGTTATTTTTATTGTCATATAAACCATCTAAAGTTGTAAAAACCATCCTCTGCTGAATGTTGGTATCTGTAAAGGAAACAACAATAAGAATGCCTGTAAGTAGAGAAGAAAATTTTATGAATGCATTTAATTTAAAACTTTTTAATATTATAAAAAAAAGAACATTGGATAACAAATACAAAATAAAAGCTGATCTTTCACCACTTAAATAAATTAAAACACCAAATATTAAATTAATAATTATAAATAAGTACAAATTATTTTTGTATTTAATATTTTTAAAAAAAAGAAATAATGAAATAAAAATAAAGTATACTCTTAATAAATAGCTTCCTAAAATTAATTCATCTTTAAAAATTCCACTCAATCTATGAGGCTGAATTTTAGAATAACCTAAAATATTTTCATTTGTAAAATATTGGTAAAAAGCATCAATACCTATTATTAATAAAGTTATGAAAATAGAAATAAATAGTAATTTTTTCAAATTTTCAGCTTTATCTAATAAATACCAAATACCTATAAAATAAAAAATATATCTAAAGAATAAAACGATTGACCTTTGGTCATTAATATATTCCTCAAATGAGGAGAAATAATTAAAATTTAAAATTATAGAATTAAGTAACAAATAAATATAAAATGCTAAGTACCAATAAATAAAAAAATTTTTAAAATATTTATGTCTATCTTGATAGATATGCTTAAAATTTAGTATAAATATACTTATAAACAAAATTTCAGGTAGTAAAGGTCCAACTGCTAAACTAAATGGAATTAGACAAGTAAAAAAAATTGAAATATTTAAAATATTTAGTCTTAAACCAAAAATCATTTTGCTGATTTTTCATAAAGTTTAACAATTTTAGATACTATCTTTTTTCTATCAAATTTTGTTGAGTACTTTAAACAATTTTTTGAAATAAGATTTAATTGTCTTTTATTGTTATAAAATTTTTCAATAATTCTTATCATTTGATTTTTGTTATATTTATTAACTTTATATCCAGTTTTATTATTTATAATTATGTCATCACAACCTGGAACTTTATAGGTAAAGCATGGCAAACCACAAGCAAAAGCCTCCATTACTACTGTAGGCATTCCTTCCGAATAACTTGGAAATAAAAAAATATCTGAATTATTATAAAAATTTTCTAATTTATCTGAATGTTCTATGTATGTGATCTTTTTATTTCCTTTAATCATAGGTTGTAGGTTAACTGATTCTGGTGAAAATTTATCTTCTTTGCCTATAATAATTAATTTTTTATTTTTTATATTTAGTCCATTAAAAATTTGAATTAAATCTACTACACCTTTGCTTTTTATTAATCTTCCAATAAAAAGGATTCTGAAATAATCACTTTTTTTAAGTTTTTTAAATTTTTTATACCTCTGTAAATTTACACCCGAAGCTGGAACTAAAGTATACTTATGATCGGTAATAATACTTTTTTTTTTAAAATACTTAAGGTTAGACTTATTAGTAAAAATAACATGGTCAGAAAAATTAAAAGAAATTTTATATAAAAAAGTGGATACATATAATAATATTTTATTACCAGAGCTTAAAATATAACCCATTCCAGTTATCATTGAAAAAATTTGCACATTATTAAATAATTTTAAAAAAGGACAAATCAAATTAGGCACAACCGTATAGCTTTGAATTATATCTGGTTTAAATTTTGAACAAATTTTATTTAATTCTAAAAAAATAAAAAAAATATTTATAATATTAAATGAATTAATATTTTTTTTGATTTCATAAAATTGAAGATCATATTTCCTAAAATATTTATAATATTCATCTTTATTAGCTACTAAATAAACCTTATATTTTTTTCTAATTAATTTTTTAATTATTTCTTTTCTGAAAAACCAAAATGAATTCGTTCTATTTGCAACAAGTAAAATTTTTTTCATTTTAATTTTCTTAAATATCCCAAAATGAAACCTATTGATCTGGCAGCGTCTATTGTTAGGCCCATTACTGGTAAATACAAAATATCCATAAACTTTAAATCTTTAAATTTTAAATTTAAATTTTTCTTTAATGGAATAACTAAAGATCTAAAAATAAAATAAATAAATAAAAAACCCATAAATTGATCAAGTAAAATAGAACATAAAAACAAAATAATGAAAAAAATATAAATTTTATCCAAATAATAATTTTTAAGGCCAACTGATGTAAATGAATAATGAAATATTTTTTTGAAAATTAAATAAAAACTGTTTCCGCTTATATCTTTTGTATAATTAACTGAAGAATTAAAATTTTCACAGAAGTTTATACCTTTTGTGCTCTTTAACTTTTTCAACCATATCCTATCATATCCAGATCTAAAATTTTCAAAATAACCTATTTTGCTAAAAATAAATTTATGAAAACA
>MDTG01154115.1_pt1 | contig 10485 bp, 12 predicted proteins | sample 811421 | NCBI WGS metagenome assembly MDTG01 (sample SAMN05326645, study PRJNA326480) | marine metagenome | isolation source: seawater | place: Pacific Ocean: South East | collected 2011
AATTTATTTAAAATAATTTATACATTAAATAACTATGTCTTTTAATACTTTTGGAAAAATTTTTAGATTCACTACTTGGGGGGAATCTCACGGGCCAGCTATAGGCTGTATAGTTGACGGTTGTCCGCCAAATATCCCTATTTCAGAGAAAGAGATCCAAAAAGATATGGATAAGAGAAGGCCTGGGCAGTCAAAGTTTACAACTCAGAGAAAAGAGAGTGATAAGGTTTCTATCTTATCTGGGGTTTTTCAAGGAAAGACCACGGGAACTCCAATTTCAATGATTATATATAATGAAGATAAAAGATCTAGAGATTATGAGTCAATTAAAGATAAATTTAGACCAGGGCACGCTGACTTTACTTATTTTAAGAAATACGGAATCAGAGATTATAGAGGTGGTGGTCGTCAATCTGCTAGAGAAACTGCAAGCCGAGTAGCTGCAGGAGCGATAGCCAAAATTGTTTTAAAAAAAATAATAGGAAAAAAAATTAGTATTACGGGAGCGGTAACACAGTTAGGAATAATGGGTTGCAATATTTCTAAATGGAACGATAATGAAATAAGAAAAAATCCATTCTTTTGTCCAGATAAGTCATCAGTAAAATTATGGGAAAAATATTTAACTGGAATCAGAAAGTCAGGATCATCTTGTGGAGCTGTAATAGAACTTAGAGCGAGAGGTGTTCCGGTCGGTTTAGGGGCTCCAATATATTCAAAATTAGATGCAGATATAGCCTCAGCACTGATGAGTATTAACGCAGTAAAAGGAGTTAATATTGGTGCAGGGATGAGTTCTGCTTATTTAACTGGGGAAGAAAATTCTGATGAAATACGGAGTGGTGCAGGTAAAATTAAATTTAAAAGTAATAAAGCTGGTGGAATTTTAGGTGGCATATCATCAGGACAAGATATTATAGCCTCATTTGCCGTAAAACCTACATCTTCTATTTTAAATAGTAGGGAAACGATAAATAAAAAAGGAAAAAATACTAAAATTTCTGTTAAAGGGAGGCATGACCCATGTGTAGGAATTAGAGCTGTTCCAATTGGTGAAGCTATGTTGGCTTGTGTAATACTAGATCACTATATGATGAATAAGGCTCAATGCAGCTAATTTGAGAGTTTATTTTTATTTTTTGCAAATATAATATTAGATTTTAAAGCTTCTTCAATTTTTTCAACAATAGAATTAAAGTTTAAACCAGCTTTTTCATACATTTTTTCAGGAGAGTCTTGATCAATAAAGACGTCAGGTAAAAACATTGATCTAAACTTAAGGCCTTTATCAAAAACACCTCTATCTGAAAGAAGTTTCATTACGTGCGAGCCAAATCCTCCTATTGAACCCTCTTCTATGGTTAAAATTAATTCATGATTTGAAGCCACTTCAAGAATTAATTTTTCATCTAACGGCTTAGCAAATCTTGCATCTATTATTGATATTTTAATTCCTTTTTTTTCTAAAATTTCTTTAGCTTTTTTGCATTCATTCAGTCTGGCTCCAAAATTTAATATTGCAGCTTGTTTTCCCTCACAAATCACTTTACCTTTTCCTATTTCTAAAACTTCATCAATACCAGGTAGTTCAATACCAATACCATTTCCCCTAGGATACCTAAAAGCTGATGGTCTATCATTTATATTTATTGATGTGTTTATCATTTTTACAAGTTCTGATTCATCACTCGCGGCCATTACAACAAAATTTGGTAAAGTAGATAGATAAGTTATATCAAAAGAACCAGCATGTGTGGGCCCGTCTGCTCCTACTAATCCTGCTCTATCAATAGCGAATCTTACTGGAAGAGATTGTAAAGCTACATCGTGAACAACTTGATCATAAGCTCTTTGTAAAAATGTGGAATAAATAGCTGCGTATGGCTTGTATCCCTCTGTAGCTAATCCAGCTGCAAAAGTTACTGCATGTTGTTCAGCTATTCCTACATCGAACATTCTATCAGGAAACCTTTTCTCGAATAAATTTAAACCAGTACCAGAAGGCATAGCACCAGTAATACCAATAATTTTAGTATCCTTTTCAGCGTGTTTAATTAAAGTTTCTGAAAATACTTTTGTATATGAAGGTGCGTTAGATTTTGATTTACTCTGTTGACCAGTTGAAACATTAAATTTTGATACTCCATGATATTTATCTCCAGAATCTTCAGCTGGCTTATAACCTTTTCCTTTTTGGGTCATTGCATGAATTAATATCGGACCTTCATGTTTAGATTTTTTTACATTTTCTAAAATCTGTACTAAATAATCAACATCATGTCCGTCTACAGGCCCTATATAATAGAAACCTAATTCACTGAACAAAGTACCTCCTGTTACAATTCCTCTTAGTATGTCCTCGGCTTTTCCAGCCTTTTGACTGAATCTTTTTGAAAATGCTGAAGTAATTAATTTAATTGTTTCTCTTAAACTAAAATATATTTTACCAGACAAAAGTTTTGCTAAGTATTTACTCATCGCTCCAACTGGTTTCGCTATAGACATCTTGTTATCATTTAAAATTACAATTAGTTTAGATTTTAGTGCACCTGCATTATTCATTGCCTCATAAGCCATTCCAGCACTCATGGCTCCATCGCCTATAACTGCAACAACGTTGTTATTGTCATTTGAAAGTTTTTTAGCAACAGACATTCCTAAAGTTGAAGAAATCGAGGTTGAGCTGTGAGCTGCACCAAATGGATCATACTCACTCTCGTCTCTTTTAGTAAAGCCTGATAATCCTCCACCTTTTCTTAAAGTTCGAATATCTTTTTTTCTACCAGTAATTATTTTATGAGGATAGCACTGGTGACTTACATCCCAGACTAATTTATCTTTTGGAGTATTAAAAACATAATGTAATGCAACAGTTAACTCTACAACGCCTAATCCTGCACCTAAATGTCCACCAGTTTCAGAAACTACATCTATTAACTCTGTTCTAAGTTCTTCCGAAATTTGTCTTAAATGTTTCTTATCGAATTTTCTTAGATCTGAAGGATAATTAATCTTATCTAATAATTTGACCATTAAAATTTTCTCTCTAAAATAAAATTTATAATATTTCTTAAATCGTTAGCTTTATTTCCATGTTTTTCAAGATTTCTCAATATCTTTTTTTTTAAGTTAATAGCATAATCATAAGCATTATCGTATCCTACTAAATTAATAATAGTAGACTTTCCTTTTTTTTGATCTTTATTAACATTTTTACCAGTTTGTTTTGAGGTTCCTTTTACATCAAGAAAATCGTCTGCTAACTGAAATAGCAAACCAATATCTTCTCCTGTTTTGATCAATTCAGTATTAATTTTTTTACTTTTTTGAGCTACTTGACCAGCGGCAAAACAACAAAAACTAAATAATTTTCCTGTTTTTTTTTTCTGCATATTTATTATTTCTTGAAATTTTTTTCTTTTTTTTTCATATTTTAAATCAAGTTCTTGGCCGCCTGCTATCCCTGTATGACCAGAACATTCAGCTAATTTTTTAATTAGTAAGACTTTATTATTATCTTTAACTTTAAATCTTTTATCGGAAATCATTTCAAAGGCTAAAGTTAATAGAGAATTGCCTGCCAGCACTGCTGTTGACTCGCCATACTTAATATGTGCAGTGGCCTTTCCTCTTCTAAGTTTGTCATTATCCATACAAGGTAAATCATCGTGTATTAAAGAATACGAATGTATGCATTCAACTGCTCCACAAATATTTAGTAATTTGTATGATTTTAAATTAAATAATTTACCTGTCGCTAAGATTATGCTGGATCTAATTTTTTTTCCTCCAGATAAAACCCCGTAATTCATAGGACTGATTAACAAACTCCTTTTTTGATTTTTTAGGTAGTTTTTTAAAAATAGATCTACTCTTTTTGCATTTGATTTTAATTTATTTTTTTGCATTTTTTTTTCCTAAAGAATTTATCTCTTTTAGTTTCTTTTTAAATAAATCATCCATGTGTTTATTTAATTTTAAGAGTTTATCATAGTCATCGGTATGACTTTCAAGGTTTGTGTCACTTTTTTCAATTTTTTCCAAAATTTTATTGATTTCTTCTTTAGTCTCTTTTATTGATTTATTCTTAATGTCTGCTGGAATATTTTTACTAGTCATTTACTGTATATTAAATAAATTATGAAGAATATCTATTCAAATATAATCAAATTTAATTCAAAAAATTTAATCAAAATTATTAAAATTCTTAAAAAAAATGATATAATTGGTTTACCAACAGAAACTGTATATGGTTTGGCTGGTAATGCGTATTCAAACAGTGCCATAAAAAAAATTTTTAAGGAAAAAAAAAGATTAAAAAAAAACCCACTAATAATTCACTATTATAACTTAAATCTTGCAAAAAAGGATGTATTTCTAGATAAAAAATTTTACAAAATTTACCAAAAATTTAGTCCTGGACCACTAACTTATATTGTTAAGAAAAAAAATAATTCTAGAATTAAACCGCTAGCTTGCGCAAATTTAAAAACTGTAGGAATAAGATTTCCCAAGAATAGAATAATTAGAAAATTATTAAAAAAATTAAATTTCCCTTTAGCAATGCCAAGTGCAAATAAATCGTCAGGCGTAAGCCCAGTAAAACCTTCAGATGTTTTTGAAGAATTTCAAAGTAAAATAAAAATACTTGACGGCGGTGTTTCTAAAATCGGTATAGAGTCAACTGTTTTAAACTTGGTTGGTAATACATGTGTTTTAAGGCCAGGAATAGTAACTCCAAAGCAAATTGAAAAGGTTTTAAAAATAAAGGTAAAAATTTCATCAAAGCAAAAGACCATTAAATCTCCAGGATCTTTAAAAAGACATTATTCACCGGGTATACCTATCTATTTAAATAAAAAAAATTGTCCTGAAAAATACGCATTTATAACTTTTGGAAAAAAATACCCTGTGACAAAAAATTCTTTTAATTTAAGTAGAAAATCTAATTTAAAAGAAGCTGCAAAAAACTTATACAAGTTTTTTAGAAGTATTAAAAAAAAAGGATACAAAAAAATTTATGTTGTTACAATTCCAAACAAAGATATAGGAATAGCTATAAACGACAGACTTAAAAGAGCCTCAAAATAATGAGATTAGAAGTAAAAAATTTAGAAAAAAAATTCAAAAATTTCACTGCTGTAAATAATATAAATTTTTGTATAGAAGAGGGGCAAACTTTAGGTGTTTTAGGGCCAAACGGATGTGGGAAAACTACTACAATAGGAATGCTTCTTGGTTTAATTAAACCGTCAAATGGAGAAATACTTATTAATGGAGAAAATTTTGAAAGTCTTAATAGAGAAATAATATTAAGTAAATTTAATTTTGCTTCTCCTTATGTTGAATTGCCAAAAAAATTAACTGTTAAAGAAAACTTAGAAATATACGGTAGACTGTATGGAGTAAACGATTTGAACAAAAGAATATTAGAAATATCAAGTGATCTAAATTTAGGTCCTTTTTTAAATAAAAAAACAGGAGAGTTATCGTCTGGACAAAAAAATAGGGTGTCTTTGGCGAAGTCTCTTATTAATAATCCTAAAATTCTATTTTTAGATGAACCAACTGCTAGTCTTGATCCTGATATTGGAGATTTTGTGAGAAAATATATAGAGGAGTATAAATCAAAGAATAAGATTTCAATTCTGTTGGCCTCTCACAATATGAAAGAAGTTGAAAGACTTTGTGATCAAGTCATTATGATGAAAGAGGGCAAAATAGTTGATAGAGGAACATGCCAATCTTTAATTGATAAGCACGGCAGAAATAATCTAGAAGATACTTTTTTAAAATTAGCGAGAAACAAAAAATGAATTGGAATAAAGTTTACGGTCTAAGTTTAAGACATTTTTATTTAATTAAAAGTTCTTTTCCAAGGATTTTAGATTTAATTTATTGGCCAAGTATTCAAATTTTTTTGTGGGGATTCATATCGAAGTTTTTTACTTTAAGTTCTTCTTACTACAATAATACTGTAGGTGTAATTTTGTCTGCAGCCATTCTTTACGATTTTCTTTTTAGATCAAGTATAAGTTATAATATGATGTTTTTAGAGGAAATTTGGAGTAGAAATTTCACAAATTTGTTTATTTCACCTATTAAAATTAAAGAGATTATTGCAGCCTTAACACTAACGGCAATTGTGAGAACTCTAATAGGAATGGTACCAGCAGCATTGCTTGCAATTCCTTTATTTGGTGTTTCAATTTTTAAAATAGGCTTGCCCTTGATATCTTTATTATTAAGCCTTTATATATTTGGAATAACTCTAGGTTTATTAGTTACATCAGGATTAATAAGATTTGGTCCTTCATTTGAAAATATAGCATGGGCTAGTTTATTTTTTTTAGCTCCGTTAGGATGTATATATTATCCTATAGAAATTTTGCCAGAATGGTTACAGCTAGTTGCAAAAATACTACCTTTAGTTCATATTTTTGAGGAAATGAGAAACATTTTAATTAACGATATTATAAGCTATACTCAAATATTTTTAGCAATTACTATTTCTATTTTTTACTTCATGCTAGGAGTCGCGGTTTTTTACATCTCTTATGCTGGAGCAAAAATTAGAGGAACTTTAATTAACGTTGGGGAATAAATGCATAACAAAATTGAGGAAATAAAAAAAAATGAGAGTCCTCCTAAAGTAATTAAAAATTTATTTAGTAAAGATGAAATAAAAAAATTTCTTAACCTTTACGAACAATTGCCGACAACTGTACATAACAAAAAACAAAATGTCATAAAAAAAAGATGGCTAAAAGAATATGGGAAAGAGTTAGAAGAATTATTTTATAGTAAATTAAAAAATGAAATAGGTGATTTTAAATACGATAATTTAAAAACAGATAATGGAGAAGTAATTTTTGGGCTTTTCCAAGAAAGCTATAATCCAATAGGTTTGCATATAGATGGTGGCTTTAATTTCGAAGATTTAATTTATAAACAAAGTTTAATTCCTCTTACTCCAGTTGGAAGTACCGTGATTTTCAAAAATAGGTATTATGGAAAATCTACAAATTTTACCATTGATAAAAAAGAACTAGAAAAAACGAAACTTAATTACGGACAAAATATTAGATCAAACAAACATATTGGAATGTTTGGCAGCAAAGCATTTAGCTCGGAAGATCACAAAAACTATTTACAGCACGAAAAAATAGACAACCTAGTGGGACTTGAAATTGAATTAGTTTATGAATGGGAATTAGGATCAATGTTAATTTTTGACAGAACTAATTTACATTGTTCATCATCTAAAATTGAAGGTAAAAAAATAGGTTTAACTACTTTTACAAAAAAATAGATTATGGCAATATATGATTGCTTCCAATATTTCAACGAAGAGCATATAGCTGATTTAAGATTTAACATTTTAAATGAGTTTGTAGACTATTTTGTAATAGTTGAATCTACAGTAAATCACCAAGGAAAAGAAAAAAAATTACAATTTGATATTAATAAGTACTCAAAATTTAAAAAAAAAATTAAATATATTATTGTTGATGATACCCCAGAAAATATAAAAAAACCTCATGAAGGTGGAGAATCTTTAGTTGAACAACATCAAAGAAATTCTTTGATGAAAGTTCTTAATAAAGCTGATGATGAGGATATTATAATTTTATCTGATGTAGATGAAATTCCAGATTTAAAAAAACTAAATTTGTTTAATAAAAAAAATTATGCTGTTTTTTCGCAAAAAATGTTTATGTACAAAATTAATTTTTTGAACTTAGATGAAAATAATTGGCATGGTTCAAAAATTTGTTTAAGAAAAAATTTAAAATCTCCTCAATGGCTAAGAAATTTGAAATTTAAAAGATATCCTTTTTGGAGGATAGATAAGCCAAAAAATATTCAAATCATTCAGAACGGTGGTTGGCACTTTGCTTATTTACAAAGTGCGGAAAATATTTCAAAAAAAATCAGATCATTTGCTCATGGAGAATTCAACAAAGAACACTTGGCTGATGAGGCAAAAATAAAAGATAGAATTGAAAAAGGAGAAGACGTGTTTGAACGTGGTTTTAAAATAAAAAAAATTAATATAGATGACACTTTTCCAGAATATATTCAGAAAAATCAAAATATGCTAAAAAATTGGATTGTTTGATTTTGTGCGCCCGGAAGGATTTGAACCCTCAACCTTCTGATCCGAAGTCAGACGCTCTATCCAGTTGAGCTACGAACGCACAAGTAGTAATTTAGATCAAATGAAAAAGAAAACAATTAAAATATCATCTACAGCTTCAGATATGGGAAAAAGAATAGATGTATTTTTATCTGAGAGATTAAAAGAGGTCACAAGATCTAATATAAAAAAAATAATTAATTTGAAAAATGTCACTATAAATAATGTTGTAGTGGAGGCTCAATCCAAAAAACTAAAAGACAAAGATGAAATCGCTATAACTTTTCAAGAAGAAATAATTAAAAAAATAATTCCTTTTAAGAAAAAATTAGACATTGTTTATGAAGATAAAGATTTAATGATTATCAACAAACCTCAGGGAATGGTAGTTCATCCAGGAGCTGGAAACAATAACAATACACTAGTAAATGTATTAGTTGGAAACTATAAAAAAAAATTATCAAATTTAAGTGGTTCTACGAGACCCGGCATAGTTCATAGAATTGATAAAGATACAAGTGGATTATTAGTGATAGCAAAAAATAATTTTACACACGCTAATTTAGGTGAACAATTTAGTAATCATTCAATAAAAAGAAAGTATATAGCATTAGTTTGGGGAGTTTTAAGACCTCTAAAAGGAACAATTGAAACATTTATAACAAGAAGTAAAAGAAATAGACAGCTTATGACGACTGACGAATTCAAAGGAAAAAAAGCAATTACAAAATATTCAATAATAAAAGTTTTTAATAAAAAAGATGTTCCAAAAATAAGTTTAATTGAATTTGAGTTAAAAACTGGAAGGACTCATCAAATAAGAGTTCATATGATCTATAAAGGTACAAGTTTACTTGGGGATCAAAAATATCGTAAAAAAAATATGAAATTTAAAAAAATAGATAAAACATTTGAAGCAATTTTAAATTCATTTGAGGGCCAAGTTTTACATGCTGCTACTTTAGGATTTAATCATCCCAGAAATCAAAAAAAAGTAGAGTATAAAACAAAATTACCCGTAAAATTTAAAAAATTACTTGATTATCTTGAAAGTTCAAAGAATTGAAATTATATATAATTACTTAATTATGGTTAAAGATAAAAAAATATCTAATTTACCCTCTCCTACATCAGGTAGTTTGTCTCTATATTTATCTCAAATTAAAAAATTTCCAATGCTTGATGCGGAGGAGGAATATTTACTCGCAAAAAACTGGAAAGAGAGAGGTAATTTAAAAGCTGCGCACAAGTTGGTTACAAGTCATTTAAGACTTGTAGCAAAAATTGCTATGGGATACAGAGGGTACGGCTTACCAGTAAATGAGTTAATTTCAGAGGGAAATATAGGTTTAATGCAAGCTGTAAAAAAATTTGATCCTGATAAAGGATTTAGACTAGCTACTTATGCAATGTGGTGGATTAAAGCTTCTATTCAAGAATATGTTTTAAGATCTTGGAGTTTAGTTAAGATGGGAACGACTACAGCACAAAAAAAACTTTTTTTTAATCTTAAAAAAATTAAGAATCAGATAGCTCCAGACCAAGAGGGAGATTTAAGAGATAATCAAGTTAAAGAAATTTCTAAAAGATTGGATGTAGATTCTGAAGAAGTGATTAATATGAATAGAAGAATGATGGGCCAAGAAAAATCACTTAATAGCCCCATTAAAGCTGGTGAAAGTGATGAATGGCAAGATTGGTTAGTTGATGAAAACTTAGATCAAGAATTACTTTTATCTCAAAAACAAGAATTTGACGACAGAAAAGAATTATTAAAAAATGCTATGAGCATCCTTAATGAGAGAGAAACAGATATTTTAAAAGCTAGAAGATTAAGTGAAAATCCTAAAACTTTGGAAGAGTTGAGTATGAAATTTAAGATTAGTAGAGAAAGAGTAAGACAAATTGAAACAAAAGCATTTGAAAAATTACAAAAATCTATGATTAATGCTAGTAAATCAAAAAATTTACTTCCAAAAAATTAATTTAAATTGCAAAGGGATTTTCTATTAAAATAGTATCTTTTCGTTCAGGGCTTGTGGAAATACTTGCTACTTTTGTCTCTATGAATTTTTCTAGACCTTTTATGTACTCTTGAGCATTTTTAGGTAGATCTTTAAAGGATTTAATGCCTTTTGTAGATGTCTTCCATCCATTAAAAATTTTATAAATTGGTTTTACTTTTAGTTGATCTTCAACAGATGCTGGCAAATAATCTATTTTTTTTTCCTTTTAACTCGTATCCAGTGCAAATTTTAATTTCATCAAGCTCATCAAGAACATCTAATTTTGTCAAAGCTATACCATTTATGCCTGAAATTTTTATTGTTTGTCTGACTAATACT
>MDTG01181143.1_pt1 | contig 10485 bp, 10 predicted proteins | sample 811421 | NCBI WGS metagenome assembly MDTG01 (sample SAMN05326645, study PRJNA326480) | marine metagenome | isolation source: seawater | place: Pacific Ocean: South East | collected 2011
AAATGTAAAATTTTTATTAGTGAATTTGTAAGTGATGCAAGAGGACAAGCAATGGCAGATCTTGGGGCAGATGTTGTGAAAGTAAAAGGTAATTATGAAAAATCTTTAATTGAATGCATTAAACAATCAACAGAAAATAATTGGCAAATTGTTCAGGATGTTGCCTGGAAAGATTACAAAATTGTTCCAAAATTTACAATGGCTGGCTACACCGTAATGATGAGAGAAATTGCAGATCAAATTGATCATTATGAAATTTCTCATATAATTTTACAAGCTGGTGTTGGTGGAATGGCTGCTGCAATGGTTGCTGGTATTGCGAGATATTTGAAAAATATACCTGTTACAATAGTTGTTGAGCCTGATAGTGCCGCGTGTGTTCTTGAAAGTATCAAGACAGGAAAAATAGAAAAAATAGATATTAAAAGAGAAAGTTTGATGGGAGGAATGTCATGTGGAGAAGTATCATTAGTCCCATGGGAAATCCTTAAAAATTCAGTTAAATACTGCATAAGTTTACCTGATGACGATATTGCAAAAACTATGAAACTACTTGGAAATGCCAGTTTTAGTGAAAAAAAAATAATTGCAGGAGAAAACTCTGCTCCTGGTGTAATAAGTTTAATTACTAGCTGTGAAGATGAAAAAGTTAAAGAAAAGCTTCATCTAAATAAAGACTCGAATATAATGTTAATTGGTTGTGAAGGAGATACAGATAAAGCAATGTATCAAAAACTTATAAACCAATAAAGATACTTCAATGAAAAAAGTTATTAAAAAGAAACATGATAATATGGATTTTTATAAAATTTTTAAGCCAGAATTAACTCCAAAAAAAATGATGGAATTAGGTGTTTTTGGTGGTGCTTATTTTGGGTTAGATATTAAAGAATATCCAAAAACCTGGTTTATAAATGCAAAAATAAGTAAAACTTTTGATGTAAATTTAAACAGATTTAAAGTTGTCTCAGGTTTGTCAAGAGAACATTGGATTGAAAAAGGATGGATTTTTAAAGAAGATCCTCTTGGTTGGTTTCAATGGTATTGCCGATATACAAATGGAAGAAGAATTCCTCATATTGATGAGATTCAAATTAAAAGATGGAAAAATTTTAGAAGACATGTTTTGGCAATTGAAAAGAATTGTGAAAAAGGAGACCTTGGTTGTAGAAAAAGGCAAAGGCAGGCTATTTTGCAGTGGGCTTACAATCCTTACCGATAGGTAAGATTTAGTCTCCTAAAAAATGTAATACAACTTTTCTTTTTTGGGGAGATAATCGATGCTCAAAAAGATACAATCCTTGCCAAGTTCCTAATACTAATTCTCCTTTTTTTATACTTAAAGTTAATTGATTATTAGTTAAGGAAGATTTAATATGAGCCGGCATATCATCTTTACCTTCAGTTGTATGAACATAAAGTGCATTATCCATTGGAGCTAATTTGTCAAAATAATTTATTAAATCTGTTTGTACGTCAGGGTCTGCGTTTTCTTGCACAATTAAAGATGCACTAGTATGTTGAATATTTAAATTTAAAATACCATTCGAAAAATTATTTTTTTTGACCCATGTAATTATTTTATCTGTAAACTCATAAAGTTTTTGACCATTAGTTTCAACTATTAAATCAAAAAATTCTTGCTTCATAAAATTATTCATATTCAATTGATGTAAGTTCATATAAACGACTCACTGTTCTTTTGAATGGTTCTTTCAAACTTTTTGAAGAATTAATCAAATTCAAATCAATGAATGATGTAATCATTAAAGGTATTTTCTTTTCATAAATAATGTCAATTAAAGTAATAAATCTTTGTTGTTGATTTGAGTTATCTTCACTAAAATTAGGTAAATTTTCAATTAAAATAAAATTACAACTATTTGCAATGTTTATATAATCTTCAGATCCAAAATTTCTATCACACAATTCATCAAAACTAAATTTTGCAATACCCTCATAAAAATTCTCTAGCTTAATTTCACGTCCTTTTACATCTAACAATTTTATTGTTTTATTCTTATTTTTAGTAATTTGTCTAAAAAATTTATTAATTCTAAAATTAGTTGATTGATTAATAGGAGAAAAAAATCTCTCTAAACTTTTATTATTGCTTGAGCGATAATCATCTTCAATTAATAATTCCTTTTCATGTGAATTTATTTCTAAAACTTTAATAAATGGAATAAATTGATCCCTTTGCAATCCATCTTTATAAAGATCTTTAATCTTAATATTTGATGAGAAAATTACTTTAATTTTTTCTTCAAATATTTGTTTAAATAGTTTACCCAATATCATTGCATCAACAATATTAGTAACTTGGAACTCATCAAAATAGATCAATTTTGTTCTTTTACTTAAGTCCTTAACAAATAAGTCTAAACCATTTTCTTTATCTTTATTATTAAAAATAAAATCATGAAATTTAATCATAAATTCATTGAAATGAAGTCTTAGTTTTTTTTCATTTAATCTATCGAAGAAAAAATTAAGTATCATTGTCTTACCGACACCTACATCTCCCATTAGATAAAAACCTAATTTTGTATCCTTCTTTCTAAAAATTTTTGTAATGAAATTTTGTTTAAAATTTTCTGTATAGTATTTTTTTAAATCATCAATAATAACTAATTGATTTTGATTAATTTCATAATTTTTATCTTCACAATATTTTAAAAAAAATTTATTTAGATTCATTTTTTAGTTTTGAAATCAATTCCATATTCAGACCTTGGTCCTTTTCTCAACCCAAATGGTCCAGGTATAAAAATGGTCATTGGTTTGGTACCTTCTTTAAGATCTACTCTATGGTAATCATTTGCTGAACGAAATCCTATATAACCTGGTTTTCTCCAAAATTTACCATTTTCTCTAGTTTCCCAGTAACCACCCCTTAAAATTACAGTTATATATGGACATAAATGATTATGAACTCCATCCCCATGGTCATCTGCCAACATCTCGTGAATAAGAATATTAAAAGGAAACCATTTAGGTCTATTTCTAAATAGAACATAATATCTATTCATCCACGGTTTTGCTTGATCATACTTTGGATGAGATGGACCACGATCCAAAACTATTTTTTTTCTGCCAAGTTTGTCTAAAAGTTTTAATAACACTTTAAAATTAATTTAATTTTATAATTTCATTATCTTTAATTATAAATAATTGATTATTATTAACAAAAGGTTCACTTATCATGTCTCTACTAATCTTTAAAGTTGAAATATTTTTTCCTGAAGAAATATCAACCTCTATCATTCTTCCATTATTAAGTGTTATGTAAATGCTTTTATTATTTAACACAAAACCAACTGGATATATCTTTTTTCTTTTTTTTTCTTTTATAAAACTGAATGTGTCATTTATTCTTAAAATATTTCCACTTTTTTTATCAACAACAAACAAATATCCTTCTATAGAAATTGTAAATATCAAGTCTTTTGAAATAATTGGTCTTAAATCAGAATTAATATTTTGAGTCCAATTGATGATCCCATTTCTTTTATCTATAGAAAAAAATGTATTCTGATTATTTGAAAAATAAATATTATTTAAATCTAATACTAGATCTGAATTTCTTATCATAAATGATTGAAAAACATCATTTGAATTTTTGGTTGGTGTTAACCAAATTAAATTACCATTTTTTTTGCCAAGTGCATATAAGTCACCATTCGCATTACTAAAATAAACTATTTCTTTATCAAATATTATTGAAAGTTTTTTTTGAGATTTAATAAAATCTTTATCTGCTTCGAAACTCCATAATTTTTTTCCATCATTCAAAGAAAAACAATTAAAAATATTATTTGAGTCAATTATATAAATTTTGTCATTATCAATTTTTATTTGTGAAATGAAAATCGAAATATGGTCGTTCATCCATAATAATTCACCAGTATCGATATTAACTGCATAATATTTAGATAGACTATCTGTTACAATTAGAATTTTTCCATTTGTAGATAGATTTAAAACTGGAAATAGTTTTTTTTCATTTTTAGAATAGTAATTTTTTTTCCATAAAATTTTTGATTTGTTATCAAACTTGATAATTGTTCCCACTTTGTCAAAAAAGATTAAATTATTATTATGAAATACTAATTTTGGATCAAAATATTCAAAATTTTTAATTCTTGAGAAGTTATATTTTGAAATCTTTCTCAAATTGTTATTAATGTTTTGAATATTAAAATTATTATTCTGATAAGATTTTTTTTTATTATAATCTATTTCTAAAGGTGTATTTATTTTAAAATCAGTATTAAATTCTTTTTTATTGATTTCTTTTTTTTCAAATAAAGTTGTTACTTTGTTATTTTTTATATTGTTTCTATCTATATTCTTACTCTTTGACCAAATTCCAGATTTTGTATCTAAAGAACAATTTGTAGTAATAAATAATAAAAAAAATAATATTGCTATCTTAATCACTTAAATCTCTATTTAATCTTTTTTGTGATTCTTTCTTTAATTCTTGGTTTGCATTATCTAATAGGATTATTTGATTAAAAAATTCTTTAGATTTTTTTTTTTTCTTTTTTTGAAAAAAAGTACTCTGCCATTAAATATAAAGCATGAGATTTCCAAACACTATTCGAATTAATTATTGGCTTTAATATTTTTAATAATTCATTTTCTTCAATATTGTCAGCGTTAAATAATGCTTTTTTATAAATAACTAAATTTTTAATTTCTTTAGGTAGTTGGGTTTTCTTAATAACCTGGTCAAATAAATTATTTATCTCGGACTCTTCAGTAATTAATTTTTTATCAATTATAAAATAGAGAGATAATGGAGAATATGTTGAATCATTTAATTTTATCAAATCAATTAAATCGTTTTTTGTTGTTTCCTTATTTTCTTCTGAATATTTGGTTACTATTAAGTTATATTGATCCGAAATTCTTATTCTCTTTTTTTCACTATATTCAGCAAAAGCAAAATAACCAAATAGACAAATTAAAATAGTCGTAAAAATATAAATTAGTGTTTTTTTGTTATTTACAAAAAAATTTTTAATCTTTTCATTACGTGTATTACTATTAATTATTGCTGTATCTTCATCCATAATTAAATCATATTCCGTAAAACATACTGGAGTATTCCGCCGTTTTTATAATATTCAAGTTCATTTTTAGTATCTATTCGACATAAAGTTTCAACTATTTTTATTTCTCCAGAGATATACTTTATCTCTAATCTTATTAAATCTGATGGACTAATGCCCTTTTCTATATCTAGCACACTTAATAATTCTGATCCTTTTAGCTTTAAATTTATTCTATTCAATTTATCCTTAAATTGTAATGGCAAAATTCCCATTCCAATTAAATTCGATCTATGAATTCTCTCAAAACTCTCTGCTATAACAGCTTTAACACCAAGTAATTTTGTACCTTTTGCTGCCCAATCTCTTGATGATCCAGTTCCATATTCTTTTCCTCCAATAACTACTAGATCTGTGTTTCTTTTTTTATATTCAACAACAGCGTCATATACAGGCATGATTTTTTCTTCTGGATATAATTTTGTAAAACCTCCCTCTGTTCCTGGGGCCATTTCATTTCTAATTCGAATGTTTGCAAATGTCCCTCTCATCATTACTTCGTGATTTCCTCTTCTCGATCCATAAGAATTGTAATCTTTTGGTAAAATCTGTTGTTTCATAAAATACTCCCCTGTGGGACTTTCTTTTTGAATATTTCCAGCTGGTGAAATGTGGTCAGTTGTAACCATATCTCCTAAAATAAGCAAAGGTCTTGCATCTTTGATAGGTTTAAAACCTTCTGGTTGATCGGGCAAATTTTCAAAAAAGGGAGGTTTTTTTACATATGTTGAATTTTCATCCCAATTATAAATACTGCTTTTTTCTGTTTTAATATCTTGCCATTGTTTCGGGCCCTGGGAAACATTAGAATATCTTTTAATAAACATTTCTGCATTTAAAGAAATTTTGAGAGTTTCTTCTATCTCTTTATTAGATGGCCAAATATCTTTTAAATAAATCTCATTACCATTTTGATCTTTTCCTAATGCATCTTTATATAAATCAAAATTCATATGGCCCGCTAAAGCATAGGCAACTACCAAAGGTGGTGAGGCTAAATAATTAGCTTTAATATGTGGAGATATTCTACCCTCAAAATTTCTATTTCCAGATAAAACTGACACGCCGTAAAGATTTTCTTTTTGAATTGCTTCAACAATATTATTCTGTAAAGGTCCAGAATTTCCAATACATGTTGTGCACCCATATCCAACTAAGTTGAAACCTAATTTATCTAAATATTTATTTAATCCAGCTTTTTCTAGATAATCAGTCACAACTTGAGATCCTGGTGCTAGTGAGGTTTTTACCCATGGCTTCACTTCTAAACCAAGTTCAACAGCTTTTTTTGCTAATAATCCAGCTCCTATTAAAACATTAGGATTCGATGTGTTTGTACATGATGTTATTGCTGCAATTAAAATACTTCCATCTTTAATTTCATATGTTGTATCAGCAACTTTAGCTGACTTAAATTCTTGTCGATTTGTTACCTCAGTGAAACTATTATTGAAGCTTTTAGAAGCATCAGAAAGTAAAACTTTATCTTGAGGTCTCTTAGGTCCAGAAATTGTTGGCACTACAGAAGACATATCTAAAGTAAGTGTATCTGTAAACTCTATTTCAGAACTTGCCCATAACCCTTGTGCTTTAGCATAAGCCTCAACAATTTTCACAGTATGTTTGTCCCTTCCGGAAAACTCTAAATATTTTAAAGTTTCATCGTCTATTGGAAAAAAACCACAAGTAGCACCATACTCTGGTGCCATATTAGCAATTGTAGCTCTATCAGCTAAAGTAAGATTTTTTAAACCATCACCATAAAATTCAACAAATTTACCAACAACTCCTTTATCTCGTAACATTTTTACAACTGTTAAAACCAAGTCTGTTGCTGTAGTACCTTCTGGCATTTTATTTTTTACTTCAAATCCAATAACTTCTGGTATCAACATTGAAATAGGCTGACCTAACATACCTGCCTCAGCTTCTATTCCACCCACTCCCCAGCCTAAGACTGATAAACCGTTTACCATTGTGGTATGACTATCAGTACCAACTAAAGTATCTGGAAAAATATATTTTTCACCTTTTAGCTCCTCAGACCAAACAACTTTTGATAAATATTCTAAGTTGACTTGATGACAAATTCCTGTTCCAGGAGGAACTATTCTAAAATTATTAAAAGCATTTTGACCCCACTTTAAAAAAGAATATCTCTCTCCATTTCTCTTGAATTCTATTTCAACATTGTTATCAAATGAGTCTGCTTTTGCTGATTGATCCACTTGAACTGAATGATCAATAACTAAATCTACTGCAGATAATGGATTGATTGTATTTGGGTCTTTATTTTTTTCTTTTATTGATTCTCTCATTGCAGCTAAGTCAGCAACAGCTGGTATACCAGTATAATCCTGTAGTAAGACTCTTGCTGGTCTATAAGCAATTTCTGTATTAGATTTTTTTGTCTTGAGCCAATCTTTAATAGCTGTAATTTGTTCTTTATTTACTGTTAAATCATCTTCATATCTTAATAAATTTTCCAATAATACTTTTAACGATTTTGGAAGCTTAGACACTCCATCTAAACCATTTTTTTCTGCCTCTGATATTGAATAATATGTGTAATTTTGATTATTAATATTTATCTTACTTTTTGAATTGAAAGTGTTTTTGTTTCCTGGTTTCATGTTAAATGTAAAATCCGATTATACAGACTAAAATCAACATGGACATAACATAATTAAATCGTTTAATAAAACTTTTATTTGTCGCGAATTTTCTTAAAAATTTACCTAATAAGGTCCACGCAATGATTGATAAAAAAGCTGTAAAAGAACAAACAAGAATAACTGATAGTGAAGTTGAAAAATAGTTTTCTTGGTCAACAAATTTTGAAATTAAGGTAGTTGCGGCCATCACTCCTTTAGGATTTATAAATTGAAATATAAAAGTGTCATAAAAAGTTACTGGGTTTTGTTTAAGCTCTCCATTTGAAATATCAGCTGTAGCAATTTTATAAGCTAAATAAAATAAAAATAGAGTACCAAGCACTCTGATTATTTCTTGGATGATTGGATATTTTTTAAATACAGAAATTAAAACAAAATTCATTAAAATTACTAATACTGTGTAACCAACACCAACTCCCATTATTAATGGAATTGTTTTCTTAAAACCAAAATTAAAGGCTGAAAAAGAAGCGACTGCATTATTTGGTCCTGGGGTAAAACCTAATGAGAATGAGATTCCAATCAACAATAATAATTCAGATGTCATCTGTTTAGGCTATTGGAAGCCCATTTTTCGATTTTTGAGATGGATGAACTAAAATTACTTTTCCATCTTTATCAATTGAACCTAAAATTAATACTTGTGAAACAACACCTGCTATATTTTTTTCTGGAAAATTACAAATTCCAATTACTTGTTTCCCCTTCAGGTTTTCTTCATTATAATAATGAGTGATCTGAGCTGAAGATTGTTTAATGCCTATTACTTCACCAAAATCTACCTCTATAACTAAAGAAGGTTTTCGAGCTTTCTCATTTTTTTTAACAGAAATTACAGTACCCACTCTTATGTCTATTTTATCGAAAATATCATATGTTATTTCTTCTTTCATAAATGATGTATTTATATTAATTATTAGAAATGAGTACAGAAATTAATTTGGAAAAATTATATACAAATTCAGTAAAAATTTTAACTGATCTAATAGGCTTTAGAACAATTTCTGGAGAAGATAATAGTGCTTTAATAAATTATTGTGAAAAATATCTGCACAATCTTGGAGCTACTTCATTTAAAACATTTGATGATGAAAAAAAAAGAGTAAATCTGTTTGCTACTATTAAAGCAAAAAAATCAAACGGAACAAAACCAATAATTTTATCAGGACATACTGATACTGTTCCAGTCTCAAAAAGTTGGAGTACAGATCCTTTTCAAGCAACTATTAAAAATGACAAACTTTATGGTAGAGGATCATGTGACATGAAAGGTTTTATAGCGTGCGCATTAGCTTATGCTCCAATTTATTCCAAATTAGATTTAAGTAGAGATATTCATTTTTCCTTTACATTTGATGAAGAAACAGCTTGTCTTGGAGCTCCAATATTAATCAAAGAATTAAGAAAAAGAAATATTAAGGATGGTATTTGTATAATTGGCGAACCTACTAAAATGAAAATAATTGATGCCCATAAAGGTTGTTATGAATACACTACATATTTTGAAGGGTTAGCAGGACATAGTTCTGCTCCACATAAAGGAGTAAGCGCAGTTGAATTTGCTGCAAGATACGCGAATAAATTAATAGAACTTAGAAGTGAACTTAAAAAAAGAGCTCCAAAAGATTCAATTTTTGATCCACCTTTTTCTACTCTTCAAGTAGGAGGAATTTTTGGTGGAATAGCACATAATGTAATTGCAGATAAATGTCACATAAATTGGGAAACAAGACCAGTGGTAAAAGATGACGGTGTTTATTTAAATAATGAAATTGATAAATTTGCAAACGAAATACTTTTACCTGAAATGAAAAAAGTTTTTTCTGAATCTAGTATTAAAAAAGAAATTATTGGGGAAGTTACAGGATTTGATCGAGTGAAAAAATCTGAGGCATGTGAGTTAGTCTCTAGTTTAACAGGTGACAATTCACGAGAAGTTGTTTCGTTTGGAACTGAAGCAGGACTTTTTCAAGAAATTGGTATGAGTACAGTTGTCTGTGGTCCTGGATCAATTGAACAAGCGCACAAGGTTGATGAGTTTATTGAACTTGATGAATTAAAAAAATGTTTAAAATTTCTTGATCGTTTAAAAGATCAATCAATTTTAAATTAGCTCCAACCACCAACAGCTTTTACTTCTAGAAACTCATCTAGTCCATGCTGGCCAGCTTCTCGACCAATTCCTGAGTGTTTAAATCCTCCAAATGGAGCGTCAACAGCAATACCAGCACCGTTCACATCGACCATTCCTGATCTAACTCTTCGCGATACTCTTTTAATCTTTTCAGGATCCTTAGTTTGAATATAATTAGTTAATCCGTAAGGAGTATCATTAGCTATTTTGATTGCTTCGTCCTCATTTTCAAAAGGCATAACTGATAAAACAGGTCCAAAAATTTCAGTTCTTGCAATTTCCATATCATTATTAACATCAACGAATACGGTTGGCCTTACATAATATCCTTTTTCTAAACCATCTGGCTTACCAGGACCTCCTGCAATTAATTTTGCACCTTCATCTATTCCTTTTTTGATTAAAGTTTGAATCTTGTTGTATTGAGTTTCAGAAATAACAGGTCCTATGTGTTCACCTTCCTTTTTAGGGTCATCAACCTCAAAATTTTCTGTATATTTTTTCAATCTTTCTACAGCCTCCTTATACATTGATTTTTCAACAAGCATTCTTGTCG
>MDTG01005835.1_pt1 | contig 10484 bp, 21 predicted proteins | sample 811421 | NCBI WGS metagenome assembly MDTG01 (sample SAMN05326645, study PRJNA326480) | marine metagenome | isolation source: seawater | place: Pacific Ocean: South East | collected 2011
AACCCAACAACATCTAAAGGTTGTAAATCAAATCATGGTTGGGGATTAGCTATTGATGTAAAGAACAAAGCGGGTGCAAGAAATTGGATTAAAAAAAATGGCGAAAAATATGGTTGGTGGTGGAGTGGAGGTACGTTCAGCAGAATCGAAGATTGGCATTTTGATTACGATATTAAAAGAGATACTTTTTTAAAGGAGGGCAAAAAGAATAAAGGTCAATGGATATTATATACCTTTATAGGCATAGCCGTTGTCGGAATGGCAGTAGGTTTTTATTTTGCAACAAGACCTAAAAAATAATAATGGCAGTTAAATTCAACATAAAAAATGCTTTAGCCGATTTTAAAGAATTGGGCGGTAAAACTAAATTTGAGGATAGTTTAGAGCAAGTGTTGAAATATATGCAAAACGATAAAAACTTAACTACAATAAACGAAGTGGCTTGGTTACTTGCTACGGCAAAGGTAGAAAGTGATTATTCATTACAAAGGTGGGAAAGTGATTTTCTTTGCGGAGATGCGGGTGTACCATACGATAAACAACCATGCGATAGGGCAATAAGATATTATAGAAGTACAGATGGTAAAAAGAATTATTTTGATTTAGGCACAGACAAAAACGGCATGGCTTATTTTGGTCGGGGTTTAATTCAATTAACGGGTAAAAGTAATTACGATAAGTATGGAAAAAAAATAGGAGTTGATTTAGTAAATGATGGCGACAAAGCATTAGAACCTAAAAACTCTTATAATATTGCTTCGGCATATTTTAAAGATAGAAAGGTATTTCAATATGCAAATGATGAGAATTTTCCTATGGCGAGAAAATCCGTTAAAGGTAGCAGTAGTGGATGGCAAGATGCAAAAAAAGAATATGATAGGTGGATAAAAGTATTTAATAATAAAAATGTAGGTTTTAAAATTACATCTAAAACCCGTAAAGAAAGGATTAGAAATTTAATTTTATTTACCTCTTTAGGATTAATGGTTGTTGGTCTATCAGTTGCTTTTGCGTATGCAGTTAGAACAAAGAAAAAATAAGGTATGAAAGAAAGAACGCAAAAGATATTGACTTGGGTTATAATAGGCACTACAATTTTAGGGGTTGGTGCTATTATCGTTAAACAAGTGTTTTTTAATAAAAAACCAAAAAGCAAATTCAAAAAGAAAGCTATTGACCTTGCCAATAAAGATTGGAAAGATTGGAACGAGGGTAAAACAAAAGAAAAGTCATCCGCTATGTATGACCGCCTAAAACAATATTGGGATAATATAGGATGGGATGAAAGCCGATGGACACCATCGGGAGTAGCATGGAGTTCAGCTTGGATTTCTTATATAATGAGAAAAGCGGGTGCGGGAGATGATTTTAAGTATTCAGCATCTCATAGTAGTTATATAAGACAAGCAAGGAAAAACAGAGAAAATAATAGTAGCAATCCGTTTAAGGCATACAGACTAAACGAAAAGAAACCCGAATTAGGGGATTTAGTTTGCTATTACAGAGGTACAACATCTAATGACCCTTTTGATAGGAATAGTTCATACCAAAGTCATTGTGATATAGTTGTTGCCAAAGAAGATAACAAAATAGAAGTTATTGGCGGGAACGTAGGAGATAGTGTAAGCAAAAAGGTTGTTGAGTTGGATGATGATGGATTTGTTAAAAAGAAAGGTAAAAAGTGGTTTGCAATTATAAAAACTAAATAATGACTTTAAAAAACAAAATAGTTCTAACGACATTTTCATTGTTCATGATTGAAGCTATAATGCACTACAATCAAGGCAAAAATGATACAGAAAAAAACCAACAGAAAAAAGGATTTTTACCTCCTACAAAGTCATTAATTAAACTTGGGCTTATTGTAGGGGCGTTTAGCGTTATAAATGGAATGGTAATAGATGAAATTAAATGATGATGGCTTATTTAGAGTTGTTGTAACAATTCTCTCAATCATGTTAGTTCTATCTACATTAGTTCTTTTAACTTTATTTTCTTATAAGATATAAAAAAACCCCTCACTTAAAAGCAAGGGGCTAAACGGATAGAATGACAAAACTATTCCGTTGTTAAGTCATCAGTAGGAAACATATTTGTTTGATTTTTGTCGGCTTCCTTTTGCAGTTCTAATTCCATTTCCTCATCCGTTAAAGGCAAATTCGAGTTAATCTCTTCGGCTTCCATTATAGGAATTTCTTTTTGAGGTTCGTTTGTTTCTACATCATCAAAACCACTCATCAAACCTTGTTGTTGCTTTTTAAATGTCATTAAAGCATTGTTCTCTTGTTCAATTTGCATAGCAGTTGCAAGGGCTTCGGATGGATTTCCGCTTATAAGCATTTTAAAATGTCTTTTAATTACAGACTTTTTAATCATCTCATCTCTCCATGTATTCCATGCAGAGTATTTTGATTGACTACCCTCCGACATGGAACGTATCTTATCAATTTCCCACATTGGCATAAATTCAAATACAACCTCTCCATTTGGCAAAGTCGCCCTTGAATAACATCCTACCATATCTCTTGATAAGTGTTCCTTTTCAGTCTTGGCAAAATTAGGTTTGTGCTTTATAGTATTAAAGGCAACATCGTAATCAAACTCTTCATCTTCATATACAATATGAGCAGAAATAGATTTAATGCAGTTGTTATCTCTTAACATAGCAACAAGACCCATATAACTAAATTCCAATACACACTTATTTTTACGAGGTATAAGATACGCTAATCGCATAACGGGGTTAAGGGTTATTGAGGTTCTCGCTACATTCACTACGGCATTAAAAATGCTTCGTGGGTCGCATTTCTGTAAGTAGGTGTTCCCCTCAAATATTTGCATAGCAAAACCTAATTCCGCTTTTGCTTTGTCGGGGTTAATTGATTGAAACTTTGTATAAGCAGTATTAAGTTCCTTTCTCCATTGGGGTAAATTCATGTTTGTCATTTTAATCTATTTGATGTTTATATTTTATGTTATTATCGTTTAGTAAGGATTGTAAATAGGTTATATAATCATCCTTTCTTTTTATATCTTTTAATAATTTCTTATTGTTTGTTTGGTTTTCTTTCCTTTCATATTTCCATGATTTTTTCATGGCTTCATAATTTAAAGCCAACTTATCTAATTTATTGGAAAGTTTGTTATAAGATTTTTGAGTGTTCTTATGAGATTTTTTCCATAATTTAATTTTTTCCTCAAATTGTTTTAATTTTTCTTCGTTTGTCATGGTGCTTATTTTACGTTTATATTAAAGTTAAATTTTAAGTTAGATACATACTCTTCGTATTCTTTACGGCTTGTAAATGATTGTACGACATCTGTTTTTTTATTAAATACTTTGTTACAACAAAAACATTTTTCTCCTTTCTCAAAGGTCATGGTTAAAGAATGAATGTTGTTTCTATGGATTGCAATAGCTATCATATATATACATCTTGAATTTTAGGAATATCGGCTGAATGTAAACAAGTCGGGTTCAATGAACATGAATTACATTTGCTCAAAGATGGCTTGGGCTTAAAACCAATTTTTAATTGTTGGTCTAAATAACTTTTAATATTGATGAGGTTATTGTAATGTTGCTTATAAGTCGCTTCATCTACATTAACTCTAAATACTTTGTATTCCCAATCATTTTTAGTTGAGAAAACCATAAAATAAAAAGGTATATCCTCTATGCCCCATTCATAATTAGCCAACATCTTGTAATGGATGGCTTGTATGAGCAGTTCGTCTTTCTCTTCAATACTTTCATCCGCCCAACCATATTCAGTCCATTTGTCATTAATTAAACCGCTTGATTTAAGGTCTATTATAATACGCTTCTTATAGATGTCTTTAGATTTTATATTCTTATCTATTGCAATAACATCTGTAATACCGCTATACTTTGGATTATTAAAGGCATAACCCGTTTGTTCAATCTCAAAGTTTAATCGTTTCATAAGATGCTTAAAGTTCTCTACTTGCCTATCCATTCTTTGATAAGGCAAAGTTAGTTTACCATTCTTTAATGTTTTGGCTTCGGGAACATGACCATCTCTCGGCAGTTGCCCCGTAGCTTTATATTCAAAATAGTTCCCTAATTCTTGGGCTTCGGATGAGGGTAAATTTGTTTTGTTAATATAGCTTTCCTCTATAAGAATACCACACTCTGAACCCAATTTATATTTGTAAAGGGCTTTACATAAGGATTGAGAAATTTTAGGAATAGAGGGCAAAGCAAGTTCAGTTTGCTTTTGTTTTCTTTTATTTCTTTTTTCTTTTTCCTTGTATGCTTTCTTTGGTATCTTCTGTGTCATTTTTTAAGCTATCGTGGAATTTCTTTTTGATTTCCAAAACATCCACCATCCCCCCGATTGAGTTCGGGGAGTAGGAAGATGTCTTTGGTTTGTTTTTGTGTCTGTTTCTACTCATTCGTTGAGTTTGTTGGGGCTACCTTTGGTTCAACGTATTGATAATTGGAATAACGCCCATTACCGCCAAAACGATTAGTGAATGTTACGTCATGACTTGTAATGTAATAACCTTGTTTTCGTAGGTTACATATAATAGAAGCTAATCTTGTAATACCATAATCTTTGATTGCTTCCCAACTATTAATACTACCTTTTTCTTTTAGGTGCATCATTACTGATGTTCGTTGATTTTTAACCTCATGCGGTTGAATTGTAATAGGTTTTGATGTCATTTTTTTGCTTTTTTTATGATTTCAATACAAATATAGTGTTATTTTCTAATATAACAAATATTATTTTATAAAATAAATTTACGAAACCATTTGTCTAAACGAACCATCCAATCAAACAAGACAAAATGAGGGTGTTTAAAGTATTTTGGTTTCCATCTATAAAGCATGATGCGAATGATGTAAGTGGCTAAAAAATAGACCACTACGACTACAATGGCTATATATTTTAGCAGTTTAAAAAGTCTATTTAGTAAGTCGTTTAAAAAGTTAATCATACGGCTATTGTTTTAAGTTCTTCTTTTAGGTTCTGTTGTATCATTTCTTTGTCCATGTAATTTAGTTCTATTACAAAAATATCCTCTTCATTGGTGTCTATGGTCGTTCCCATAAACATAGGGTCTGTATTTAATAACCAATGATTAAGAGTTTCCATTAGAACCATAGAGGTTTTAGCATCATTGAGGTATAAATAAACAACATCTGTTTCAGCCGAATAAACAAGTTTTAATAAGCTATCTTTCTTAATGTCTAATCCTTTCTCTATTTGTAAAGAATGTAAACATTGATGACAAAACTTTTTAAACTCGGACAAATACGGGAGTTTATATAATGCTCTGCGGGGCTTTTGATACCCCGAACAAGCAGTATTACTTCGTAATGACTTCCTTTTGTTCAAGTGGGGCAACCTCTTCCTTAACATGAGATATAAAGTTTTCTATGGATAAATCTAAATGACCCGATAAGTCTTTAATAAAGTTATAGGACAAATCTTCTTTAGGTCTTATATGGTGGTCGAATTTTTGAAACGACATATTCATTTTTTTTGCCAATTTCGATAAATTGTAACCTTTGTTTCTTAAATAGGGTTTAATATGATACATATATTATTTGTTTTTAGTTGAAATATAATTTTTTCTCGCCCACAATCTTTTATACGCTTTGTTCCATTGATGAGAATAATCTTTGTCGGTTAATTTTGCATAACCACTTTCAAGCAGTTTACGTTTCATCTCTTTAACAATTTGCTCATCACTAAACATTCTTTTGGTACTCATTTCGCCTTTGTCTTTGATTAAATTTACAAGTGGGCTTTTGATTTCGGCTTTGTCTGTTATTGGCGTGGTTTTATCTGTTGATGGATTTACTTTCTCTTTAATTGTAAAATCCTTTATAAAGGTTACATCTACTTCTAATTTGTCAATCCTATTTTTGATAACTTCGTTTTCTAATCTTCTACTTGATTTAGAGTGCGGTTTACCTCCATAGAATTTTTGTCTTTTGCGTTTTAATTCCGACTTTCTTTGAAAGTAGTAAACTAATATTCCTAATGATAGTAAAATTGCAATAATAAGTAAAGGGTGGTTTGTAATATTCATTTTATTTTATTTTGGTTTGTAATTAATCTTCGCATAAATCTGCCATCTCTTCATTATAACATTCTCGGCTACAATATCTCCCCGCATCTTCGCTAATGTATTCTCCGCAGTTAGAACAAGTTGGTTCATGGCAATCACTACAATAAAGATGACTTTCATATCCATACTCTAATTGGGTGGCTAAAAAAACTTTGCCACACCCATAACATTCGTCTTGTTCCTCTTCTTTGCTCATTTTATTTCAGTTGTAAATACACAATCTAATAATTGATGCTCAACAATCTTTGCTCTGTTTACCTCAAAGTTATCTCCATGCTTGTTGTAAACAACACAATGCGGGTAAATATTAAAAAGTCTATCAAGCATATCCATTATGTCATTAGTAGCTAATAAATGATGATGTATAGATAAATAAAGGGTCGGTTTATAAAATTTAAGAATAGAAATAATATTATCTACTACTACTTTCTCCGCACCCTCTATATCCATTTTAATAAAGGAAACATCTCTCGGACTGATATTCAAATGGTTTAGACCATCTAACAAGGTTTCACATTGAACCAATAAGGTGTCATTACCAATATTTGAATTATAGAAAACAGAACTTTCGCTATCTCCTAATTGACCATCTTTTTTACAACCAAAAGTAATAGCAGTATTATTTTCCCATACGGCTTTCTCTCTTATACTTATATTCTTAATCTTTGGGTTCAAGTCTAAATTAGCTTTAAATCTCTTTAGGGCTTCCTTATCACATTCATAAGCAACTACATGAGCAAATTTTTCAGAACAATACATCGGGGTTATTCCAAGCCAACCGCCCATGTCCACCATTACTTTTTTTGGGTTTTTGTATTTGTCAAATATAATAAAGGTATGTTCTTCCCAATCCCCTCCGTTATAATGCGAAACGCAAAAGTTATTTATGTCATCCTTTCCCATGTCGGCTACATTAAAAACGACATCATGTTTCATTGTGGTTATAGATTTCATAATTCGGTAGGGTTTAAAGTTTTGATTTCAGACAACTTATTGGATGGGTCTTGTTTTGGATGTCTATGAAACAACAACTCTAAATTATAAGGGTCTTTAGCATCCAAGACACAACCAACGGGAAAATAACCCTTTTCTTTAGCCGTATTAAAATGCTCTAATAACTTTAATGGGGCTTCGCTTCTAAACATTAATCCCCTTTCTATACCGCCTTGTATGGCATCTTTAAGTACCTCTTTGCTTTGCTCATTATCTATATGTAATAGCAAAAACTTTCCGCTTTTTGACATAAATTTAATTTAAGTGTATATTATATTGATTTGTATATTGATTACTTTTGGTTATGGGCTGAATGATAGCGAGAAATAAAAATTTACCCTCCATCTCTTCATTAATTTCCCTCATGTCTTTGATGGCTTTTTGTAAATCCTCATTATCCATAAATTCTTGCGTTGTAATTTGATTTGATGGAACATCTGTTATGCTATCGTAAATGTCTAATTCGTCTAAATATGATACAAGCATATAAGACCAATTACTATCTATAAATCTTTTTGGTTCTCCCATTTTGCTTTTCTTGTTTTTACGCAAACATCACAAATTTGAATAAAACTCATAAATGGATTACACTCTTCAATTTCGTTTGCTTTTTTAGTTTTATCGAAATAGCCCTCTAAATCATTAACAGAACCTAAAAACCCGTTTCCTAATGTAAAATTACTCCCGCAATCCTCACACCTCCAAAACAATTCTTCTGATATGTTAGCCATTTTTCAATTTATAGCTACAATATTACAAAGAATATTTGAAATAATAGCAAAAAATTATGGATTTTGTTGCTTTTGTTATTGCTTTTTATTTTTGTTACCTTTGTTATGTTCATTATGAATGATTAATTAATTTATTGCATTGTAGGGTTCATATCCAAATGAAAGTTCATTCTAATCGTTTAATAGTTAGACATAGAATATGGTATGCTTATCCATTATGTTGCTTTCAAATCTTATCTCTGCAATTTCCAAAAGGGTGGGTTCGCTTCATGCACCCACCTTTTTATTTTAAAAAAATATTATGAAAGATTTAGTTTACGGAAATATCAATAAAGAAGATTTAAACTACCTTAACATGAAAAATGTATTTACTCAATTCGTTGAGGAATATCAATCATCTTTAAAAGTTCCCGACTTCATGACCTCAACAGACGAAATAGCGGAAATGCTTAAAGTACAACGTAAAGCTAAAGAAAGTAAACATTGGCGTAACATTAAAGAGTTTTGTAAAGGTGCGGATGGAGATTTAAACGCAACCTTGCACAGAGAATTGGGTAAAATAGGTGTACCAATAACCACAGAATATGTAGATTGGCTTGTAGATAAAACCCAAGCATTAGGAGGTTTAATAGTAAAACTTAAAAATCATTTTCAAAGACCAAGACCATATCAAGTTGCATGGTATTCAAAACAACCTTTACACCCGATGGAAACAATAAGTGGAAACTCTCCCGCTTTCCCAAGCGGTCATGCTTGTCAAGGTAAATTCCTTTCGCTTGTTGTTAGTTCTCATTATCCTAAAAAAAGAGTTGAGTTAAGAAAGTTCTCCGAGAACATATCGCAGTCAAGGATATTAATGGGGCTTCATTATCCATCTGATAACATAGCGGGAGAAAGAATTGCAACTGAATTATTTGATAACAAAATAATCCAAAAGTATCTAAACGATTAAACGTAGTTTAGAACAACAACCATAGTAATCGCAATTAACATTATTATAGTAAACAAGTCCTCTTTATTTATATCCATAATGTAAAGATAAAAAAAAGAGGGGCTTTCGCCCCCCTTGTGTTTAGGATATGAAACTAAACAGAAAACATCCTATTCAATCTCATCTTTAGAAACAACTAAAACATTCCCTACAATCTTTTTAGGAAACATTGTTGCCCCTCCATACTCTTCATAAAGTTTAGTAGCAAACTTGTTATGTTTGTACTTATCTTTAGTTTGGGGGTTCATGCTTTTCCCCATTCCGTTTTCATCCACAACAAGTATTTTGTCGTTGGACAAATAAACAAACTCAAAGTAACCGCCAACGTATTCCCGCATCTTATCTCCCCTTTTAGAAACATCTTTAGGTAGTTGGACATTCAACACTTTCGTACCATCACAATTCCATAATTCAGCCATAATTAAAAATTTAAAAATTTATATTGTTCCATCGTTAATAATCTCTTCTAACTTACGCAGTCTTGCCATCTTCTCTACATTACTAATCTCATCCCAATCTAATGGCTTTTGCCAATCGGGAATTAAAGCCCTCATGGTCGCAAAGATAATCTGTTCTTTGTATTTAACTTGTTTGGCGTAATCATTTTCGTCTATGTTTGTTTCGCCAAGCATTAAAAACATATTCATAAAGTTAAAAACCCCATTGACTTCATCCTTTGGTTCTTTCTCTATTGGTGTTTTTTTGCCCGTATAAGGCACAACCTCAAAAGATAATACATCCGCTACATAATTAATATGTCGGGTCGTAGTGGCACTCCATTTGCCAAGTTCTATAATCTGCTCATTGTCCTTGTCAATCTTGCCTACTAATGTTTCATAAGACTGAATGTAGTCTTGTCCATTTTGCTCAACTATCGCAAGGTTATTTTGGTATTTAGCTAATCGTTTCATCTGTTTTTCTGTTTTATTTAGTTATACATAAAAATTATTTCCATTTTCAAATGCTTCCATCACTCTATCTCTTTCGTGGCGAACATCTTTGTTGGCTTCATACTCTGCTTTAGAACATCTCTTCATCCAACATTCTCCCTCCGCACTTTCCCACATCGCTTCTTGGCTTTCGTTAAATTGTTTTCGGTTCTTGGCTACTCCGTAACCACCTACTTCGTAACAATCACAATCCCGACTGAAATACTCATAGTAAACGGGCTTATTTAAGACAACCTCATTCCACCACAACTTTAATCTCTTTTTGTCATTAGTAAAATTTCTCTCGTTGTACTTTCCTAAAAAGTATGCTTTCAATTTATAATAAGGGTTTCTATGATAAGGTAATAGTTCTCCGAATATTCCTATATAAAAAGTTTTAAATCCAATTACTCTAACCCTACACATTGTTTTAGTAGCTTTAAAGTTTACATAACTCCATTTCCTTACGTTATCGGGCTTTTGAAACTTATCAAAACTAATTGCCAAATCTTTGTGAATTTTAATTTTCATATCGCTTTTTTTTCGTTTAACATTCATATCCATTACAAATGTAGTAATAATTTTCATTCCACCAAATTTTTTTTGTTTTTTTTTCGATTTTTTTTGTTTTTTTCCAAAAGTTCTTTATATTTGTACTGAATGATTAACAAAAAGGATATGACAAAAACACAAATCACAAAGGGAACAAAGTTCCAACGCAACGATGGGGGC
>MDTG01222513.1_pt1 | contig 10484 bp, 7 predicted proteins | sample 811421 | NCBI WGS metagenome assembly MDTG01 (sample SAMN05326645, study PRJNA326480) | marine metagenome | isolation source: seawater | place: Pacific Ocean: South East | collected 2011
CCGCCGCGAGCGAAACCACGAGAAGGAACATCCACGATGGCCGGGTCATCCGCCCGATCCTACCGCCCATCGGCGGCTCGGCAGACCCGGCAGCGCGAAGGCACTGTCCGAACGCCCGCCCACGGAACGTCGTCACGCGCCGGGAGCGGACGCCCCCGTCGCAGCGAAGTCGCTAGCTCCACGCGAAGGCGGCGCCGTCGAAGACCAGCGGCCGCGGCGATGGGCGCGCGCTCTCGGCCCGTAGCCGCGGCGCGTAGAAGACCTCGCCGCGGAGCGCCCGCCGCTTCGTGCCCTCGTCGCCCCCGGAGGAGCTCTCGGGCGCGTCGCCCCCCGCCGGCGCCGGCGGCCGCACGGAGCGCCCGCGCCAGCCGAGCCACTGGCAGAGGTCGTCGACGATGCTCGCCGCGGCGTCCGGCCGCCCCCGCCGGCGCGCCGCCTCGCCCATGGCGCGCCGCTTCGCCGGATCGTCGAGGAGCGCCCCGAGCTCGCGCACGAGCCAGGCCGCGTCGAGCTTCTCCTGCCGGATCATCTTCGCCGCGCCCGCCCGCTCGAGGGCCGCCGCGTTCTTCGCCTGGTGGTCGTCCGCCGCGTAGGGGTAGGGCACGAGGATCGCCGGCCGCCCGATGGCCTGGAGCTCCGCCAGCGTCGTCGCGCCCGCCCGCGCGATCACCACCGCCGCCGCCGCGTAGGCCTTGGCCATGTCGTCGATGAAGGAGACCACCTCGGCCTCCACGCCGAGCTCCGCGTAGCGCGCCGCCACCGCGTCCCGCATCGCCGCGCCGGTCTGGTGCACGACCTTCAGGCCCTTCGCCCCGAGCCCGAGCTCGCCGAGCGCCGCCGGCACGATCTCGTTCAGCGCCTTCGCCCCCTGCGAGCCGCCCATCACCAGGATGGTCCGCGCCCGCGCCTCGAAGCCCTCCGGGTCCGCCGACGCGCGCTTCGCCGCCTCCGCGAACTCGCGCCGCACCGGATTGCCGACCACCCGCGCCTTCTCACCGAAGCGCCCGGCCGTCTCCTCGAAGGAGAGGTAGGCGCGCCCGACGAGCGGCGCGAGCATGCGGTTGGTCAGCCCGAGGTGCGCGTTCTGCTCGAGGATCGCCGTCGGCACGCCCATGGCCGCCGCCGCCGCGAGGATCGGCCCGGAGGCGTAGCCCCCGACGCCGAGGCAGAGCTCCGCGTCGTGCTGCCGGACGATGGACGCCGCCCTCGCCATCGCCCCCGGCAGCCGACCGACGCTCTTGAGCAGCTCGCCCGGCGAGCGCCCCTTCAGCGGCGTGACCTCGAGCAGCTCGAGCTTCTCGCCCCGCTCGGGCATCACCCGCGCCTCGATGCCGCGCTCCGTGCCGACCCAGAGCAGGTCGACGTCGAAACGCCGCCGCAGCTCCTCGACCACCGCGATGCCGGGGAAGAGGTGCCCGCCCGTGCCCCCGCCCGCGACGATCACCCGCCGCTTCTCGCCCGTCTTCATGCCGTCCCTCCCTGGGCCGCCACGGCCCCTCCGGCGGCTTCGCCCGGCCGCCGGCCGTTCCGGCGGCGACGCTTCTTCTTCGCGCCCGCGTCGCCCCGGCTGGTCTTCGTCTTCTTCGTGCTCTCGGCGGGCCCCGCCTCGGGCTCGCCGACCTCCTCGACGTCGCGCTCCCGGCTGACGTTGAGGAGGATTCCCACGGCCGCGCAGTTCACGAGGAGCGAGCTGCCGCCGTAGCTGATGAAGGGCAGCACGAGGCCCTTCGTGGGGAGCATCCCCATCGCCACGGCGAGGTTCGTGAAGGCCTGGAGGCCGATGAACATCGTGATGCCGATGGCGAGGTAGGTGCCGTAGTCGTCCGCCGCCCGCGCGGCGATGCGGAGGCCGCGCCAGACGACCAGCGCGAAGGCCACCAGCAAGAGGCTCACGCCCACGAAGCCGAGCTCCTCGCCGATGATCGCGCTGATGAAGTCCGTGTGCGCCTCCGGCAGGTAGAAGAGCTTCTGCCGGCTGTCGCCGATGCCCACGCCGGTCGGGCCGCCCGCGCCAAAGCTCATGAGCGACTCGGCGATCTGGTAGCCGATGCCGTAGCGGTGCTCGAAGGGCGCGAGGAAGGCCTGGATGCGCCGCATGCGGTAGTCGCTGGTCGCGATGAGCAGGTAGGCGACGGGGGCCGCGAGGAGCACGGCGCCGAGCAGGTAGCCGAGGCGCGCGCCGGCCGTGAAGAGGAGCACGAAGGTGAGCAGGCCGATCATCACGGCGCTGCCGAAGTCCGGCTGCTTCAGGCAGAGCAGCATGAGGAAGCCGGCGACGAGCGCGTGCGGGAGGAAGCCGATCTGGAAGCTCCGCATGCGCCCGGCCTTCTTCGAGAGCGAGTAGGCGAGCCAGAGGATCAGCGCGAGCTTCGCGGCCTCGGCGGGCTGGATGTTCACCGGGCCGACGGCGATCCAGCGCTGGGCGCCGCCGGCGCTGCGACCGAAGCCGAGCACGACGGCGAAGAGGAGCAGCATCGCGACGCCGAGCACCGGGTAGGTGAGCGCGCGGTAGCGGTGGTAGTCGAAGCGCGCGACGCCGAGCATCACGCCCAGGCCCACGAAGGCGAAGAGGCCCTGGCGGACGAGGAAGTGGAAGGGGTCGTCGTAGCGCTGCGAGGCGAAGACCGCGCTCGCGCTGAAGACCATGACCACGCCGAAGGCGACCAGCGCCACGACCACGGCCGTGAGCACCGGGTCCGCCGGGCCGATCACCTTCGGGACGGCGAGGCGCGCCTTCGCGGCGGCCACGCGCTCGCCCATGCGTTCGCGGAGCGCGCCCATCAGCCGGCCTCCTTCAGCGCGTTCACCGCAGCCTGGAAGACGTCCCCCCGCTCCGCGTAGGAGCGGAACATGTCGAAGCTCGAGCAGGCGGGGGCGAGGACGACGGCGTCGCCCGGCTCGGCGAGCTCGGCGGCCTTCGCGACGGCCTCCTCCATCGTGCCCACGCGCACGATCGGGCAGACCCCTTCGAGCGCGCCTTCGAGCGCCCCCTCGATGCGCTCGGCCGCCTCGCCGAGGGTCACGGCGGCCCGGCCCACGGCGCGGAGCGGCGCCTCGAGGGGCGCGTAGCTCCCACCCTTGTCCTTGCCGCCGGCGATCCACACGACCTTGCCGGCGTCGTGCGCGAAGCCCTCGAGGCCCGCGACGGCGGCGCCCACGTTGGTCGCCTTCGAGTCGTCGAAGAAGCGCACCCCGCCGCGCTCGCGCACGAGCTCCATGCGGTGCGGGAGCCCGCGGAAGGCGGCCAGCCCGGCGCGGATGGTCTCGGGCCTCATGCCCGCGAGGCGACCGGCGAGCATGGCGGCCTGGGCGTTCGCGAGGTTGTGGCCGCCGCGGAGGTGGATCTCGTCGAGGCCGATGGCGAGGCCCGAGACCCGGTCGTTCAGGCGCGGCGTGCGGGCCGTGTAGTAGCTCCCGGCCGCGTCGACGAGCTCCTTCGAGAAGCCCACCTCGCCCGTGTCGCCGCCGAAGCGGTGGAGCGTCGCCGCGCCGGCCTGGGCCAGGCCCTCGCAGAGCGCGTCCCCGGCGGGCACGACGGCGTGATCCTCGCGGCGCTGCCCGCGGAAGAGGTTCCCCTTGGCGGCCGCGTAGGCGGCGAAGGAGTCGTAGCGGTCGAGGTGATCCTCGGTGACGTTGAGCAGCACGGCCACGTGCGCCCGGAAGCGGTCCACGCGCTCGAGCTGGAAGGAGCTCACCTCGACGATGACCAGGCCGCCCGCCTCGGCCGCCGGCGTGCCGACCACGTCGACGAGCGGCGTGCCCAGGTTGCCGCCGACGAAGCTCGGCCGCGGGTCGTGCTCGGCCATGGCGCCGAGCAGGCTCGTCACCGTGCTCTTGCCGTTCGTGCCCGTGATGGCGACGAGGGTCGCGCCCGGATCCACGAAGCCGCTCGCGAGCTCGACCTCGGAGGCGATGGGCACGCCGGCCCCCTCGGCCGCCTCGAGGGCCGGGAGCGGCGGCACGCCGGGGGAGACGACGACGCGGTCGACGCCCGTGAAGAGCGCCTCGTCGTGGTGCCCGAGCTCGAGCTCGGCGCCGGCGTCGACGAGCGCCTCGAGCCCCTCGAGCTCCTCGCGCGCGTCGTTCAGCACGACCTTCGCGCCGCGGTCGAGCAGCAGGCGCGCGGCCGCCCGACCGCTCTGGCCGAGCCCGACGACGAGGATGCGCTGGTCCTTCACGTCCACGTCATCACCTCAGCTTCAACGTGGCCAGGCTCGCGATGGCGAACATGATGGAGACGATCCAGAAGCGGACGATCACCTTCGGCTCCGGCCACCCCTTCTTCTCGAAGTGGTGGTGGATCGGGGCCATGAGGAAGACGCGCTTCCCGGTGAGCTTGAAGGAGCCCACCTGCACGATGACGCTCACGGCCTCGGCGACGAAGATGCCGCCGAGGAGCAGGCTGAGCAGCTCGTTCTTCGTGACCACGGCGAGCGCGCCGAGGCCGCCGCCGAGGGCGAGCGAGCCCACGTCGCCCATGAAGACCTGCGCCGGGTAGGTGTTGAACCAGAGGAAGCCGAAGCCGACGCCGATGACGCTGGCGCAGAAGACGGCGAGCTCGGAAGCGCTCTCGAGGTGGGGGATGAAGAGGTACTCGGCGACCGGCTGCTCGAAGAGCACGGCGCCGCCGAGGTAGGCGAGGATCGCGTAGGTCCCGGCGTTGATCATGACCGGGCCGATGGCGAGGCCGTCGAGGCCGTCCGTGAGGTTCACGGCGTTCGAGGTGCCGACGATGACGAAGCTCGCGAAGACGACGTAGAGCCAGGCCGGCATGGTCAGCGCCTCCGGGTCGTCCGTCAGGAACTTCACGAAGGGCAGCGAGACGCGCGTGCGGATCTCCATCCAGTCCGGGGGCAAGCCCGCGTCGCCGTAGAAGAGCCAGCCGCAGACGGCCGCGCTCACGCTGAACTGGATGAGCAGCTTGTAGCGACCGGCGAGGCCGCCCGTGTCCTTCTTGCGGACCTTGGCCGCGTCGTCGATGTAGCCGACCACGCCGAAGCAGGCGGTGATGGCCGTGACGACCCAGACCATGGCGTTCTTCGGGTCGGCCCAGAGCACGGTGCTGAGCACGACCGCGAGGAGCATCAGGGCCCCGCCCATGGTGGGCGTGCCGGCCTTGCTGAAGTGCGACTCCGGGCCCTCCGTGCGGACGACCTGGCCGATCTGCTTCGACTGGAGCCGCCGGATGAACCAGGGGTAGAGCCCGAAGCTCAGCAGCATCGCCGTCATGGTCGCGGCGAGGACGCGGAAGGGGACGTAGCGGAGGACGTTGAGGACGCCGAAGTCCTCCGCCAGCGGGTAGAGGAGGTAGTAGATCACGCCGCCGCCTCCTCACGCGCGACGAGCGCCTCCACCACGCGCTCGAGGGCCATGGAGCGCGAGCCCTTCACGAGCACGACGTCGCCGGCCGCGAGCGGGCCGATCGCGGCGAGGAGCGCGTCGAGCTCGAGGTCCTCCAGCGCGTCGCCGACCGCCGCCATCTCCGGCCCGACGAAGAAGGCGCGGGCCGCGCGCGCGTCGGCCTCCGCGCGCACCTCGCGGTGCTTCGCCTCGCTCAGCGCGCCGAGCTCCTTCATGTCGCCGAGCACGGCGAGCAGGCGCCCGCCGCGCGCCTCGGCCACGCGCGCCGCCGTGCGGAGCGCCAAGAGCACCGAGGAGGGGTTCGCGTTGTAGCTGTCGTCGAGGACGAGGGCCTCGCCGGCCGGGCGGGGCGTCATGCGGCCGGCCACCGGCGCCAGCTCGCCCATGCCCCGGCAGAAGGCCTCGAGATCCACGCCGAGGGCCTGGGCGACGGCCAGCGCGCCGGCCCCGTTCAGCGCCGCCGCCTCGCCGACCAGCTGGAGCGATGCCTCGAGCTCGCGCTCGCCGAGCCGGTAGCGCGCCACCGTGCGCGGGCCGTCCATGCGCCAGCCGAGCACGCGCACGTCCGCGTCCTCGGCGAAGCCGTAGCGGCGGACGCCCTCGCAGCGGCGCAGGCGCTCGTCGTCGCCGTTGACGATCCCGACGCCGCCCTCGATCCGCGCGCGGAGCAGGTCGGTCTTCTCGACGAAGACGTCCTCGACCGTGCCGATGCCCTGCGTGTGGGCCGCGGCGACGAGCGTGACGACCGCGATCTCCGGCGCGATCATCGCGCCGAGCGTGGCGATCTCGCCGGGCTCGCTGGTGCCCGCCTCGATGACGGCGACCTCGTGCGCGTCGCCGAGCGTGAGCAGCGTCATCGGCACGCCGACCCGGTTGTTCAGGTTGCCCTCCGTCGCGAGAGCCGAGACGCCGGCGCCGCTCAGGCCCGCCGCCGCGAGCTCCTTGGTGGAGGTCTTCCCCGCCGAGCCGGTGATGGCGACGACGCGGCCGGCGAAGCGCTCCCGCCAGGCATGCCCGAGCGCGCCGAGGGCGACGAGCGTGTCCTCCACCTCGACCCGCGCGAGCCCCTCGGGGCACGCGGCGCCCTTCTCCACGAGGGCCGCGCCGCCCGCCTCGGCCACCTGCGGCAGGAAGCGGTGCGCGTCGTGGGTCTCGCCGCGGAGCGCGACGAAGAGCGTCTCGGCCGCGGCGCGCCGCGAGTCCGTGATCACGCCCGCCACCTCCCGGTCCGCGCCGACGAGCGCGCCGCCCGTGAGCTCGGCGACCTCGGCGAGGCGGAAGCGGGCTGCGTTGTCCGGGATGCGGGTGGCCATCAGGCGCCCTCCCCGTCCGTGAGCGCGGCGATGGCCGCGGCCGCCTCGACCCGGTCGTCGAAGGGGTGCTTCGTCGTGCCGAGGATCTGGTAGTCCTCGTGGCCCTTGCCCGCGATGAGCACGGTGTCGCCGGCCTCGGCCGCCGCGAGCGCTTGCCGGATCGCCGCGCGCCGGTCGACCTCGACCACGTAGCCGCGCGCGCCACCGAGCGCCTCGCGCCGGGGCTGCCCGCTCGCCTCGACGCCCGGGAGGATCGCCTCGACGATGGCCGCCGGATCCTCCGTGCGCGGGTTGTCGCTCGTGACGACGACCCAGTCGGCCCGCTCGCCGGCCGCGCGCCCCATCTTCGGGCGCTTCGCCGCGTCCCGGTCGCCGCCGCAGCCGAAGAGCGCGATCAGCCGGCCAGTCGTCAGCGGGCGGAGCGCGTCGAGGGCGCGGGCGAGGGCGTCCGGCGTGTGCGCGTAGTCGACGAGCACGCTGACGCCGCGCGGATCGGCGACCCGCTCGAGCCGGCCGGGCGCGCCCGTGGCCGCGCCGAGGGCCGCGGCGATCTCCGCGAGCTCCGTCTCGTGCCCGGGCCGCTGCTGGAGCGCGAGGAGGACGCCGAGGGCGACGAGCAGGTTCTCGAGGTTGTGCGCGCCGACGAGCCGGCTCCGCAGCGTGAGCGCGCCCCGCGGCGTCGCCACCTCCGCCTCGATGCCCGCCGCGTCGAAGCGCACGGCGCTCGCGCGCACGTCGGCGGCCTCGCCCCGGCCCACGCGGAGCACACGCCGCCCCGCCGCCTCGGCGCGATCGGCGAGCGCGGCCCCGAAGGCGTCGTCCACGTGGAAGACGCAGGCGGCCGGCGCGTGCGCGAGGAAGAGGCGCGCCTTCGCCTCCCCGTAGGCCTCCATCGTGCCGTGGTAGTCGAGGTGGTCCTGGCTGAGGTTGGTGAAGGCGGCGACCTCGAAGCGCACGCCGCCGACGCGCTCCTGGTCGAGGCCGTGGCTCGAGACCTCCATCACCAGGTGCGTCGCGCCCGCGTCGACCGCGCACGCCGCGAAGCGCGCGAGATCATCCGCCTCCGGCGTGGTGAAGCTCGCCGGCGAGCTCGCCTTCCCGGCCCGCGCCGCGACCGTGCCGAGGAGCGCCGAGGAGGCGCCCAGCGTGCGCAGCGCCTCGTCGATCAGGTAGGTCGTCGTGGTCTTGCCGTTGGTGCCGGTCACGCCGACCACGGCGAGCTCCTCCGTCGGGTCGCCGTGCAGCGCATGCGCCGCCGGCCCGAGCGTGGCGCGCGCGCTCTCGACCACCCACTGGGGCGCGTCGAGCTCGAGGCGCCGCTCCGTCAGCACGGCCGCCGCGCCCTTCTCGAGGGCCTGGGGCGCGAAGCGCGCGCCGTCGACGGTCGCGCCGGGCACGGCCGCGAAGAGGTCGCCCGGCTGAACCACCCGCGAGTCGCGCCGCGCGTCCTTCACCTCGACGTCACCGCCGTGGAGCGCTCCGCCGAAGCGCCGCTGGAGCTCGACGAGCCTCATGGCGTCGCCCCCTCCGCCGTGCTCTCCGTCGCGGCGAGCGCCAGCGCGTCCTCGGGCTCCCGCCCCACGGCCGCGTAGGCCGGCTGGAGGATGACGCGCACCCGCTCCCCGCGCGGGATCGGCTGACCCGCCGCCGGGAGCTGGCTCCGCACCACGCCGTGGCCCTCGAGCGTCGCCCGGAGGCCCGCCTCGTTCAGCGCCACCACCGCGCGCCGCGCCGTCATCCCCTCGAGGTCCGGCACGGCGACCTCGCCCGGCATGATCGCCCGGGTCACGGCCGGCGTCGGCGGCGCCTCCTCGGTGTCGCCGCGCTCCCGCGCGATGCGCCGCGCCATGCGCCGGCGCCGCCGCTGGGTCCGCGCGTGGTCGGCCAGCGCCTCGCCCCCGGTCGACGCGGGCACGCCGAGGTGCCGCAGCGCCTGCTCGCCCACGCGCCGGAAGACCGGCCCGGCCACCACGCCGCCGTAGTGCGCGATGACCGGCTCGTCGACGACCACGCTGATCACGAGCCGCGGATCCTCGGCCGGCACGAAGCCGACGAAGCTCGCGAGCCAGCGATCCTCCGCGTAGCCGCCCGAGACGTAGTCGGCCTTCTGCGCCGTGCCCGTCTTGCCGGCGACGAGGTAGCCGTCGATGGCCGCCTCCTCCGCCGTGCCGCCCGGGCCCGTCACCGCCGTGAGCATGTCGCCCACGAGCCGCGCCACCCGCTCGGGCACGACCCGCCGCCGCACCTCCGGGTGCGTCTCCTGGACCACCGCCCCGTTCGCGTCGCGCACCTGCCCGATGAGCCGCGGCCGCACCAGCCGCCCGCCGTTGGCGATGGCGCTCATGGCCGTGGCGAGCTGCACCGAGGTGCTGCTCATGCCCTGGCCGAAGCTGATGGTCGCCGCGTCCATCTCGTACCAGCGGCGGAAGTGGCGGAGGATGCCGCCGGCCTCGCCGGGCAGCTCGAGCCCCGTCTCCTCGCCGAAGCCGAAGCGGCGGAAGGCCCGGTAGAGCCCGCGGCGGCCGAGCGTGCCGCCGATCTTCGCCGTGCCGATGTTCGACGAGTAGGCGAGGATCTGCGCCGGCGTGAGCTCCTCGTGCGGCGTCGTGTCGTGGATGACGTACTCGTCGACCTGCATCGCGCCGTCCTCGCAGTCGATGAGCTGCTCGGGGCCGATGGTCCCGCGCGCGAGGGCGGCGGCGACGGTGAAGGGCTTCACGGTCGAGCCGGGCTCGAAGCGGTCGGTGACGGCGCGGTTGCGGCGGTGCGAGGCCGGCGAGTCGCCCGGGTCGTTCGGGTCGAAGGTCGGGTAGTTCGCGAGCGCGAGGATCTCGCCGCTCTCCGGGTCCATGACGACCACGCTCCCGGCCTTCGCCTCGAAGGTCTGGACGGCGAGGGCGAGCTCGCGCTCGGCGATGCGCTGGATGGTCCGGTCGAGCGTGAGCGTGACGTCGTCGCCCTGGGCCGCCCGGTCGTCGAGGAGCTGCTCGCTGAAGACGACGCGCCCGCGCCGGTCGCGGATGGCCGGCACCACGCGCCGGTCGCCGCGGAGCCGCTCCTCGAGGCTGAGCTCGAGGCCCTCGATGCCGACGCCGTCGATGTTCGCGAAGCCGAGCACGTGGGAGGCGAGCTGGCGGTTCGGGTAGAAGCGGCGCGCCTCCCGCTCGAGGCGCACGCCCGGGAGGTCCAGGTCCCGCACGCGGGCGGCGAGCTGCGGCGTGATGCGCCGCTTGATCCAGACGAAGTAGCGGTCCGAGTGGAGGCGCCGCGCGATGCGCTCCCGATCGACGCCGAGCAGGCGGCTCAGTCGGCCGGCGATCACGTCCGGGTCGCCGCCGTTCTCGCGGAGCGCCCGTGGGTTCGCCCAGACGCTGTCCACGTCGACGGAGACGGCGAGCTCGGCGCCGTGCCGGTCGTAGATGGTGCCCCGCTTCGGCGCGAGGCGGATGCGCCGGAGGTACTGCTCCTCGGCCATCTCGCGGAGCGCCGGCGCCCGGTCGACCTGGAGCTCCCAGGCCCGGTGCATGACGGCGACGGCGAAGGCCATCAGGAGCGTGCCGAGGAGCGCGATGCGCACCTTCGCCCAGCGGCGGCTCTTCGGGGGCAGGTTCTTCACCGCACCCTCCCCGCGCGGGCCCGGCTGCGGCGCTGCGGCACGATCGGCACGATGCGCTCGGGCTCGGGCACGTCCATCTCGAGCTCCCCGCGGGCCACGGTCTCGACGCGCGGCGCCTGACGGAGCGTCGCGGCCTCGATGGCGAGCAGGCGCTTCTGCTCGATGAGGCGCCGCTGCTCGCGTCGCGCCGCGCC
>MDTG01255748.1_pt1 | contig 10484 bp, 10 predicted proteins | sample 811421 | NCBI WGS metagenome assembly MDTG01 (sample SAMN05326645, study PRJNA326480) | marine metagenome | isolation source: seawater | place: Pacific Ocean: South East | collected 2011
AGATGAAAAATCTACTTCTTTTATAGAAGTAAATTGCGAAACTGATTTTGTAGCAAAAAATGATGATTTTATAAAATTTGTAAAAGAACTAAGCGACATTAACCACAAATGCGATTCAAATGCTGAAAAATTAAAAAGTTCAAAAATGCAAAATAATATAAATGTTGAAGAAAATCTTGTTGGTTTGATATCAAAAATAGGAGAAAAAATAACTATCGGAAAATCTAAAACTTTAAAAAATTCCAATGGAAAAAATTATTATTATCAGCATTCTACAGTAAAGGATAATTTATCTAAATTACTTGTTATTGTTTGTTTAGATACTGACCAAAATACTGATAAAATAGATTTATTCGGCAAACAACTTTCCATGCATATAGCTGCCTCAAATCCATTAGCACTATCATCCGATCAAATAGCTTTGGATATTATTAATAAAGAACAAGAACTTATTAATGCAGAACTAAATAACTCAGGCAAACCTAAAGAAATTGCAAAAAAAATTAGCATTGGTAAACTTAATAAATTTAAGGAAGAAAATAGTTTGTTATCACAAAATTGGGTTATGGAACCTAAGAAAAAAGTTAAAGATATAATACGCGATCTTAGTATAGCAAATCTACAGATAAAAGAATTTGTAAGAATTAAAATAGGGGAATAATGTTTAAAGAACAAATTTATAAAGATAAAATGATTAAAACTTTAGATTTATTGTCAAAAGAACTTTCATCATTAAGAACAGGTCGTGCAAATGCTAGTATGTTAGATTTAATCAAAGTTGATGTGTATGGTCAAAAAATGCCAATTAATCAACTAGGAACAATTACGGTTCCTGAACCACGTACTATAAATATTCAAGTTTGGGATATTAACAATGTATCTTTGATCGACTCAGCTATTCAAAAATCTGAACTTGGATTAAATCCACAAATAGATGGTCAATTAATGAGACTTCCTATACCAGATCTTAACGAAGAAAGAAGAACAGAACTAAAAAAAATTATAAAATCAATGGGTGAAAAGTGCAAAGTTTCAATAAGAAACATTAGAAGAGAAGCTAATGATGAAATAAAAAAACTATTAAAAAATAAAGAAATTTCAGAAGATGACGAAAAAAAATCAGAAAAAAGCATTCAAAACATTACTGACTCAAACATTAAAATAATAGATGAAAAAGTTTCTTCCAAAGAAAAAGAAATAATGACAATATGAAAAACATTAATCACGTTGCTATCATAATGGATGGTAATGGTCGATGGGGTTTAAAAAAATATAAATCTAGAAAATTTGGTCACAAACAAGGTATTAAAACTGTAGAAAAAATAATTGAAGCTTCATTAAAAAAAAAAATTAAATTTTTAACTTTATACACATTTTCAACAGAAAATTGGAAAAGACCTAAGTTTGAAATCAATTTTTTATTTAAATTATTAATTGAATATTTAAATAAAAATATAAATGAATTATCTAAAAATAACTTAAAATTAAATGTTATTGGCGACATTAATAAGCTACCTAAAAATCTAAAAAATCAACTGAAAAAAGCCATTAAATTAACTTCAAAAAATAAAAGATTACAAATTAACTTAGCTTTAAATTATGGATCCAAAAATGAAATTTTACATTCTTTAAAGAAAATTATTAAAAAAAATATGTTACCTAATGTTAAAAACATTGAGAAAAATTTATATACAAAAAATATCCCAGATCCAGATTTATTGATCAGAACAGGAAATACCAATAGACTTAGTAATTTTCTACTATGGCAACTTTCATATACAGAAATTTTTTTTGTTAAAAAATTATGGCCTGACTTTAATCAAAAGGACTTTTTTTCAATAATTGAAAAATATCAAAAAATAACAAGAAAATTTGGAAAAATATAATTATGAGAGAACTTGCTTTTAGAATTTTCACTTCATTGTTGTTATTAACCGCTTTATATATTGCTTATTTAAATCTATATTTTTTTTACTTTTTATTTAGTTTGATATTTATTTTATCTATTATTGAATATTTACAATTAATTTCCCGTATAAAAATTAAAGATTTAAAAAAAAGTTACTATATTTTATTTGGTTTAGCTTATCTAATTTTTGTTATTTTTTTTATATTTAGTCAAATAAATGAAATAAAAGATATTATTTTTTATTCCATTATAATATGCATCTCTACCGATATTGGAGGATTAACATTTGGCAAATTTTTTAAAGGAAAAAAATTAACCAAGATTAGTCCAAAAAAAACATTTTCAGGTTTTTATGGATCTTTTGTTGCATCTTATATTAGCATGTTTCTTTTTTTAGATTTTATAAATCTAAATATTTTTATACTTTTTCTATTAACTTTTTCTTTGTGCCTATTATCTCAATTTGGTGATTTATTTTTTTCTTTTTTAAAAAGAAAAGCAAATTTAAAGGATACTGGAAAATTATTACCAGGCCATGGAGGTATACTTGATAGAATAGATGGTGTTATAATATCTGTTCCAATTAATATATTATTTTATACAATTTCCACATGAACAAAATTGCAATACTGGGATCTACTGGCTCTATAGGTTTAACAACTTTGCAAATAGTAAGAAAAAATAAAAAAAATTTTAAAATAATATTGTTATCAACTAATTCTAATGTGGAAAAAATATTTGCTCAAGCAAAAGAATTTAATGTAAAAAATGTTATAATTTCAAATTTTAAAAAAAAAGTTTTTTGGAAAAAAAAATTTATTAAACATAGAATTAGAATATATGAAAGTTTTTTTGATTTTAATAAAATTTTTAAAACTAAATTAGATTATTCATTAAATGCAATATCAGGCATTGATGGCCTTGTACCAACTATTGAAATTATTAAACATACAAAGAAAATAGCTATAGCAAATAAAGAGTCTATAATATGTGGCTGGAACCTAATAAATAAACAATTAATAAAAAATAAAACTGAATTTATACCTGTTGATTCAGAACATTTTTCTATTCATCAACTTGTTAACAAAAATTTAAAATCAATTAAAAAAGTAATTATTACTGCTTCAGGTGGTCCATTTTTGAATAAAAAAAAATCAAATAATAAAATTAAAGTTAAAGATGCATTAAAACATCCAAACTGGAAAATGGGAAAAAAAATATCAATAGACTCATCTACTCTTATGAATAAAGTTTTTGAAGTTATTGAAGCTAAAAAAATATTTAATATTAGTTTAAATAAAATAGATATTATTATAAATCCAAATTCTTATATACATGCTATAATTGTTTTTAATAATGGCATAATCAAAATTTTAGCTCATGAAAATAAAATGGAAATACCATTATTTAACTCAATTTTTAATAATACATCAATTAACTTCTCAAATAATAAATTAAACATAAATAAAATTAATAAGATTAATTTTAGCAAGCCTGATAAACAAAAATTTAAATCATTAAATATTTTAAAATTAGTTCCTAATAATGATAGTTTATTTGAAACAGTTTTAATTTCTGTAAATGATGAGCTTGTTAAAATGTTTTTAAATAATCAAATTGAGTATGAAAAACTTATATTATATTTGACAAAAATAATTAATTTTAAAATATTTAAAAAATATTATAAAGTGAAACCCAAATCAATTAAACAAATACTAAATGTAAAAAATTTAGCTAAAAAAGTTGTTAATGAATATGTTGCAAGAAAAAAATAATTTAATTAGTAAGTTTTTATTAATGTTAATTTTATGTTTTTCATTTTTAATAAACTTATCTAGAGCAGAAGTTATTAAAGAATTTAAAATTTCAGGTAATGACAGGATATCAAATGAAACACTAATTCTGTTTAGTGAGGTAAATATTAATGACAATATTGATGAGTCAGACTTAAATGAAATAATTAAAAAATTATATGAAACATCTTTTTTTGATACTATATCTATCAATTTAGAAAAAAATATTTTGTATATTAATGTTGTTGAAAATCCTCTTATACAAACATTGGTAATAGATGGTATTAAGAAAAAATCTTTAATTGAAAGTTTAAAAAAAATAGTTGTACAAAAAGAAAAATCATCTTTTGTAGAAAATAAAATTAAAGAAGATCAAAATAGAATATTAAATGCTTTAAGAGTTAACGGTTATTACTTCTCAGAAGTAAAAACAAACATAAAAAAAAATGATAATAACACTGTTGATATTATTTATGAAGTAAAATTAGGTGAAAAAGCTTTAATTAAAAATATTAAATTTATAGGCAATAAAATTTTCAAAGATAATAAGTTAAGAAAAATAATTACTTCCGAAGAAGCAAAGTTTTGGAAAATTATTTCAACTAAAAAAACTGTAGACATCAAAAGAATCAAATTTGATGAAAAATTGCTTAAAAATTTTTATAAAAATAGAGGATATTATAATGTAATTATAAATAGTTCATATGCTCAAATAATCGAAGATAAGTATTTTGAAATTGTTTTTAATATTGATGCAGGCCAAAAATATTTTTTTAATAATTTAAAACTTAGTATTCCAATAGAATATAATAAAGAGGATTTTACCGAATTAAATGGTGTTTTAAAAAACCTTGAACTTAAACCTTATTCATTAAATAGAATTGAAGATATCTTAGACGAAATTGATAAAATTGCATTAAATAATAATTACGAATTTGTAAGTGCAACTTATAAAGAACAAATTATTGATAAAAATAAAATAGATTTAATTATTAATTTAAAAGATACTGAAAAATTTTATGTAGAGAAAGTAAATATATTCGGAAATACTGTAACTTCCGAGAGAGTTATAAGGAATAAATTACTAGCCGATGAAGGAGATCCCTACAATGAAATATTGGTAAATAAATCATATAATAACATAAGAGCATCAGGATTATTTAAAAATGTTGAAACAAGCGAAGAGACATTTGAAAATAAAAAGACAAAAGTTATTAATATTAAAGTTGAAGAAAAACCTACTGGTGAAATATTTGCTGGAGCCGGAACTGGTACTAGCGGTACATCATTGAGTTTTGGAATTAGTGAAAATAACTATCTTGGTGAAGGTATAAAGTTAGGTTCTAATTTTTCGTTTACTGATGATACTTTGACAGCAAAATTTTTCCTAAATGAACCTAATTATAAAAATTCGAACAGATCATTTAATAGAGGTTTTGAAAGATCTGAGAACGATTATTTATCTTCTTATGGCTATAAGACTGAAAAAACAGGGTTTAATTTAGGTACTTCTTATGAACAATTTAAAGATATTTTCTTTTCGCCGAATTTGTCAAATTACTATGAAAAAATTTCTACAAATACAACTGCTTCAGCTGCAAAAAAAAAACAAGACGGAAATTATCTTGATCTATTGCTAGATTACGATTTAACATTAAATAAGTTAAATCAAAATTTTAATCCATCGGACGGCTATAAGTTTGTTTTTTCTCAAGAACTTCCGATATATTCTGAAGATTTCACTTTAATTAATCAAGTAAATTACACAAATTACTTCGAAACTGAAGGTGGTACAATAATTTCATTAGGGACTTATCTTGCTTCATCAAACTCTTTATCAAGTGATGATGCCAGAATTACAAAAAGAATATTTATACCCTCTAGAAAATTAAGAGGTTTTGAGCCAGGAAAAATTGGTCCAAAAGACGGAAATGATTTTATTGGTGGAAATTTTGGTTCATCATTAAATATAGCTTCTACATTGCCAGGTCTATTAACTGAGGTTCAAGATTTAGATTTTAGTTTTTTCTTTGATGCCGCGAATGTTTGGGGTGTAGACTATAGTTCAAGTATTGATAGTAATAGCAAAATTAGATCATCAACGGGAGTTGCCTTAGACTGGTTTACACCCATAGGTCCATTAAGTATATCGTATTCCTTGCCATTAACTAAAAATTCAACAGATGTTACAGAATCTATAAGATTTAATATAGGTACTACATTTTAGTGAAAATATTTAAATCCTATATTCTAATTTGCATATTCTTATTTGCATCAAATATTAGTTATAGCCAAAATATAGTTTATGCAAATTTGGATAATATAATGAAAACATCAAACGTTGGAAAAAAAATAATTTCATATTTTTCTGATAAAAATAATAAACTAATTAATGAGTTTAAAAATAAACAAAAAGTTATAAGTGAAAATGAAAAATCTCTTATTTCACAAAAAAATATTTTGCAAGCTGAAGAATATTCAAAGAAAGTAGCTCAAATTAATGAAGATATAAAAAATTTTAATCAAGATCACAATAAAAAAATAAAACAAATTAAGGATGAAAGAGAACAAGTTTTAAAATCGTTCCAAATCGAGATTAATAAAATTTTAAAAGAGTTTGCAGAACAAAACAATATAGATATAATTATGTCTTCAAATCAAATGTTAATAGGTAAATCAAATCTTGATGTAACGAGTAAATTGTTAAAAATTGTAAATGAAAAAATTAAAAATTTTAAAATTAATTAATGGTTAATAAATTAAATAAACAAGACATAATTAACCTTTTACCACATAGAGAGCCCATGTTGTTAATTGATGAATTAATTAATATAAAAAAATTATTTTCAGCTACTGCTATAGTTAATGTTAGTAAAGATAGTTTTTTCGTTCAAGGACATTTTCCAGGCCAACCTGTAATGCCAGGAGTTTTAATTGTCGAAGCCTTTGGACAAGCCGCGGCTGCCCTTACAGCCGCAGGAATAGATAAATCTGAATACAAAGACAAATTAGTTTTTTTAATGAGTGTAGAAAAAGCTAGATTTAGAAATCCTGTAATACCAGATTGTAAACTTGAATTAAATATCGAAGCTTTAAGATCTCACGGCAGAGTGTGGAAATATAAGGGAGAAGCTTTTGTAGAGGGCAAAAAAATGGCTGATGCACAATGGTCGGCTACAATTGTTGATAGGAAATAATTAGCAATAAATCTTGATAAGCATTTGAAATAAGTTTTGATATTAAACTTATTAATGATCAATCCTTTTTTTAAAAACACAGGTCCTTATAAAATAGAAAATTTATTAAAATTAGTAGATTTAAAAAATTCTGAAAATTTAACTAAAGATAATATTAATGATATTAAAGATCTTTATTCTTCTCAAAGTGGAGATATTACATTTTTTCATTCAAAAAAATATAATGATTTAGCTAAAAATACAAAAGCTTCTTATTGTATTACAACAGAAAATCTTAAATCATTTTTACCTAATACTTGTAAAGCGATAGTTTCAAATAATGTTTTGTTACATACAGCTAAAATAACTAAGATTTTTTATCCAGACTCAGTTACTGATGATTTTGATAGCTCTGTTGAATATATAGATAAAACTGAATTTCAAAATAAAGTTAAATTTGGAAACAATGTATTAATTGGAAAAAATGTGAAAATAGGTTCTAATTGCTTAATCGGACACAATTCAATTATAGAAAAAAACGTATCTATTGGAGAGAACTGCTCTATAGGCTCGAACGTAATCATTAGAAACTCATTAATTAAAAATAATGTTCATATTTTAGACGGATGCGTGATAGGAAAAAAAGGATTTGGTTTTTTTCCGGACAAAAATTCTAATTTCAGATACCCACAGATTGGAGTTGTAATTATAGAAGATAATGTCGAAATAGGATGTGGCTCTACTATTGATCGAGGTTCACTTTCGAACACTATAATTGGAAAAAATACATACTTAGACAATCAAATACATATAGCTCATAACGTTAAAATTGGTGAAAATTGTATTATTGCTGGTCAAGTTGGATTTGCCGGTAGTTCAACGTTGGGTGACAATGTTATGATAGGTGGACAGGCTGGAATCTCTGGACATCTTAAAATTGGCAGTAATGTAAAAATAGGTGGAGGAAGTGGAGTAATCAAAAATATACCAGATAACTCAAAGGTCATGGGATATCCATCAAAAGATTTAAAAAATTTTGTTAGAGAAAATAAATGATAGATAAAACCGCTATTATAGATCAAAAAGCAAAAGTTCATTCAACAGCTAAAATTGGGCCATACACAGTAATTGGACCTAACGTAGAGATAGGTCAGAACGTAATAATCCATTCACACGTTAATATCTCTGGAAATACTAAAATTGGTAAAGGTAATATTTTTTATCCATTTACATCAATAGGCAACGATCCGCAGGATTTAAAATATAATGGTGAAAAAACTTTACTAGAAATTGGTGATAACAATAAATTTAGAGAATATGTTACAGTTAATCCAGGCACAGTTGGTGGAGGAGGTTTAACGAAAATTGGAAACAATTGTCTATTTATGATCTCTTCCCATATTGCTCATGATTGTAATGTCGGGAATAATGTCATTATAGCTAATAATGTACCTTTGGGTGGCCATGTAAAAATAGAAAATAACGTAGTGATAGGTGGAAATTCAGCTGTACAACAGTTTACTAGAATTGGCGAGATGGCAATGATCGGAGGAATGACGGGTGTACTACATGATGTAATTCCTTATGGATTATCTGTTGGAAATAGAAATTATTTACAAGGGTTAAATTTAATAGGACTAAGAAGAGCAAATTTTGAAAACAAAGATATACTAGGACTTTCTGAAGCTTACAAAGAAATATTTGCTACAAAAAATTTGACAGAAAATCTAAATAAACTTAATGGAGCTTTTAAGAAAAATCCATTAGTAAAAAATGTTATAGAATTCATAAATAAGGATAAAAAAAGATCTATTTGTACACCTTTTACGAAGGAGTAGCATGATTGGCTTAATATTTGGAGAAACAAGTTTCCCATTAGAAATACTTAAAAAAATCAAGAGAAGAAAAAAAAAGTATTTAATTATTGATTTAACAAATTCTAAAAAATTTAGAAAAAATAAAAATTCTTACTCGGTTTCAATAGGGCAATTCGGTAAAATACTTAATATTCTTAAAGAAAATAAGTGTAAAAAAGTGTTATTTGCAGGAAAAGTTTCCAAGCCTAATTTTTCAAAACTTAAACTAGATTTAAAAGGCATTTTTTATATCCCAAGAATAATAAAAGCATCAAAACTTGGGGATGTGGCAATACTTAAAGAAATAATCAAAATTTTAAATGAGCAGAAAATTAAAACTATTAATTCACTTATATTTAATCCTGAATTATCTCTGAAGAAAGGTAATTACTCTAAAATAAAACCTAGTAATGAACATAAAAATGATATTCAAAAAGCGATTAGAACATTGTCAGGCTTAGGAAAATTTAATTATAGCCAAGGTGTTGTTGTAAGAAATAAGAAAATAATTGGAATTGAAGGCAAGGGAGGAACTCAACAATTGCTCAAAAAATGTAAATCTAAAAAAAACAAAAATAACGGCGTTTTAGTAAAGTTCCCGAAGAAAAAACAGGACTTAAGAATAGATTTACCAACAATTGGTTTAAAAACTTTTAAACAATGCAAGAATGCAGGACTTAAAGGAATAGTTCTTAAAAATAAACATCATGTTTTCTTAGAAAAAAATGCATGTATTAATTATGCCAATAAAAATAAAATGTTCATTAACATAAAATGAAAAAAATTTTTATTCTAACTGGCGAACCTTCAGGTGATAAGTTAGCTTCTACAGTCATTTCTAAATTAAAAGAAAATCACTCTAATATTGATTATCTAAGTGTTGGAGGTGATCATTTAAATAAGCTAGGAGTTAAATCAATATATGATCTAAAAGAGATAACTTATATTGGTTTTACAAGTGTAATTTTTAATCTTTTTAAGATTAGAAATAAAATTAAAGAAACTGTTAATAAGATAATCGAATTTAATCCTGATATCTTATTAAGTGTAGATAGTCCTGATTTTACCTTAAGAGTTGCTGAAAAAGTGAAGAAAATGAATCAAAATATCAAAACAATCCATTATGTTGCTCCACAAGTTTGGGTATGGAGAGAAGGTAGGGTAAAAAATTTTAAAAATTATTTAGATCATATTCTTTTATTATTTAATTTTGAAAAAAAATATTTTGATAAAGAAAATATAAAAAATACTTTTGTTGGACATCCATTGCTTGAAAATAATGAAAATGTTAGAACAGATTTATCTAATATAATTAATAAAGATAAGAAAATAATATCTTTATTTGCAGGAAGTCGTTATTCTGAAATAACAATTCTTTTACCCATTTTCTTAGATTTTATCAAATTAATGAATGAAAAGTATAATCAATATCATTTTGTATTTCATACAACAGATTATTATAAAAGTTTCGTAAATGAAAAAATAAAAAAATTAAATTTTGAAAATATTGAAGTTATATCAGATGAAAATATCAAATCTCAGGTATTATCGAGTTCTATATTTGCTGTAGCAAAATCTGGCACCGTTTCATTAGAAATCTGTAATTTAAAAATTCCATCAATCATAGTTTATAAAATGAATTTCTTAAATTTTATGATTGTTAAACTTTTAGTTAAAACTAAATATGCAAATATAATTAATATAATAAACCAAAAAGAAATCATTCCAGAATTAATTCAAAATGAATGTA
>MDTG01259998.1_pt1 | contig 10484 bp, 11 predicted proteins | sample 811421 | NCBI WGS metagenome assembly MDTG01 (sample SAMN05326645, study PRJNA326480) | marine metagenome | isolation source: seawater | place: Pacific Ocean: South East | collected 2011
AGAATTAATTGAAATAATTTCTGGAGCAGAGGCTCTTTAAAATAAAACTGGAGAAAATTATGGCTAAAAAATCTGTAAATATAATTGGAAGAATAAGTCAAGTAATTGGCGCTGTAGTCGATGTAGAGTTTGAAGGGGATTTACCTTCAATTTTAAATGCTTTGGAATTAGATAATGATGGAAATAAACTTATTTTAGAAGTTGCGCAACATCTAGGCGAAAATGAAGTTAGAACTATAGCAATGGATACAACAGACGGTTTAGTTCGAGGGATGAAAGTAACTGATACTGGTGCACCTATAACCGTTCCCGTGGGACCTGAAACTTTGGGAAGAATATTAAATGTTATTGGGGAACCAGTTGACGATGGTAAACCTGTCAATTCTAAAAAAAGCTTACCGATCCATAGAGATGCACCAGAATATGTTGAACAATCAACTGAAGCAGAAATTTTAGTTACAGGCATTAAAGTCGTGGATTTGCTTGCACCTTACGCGAAAGGTGGAAAAATAGGACTTTTTGGCGGAGCTGGTGTAGGAAAGACCGTTTTAATCATGGAATTAATTAATAACGTTGCAAAGGCGCATGGAGGATATTCTGTTTTTGCAGGTGTAGGTGAAAGAACTAGAGAAGGAAATGACTTATACCATGAGATGGTAGAATCAGGAGTAATCACACCTAATGGAAAAGGTTCTAAAGCAGCTTTAGTATATGGTCAAATGAATGAACCTCCCGGAGCGAGAGCAAGAGTTGGATTAACAGGATTAACCTTAGCCGAATATTTTAGAGATCAAGAGGGTCAAGATGTACTATTTTTTGTAGATAACATTTTTAGATTTACTCAAGCTGGTTCAGAGGTATCTGCTCTTTTAGGGAGGATACCTTCAGCTGTGGGTTATCAACCAACATTAGCAACAGATATGGGAACATTACAGGAAAGAATTACTACTACAACCAAAGGTTCAATTACCTCAGTTCAAGCCATTTATGTACCAGCAGATGATTTAACAGACCCTGCACCAGCAACTTCATTTGCTCATTTAGATGCTACAACTGTTTTATCTAGACAGATAGCTGAATTAGGTATTTATCCTGCAGTAGATCCGTTAGACTCTACCTCTAGAATGTTAGATCCAAGGATTGTTGGAGATGAACATTATAAAGTAGCTAGGAATGTACAAGAAGTACTTCAACAATATAAATCTTTACAAGATATCATTGCAATTTTAGGTATGGATGAATTGTCTGAAGAAGATAAATTAGTAGTAGCTAGAGCAAGAAAAATTCAAAGGTTTTTGTCACAGCCTTTCCATGTGGCTGAGGTTTTTACTGGGTCACCAGGTAAGTTAGTTGGCTTAGAGGATACTATAAAAGGTTTCAAAGGAATTGTCGAAGGAAAATATGATGATTTGCCAGAAGCTGCTTTTTATATGGTAGGTACAATAGAAGAAGCTATTGAAAAGGGGAAAAAGCTTGCTAAAGATGCTGCTTAAAATTAGAAAATTATAGAAATGTCTGAATATACAAATATAGAAATAGTTACACCATTACAGGTTTTAATTTCAAGGGAAATTAAGATGGCTGTATTACCTGGTTTAGAAGGGGATTTAGGTATTATGTTGAAACATACTCCAGTAATGACCCTTTTAAAAAGAGGAGTTCTGAAACTTTATGATGAAAACAGTAAAATTGTTGAACAGATCATTGTTGACGGAGGTGTAGCTGAAGTGAAAGAAAAAGGTATAAAAGTTTTATCTGAAAGAGCTGAATTTCTAAGTCCGTCAAACAAACAAATTATTGAAGAAAAATTAATAGATTGTAAAAAGCAAATTAATAATGAAGATAAAGCAATTTCTAATATAGCAAAACAAGAAGAAGAATTTTTCTCATTTGTCCTAGAAAAAATTAATTAACATATTCTTTTATTATAGGTAAAAATATATGATTGATTTTTTTGTATACTTCCTTCTTAAAATAGATGGCTTTTGTAGATAATTCAGTTGGATTTATCCAAAGCCAATTTTTAAACTCAGGATTTAATGTATCAATATTAATCTCATTATCGAGGCCATTAAAATATAATAAAATCCATTTTTGAGTTTGACCTCTATATTTGCCATCCCATAAATTATTGGCAAGATTTAATGGAACATCATAATTTAACCATTCAGGATATTCGGCAATATAACTTACAGATGTTATACTAGTTTCTTCTTCTAATTCACGAAAAGCAGCTCGAATTGGGTTTTCTCCTTCATTAATTCCACCCTGAGGGAGTTGCCAAGCGTTATTTGGGTTATCCAGTCTTTGACCAGAAAAAACTTCTCCCAAATAATTAAAAACCATTAATCCAACACATGGTCTGTATGGTCTTTCAATCAAAGGTTTTAACTTGTTCATATAAGTAAATCTTAACTAATATTTTTAAAATTTTTATTTTTTACTACAATTTTATTAATAGAATTTATTTTTTTGCTATATAACTTAATACCCTTTATCAAATCAACTGCTCTAGAAATTTGATTATCTTCAAGCAACTTATTTATTTTATTTTTTTCTAAATCAATGTTTTTTTTCTCAATGTTTTTTGTATTTTTATCCAAAGCACCTGTTAAATCTTCTTCTCGAATATTTGAACTAATATTTTTATCTTGTTTAATGATTCTTGCTTCAACTATTATATCAGGCTCAATGCCCTTAGCTTGAATTGAAATACCACTCGGAGTGTAGTATCTTGATGTAGTAAGTCTTATAGCCCCATTTCCTGGTAATGGAATAATTGATTGCACAGATCCTTTTCCAAAACTTCTTGTACCTAAAATGATAGCTCTACCATGATCTTTTAATGCTCCAGCTACAATTTCACTAGCTGAAGCTGAACCACTATTAATGAGAATTACAAGAGGTTCGTTTTCTATAACGTCTCCTGGTTGCGCAAAAATTCTACTTGCATCACTTTTATTTCTTCCCTTTGTTGACACAATTTCACCATTGTGTAAAAAAGCATCAGAAACCGAAATAGACTGATTAAGAAGTCCACCAGGATTATTTCTAAGGTCTAAAATCAATCCTTGAAATTTAGATCCTGTAGATTTTTTTATTTTCTCTATGGCCTCTAACATACTTTTTGTAGTAGTTTCTGAAAATGTAGTTAACCTTATATATCCAACGTCATTTATTACATTGTGTTTTACAGATTGGATTTTAATAATAGCTCTAATAATTGTTAACTCGAAAGGATCTTTATCTTTCCTTAATACTGTGATTTTAACACTACTTCCAACTGGACCTCTTAATTTTTCAACAGCTTTATTTAGAGGTAACCCTCTAATGGATTCACCCTCAATCCCAATAATTAAATCTCCAGGAAGCATTCCCGCTCGATATGCAGGAGTATCATCAATAGGAGAAACAACCTTTACTACTCCATTTTCTTGCGTTATTTCAATTCCTAATCCTCCAAAAGTTCCTTTTGTTTTTACACGCATTTCACTATAATCGTCAGAACTTAAATATGAAGAATGTGGGTCAAGTGATTGGAGCATTCCTGAAATAGCCGATTCAATTAATTTTTTGTCTGTAACCTCTTCAACATATTGTTCTTGGACTCTTTGAAAAACATCTCCAAACAGACTTAATTGTTTATAAGTTTCTTCTTTATTATTCTTTGCATTTAAAAATTGGTTTGGTATTAAACTTAACACAAGAATTGTAATTATAAATAAACAAATAACTAAATAGCCATTATTTGACAAACTGTTTACAATTTTGTTTTTGAACATTATATCCCTCTTAATTGTTAATAATATATAAAATTTTAATATTGGCAAAAATTTTTAGTTTTTTGAAATCAATGAATAACTCTCCATATATTTTTGAGGGGGTAATTCTAAGATTTCTAATATAGTTGAAGCTATATTTGCTAATTTACCATCTTTCAAAATTACTTTATTAAAATTATTATTTTTCTTACTACTTATTAATATTAAAGGAACTGTATTAGCAGTATGAGCAGTATGTGGGGAGTTTTTTTTCTCATCCCACATAATCTCACAATTTCCATGATCTGCCGTTAGCAAAATTACGCCATGCGTTTTATCTATAGCTTTTTTTAAATTCCCAATAGAACTATCAACAGTTTCAACTGCTTTAATGGCCGAAGCTAAATTCCCTGTATGTCCAACCATATCTGGGTTTGCAAAATTCACAATTATCAAATCATATTTATGATTTTTAATAGAGAAAACTAATTTTTCCTCAATTTTCTTAGCTGACATTTCAGGCTTTAAATCGTAAGTAGAAATTCTTGGAGATGGTATCATAATTCTATCTTCATTTATGTATTTCTTTTCATTACCGCCATTAAAAAAAAACGTTACATGGGCATACTTTTCAGTTTCGGCAAGTCGTAATTGGGAAAGGCCGGATTTTGAAATAACCTCTCCTAATGTATCCTTTAAAACTTCATTCTTAAAAATACATTTCATAAATTTATTTAATTTTTCTGAATATTCCCACATCCCAATACTGTTTTTAAAAGGAATTAATTTTTTTTCTCTTTCAAAATGCTTAAAATCTGGGTTTAAGAGGGAATCAAGTAATTGTCTTACTCTATCTGATCTAAAGTTAACAATTAGTAAACTATCTCCATTGTTTACCCCGGAATATTCTCCAATAATTGTAGGAGAAATAAATTCATCGGTTTCTTTTCTTTTATAGGCTGATTTAGTTGCATCAATTATATTATTAAATTTGTAATCTGATCTTCCTTCAACAATTAAATCATAGCATTTTTTAATTCTTTCCCATCTATTATCTCTATCCATAGAGTAATATCTACCTATTAGAGTACAAATTTTACCAAAAGAGGGTAAGTCTTTGGCTAAAGATTTAATGTTTTCACCTAGCTCATAAGGTGAAGCATCTCGGCCATCCGAGAACAAGTGCAAACAAAAACTTTTTTTATTTTTTGATAGTAATTTTGATATTTCAATAATGTGATCTTTGTGTGAATGAACTCCCCCATCACTGAACAGGCCTAGAACATGTATTGTTTTATTATCTGGATGATTTTTAAGAAATTGAACAAAATTTTTATTTTTTTCTATTGTTTTCTGTTTAAATGCAAAATTTATTTTTGGTAAAGATTGCAAAATTACTCTACCAGAACCTAAATTCATATGCCCAACCTCTGAATTACCAATTTGACCTTCTGGTAAACCAACAAACCTTCCAGATGCCTGAAGTTTTGAGTTGGGAAAGTTATTTAAAAAATAATCATAATTTGGTTTTTTAGCTAATGCTACGGCATTATTCTTTTTTTTGTGGTTTAATCCCCAACCATCCATTATACACAAAACTACAGGCTTATTTGATTCTTTTATTTTCATACTTTTTTATTTGTGATATGGATGTTTGTTAAATATTGTTTCTATTCTATATAATTGTTCAACAATCATAATTCTAGTTAAAAGATGAGACCAAGTCATTTTTCCAAATGAAATAATTTTTTTTGCTTCATTTTTAATTTTTTTTCCATGTCCTAAAGGACCACCTATAACAAAATTAATTACTCTGATATTTTCCATTTCAAACTGTCTAATAATTTTTGCTAAATTTTCAGTTGTGTATGTTATTCCATCCTTATCTAAAAGAAAAAGAACGGAATTTTTTGGAGATACGTTTATTAGCCTATTACCTTGCTCTTCAATTTCTAAAACGGGGTTTGAATTTTTTAAGCTAATTTCTTTTATTTTTAATTTCCCCTCAAGTCTCTTTAAGTACTTTTCTATTAACTTTTGTTCATAAGAATTAGAACTTTTTCCAATGCAAGATATTTGATACTTCATTCTAACTTGTAAATGTATTCTTAGAATTTTGAAGATTTGGAATTTCCCACATTTTTTCTAATCTATAAAACTCTCTCACCTCTGGTCTAAACAAATGTATCACAATATCAAAAGCATCAATGAGTACCCAATCAGAATTTATTAATCCTTCAGGTTTTCTTGTTTTAATACCATAATCCTTTAATCTTTGTCTTAAGTTATTAGCCATACTAGAGATTTGTTTTGAAGAAGTGCCACTAGCAATGATCATAAAATCAGCAATGCTGCTTCTTTGAAGTAAATCTATTGATTTCACATCAAAAGCTTTATCATCACCAAGCGATTTAAGGATCAATTTCAATATTTTTTTTGTGTTATATATTCTAGTTGTCTTTTTCATTTAGTAATGAGGCATCTAAATTTCTGATTTTGGTTGAAGAAATATTATTAAGTTTATCCCTAATGAATATCCATGATTTATTTTTAGGGGTGAAAAAATTCTTGTTAAATGAATCCAGGCGTCTGCCCAAAGTATTAGCTCCTAAAGAATTAATTACCTTGTAAGAATAGCTTGGTCTTTCAATAACTGCAACAGGAAAAATTTTTGCAATTTCCTTAGCTTTTAACCAATTATGAAAATTTAGCAAATTGTCACTTCCCATTAACCAAACAAATTTAGTACTTCTAGATTTTTTTTTAAAAAGTTTAAGTGATTTATAGGTTGAAAAAAGTTTATTTTTTTTTTCTAGATCTAAAACTTTTATTTTTTTATTTTTACAAGTTATTTGTTTGGAAAAATTTATTCTTGTTTCGAAGGTAGATCTTATGTCAGTTTTTTTTAATCTGTTTTGAGGCGATACCAACCACCATATTTCATCTAATTTTAACTTTTTCAAGGCTATAGAACTTATATGTATATGTCCATGATGGGCAGGATTAAAAGAACCTCCTAAAATACCAACTTTAATTTTACGATTAAAATAAAAACATTTTGCAAAATTGTGTCGAAAATGATGTTTATTATTTTTCATTTGATCTAATTAAATTTTCCTTATTTGACCAGTTCCTCTGACAATATATTTAAAGCTTGTTAATTGTTCTGAACCTACAGGTCCTCTTGCGTGAAGTCTTCCAGTTGATATACCTATTTCTGCTCCCATACCAAATTCACCACCATCAGCAAATTGGGTTGATGCATTATGCATAACGATTGCACTATCAACATGATTTAAAAATTTTTCTGCTGTGTTCTTATTCTCGGTAATTATTGTTTCGGTATGATCGGATGAATATTTATTTATATGTTCAATAGCATTTTCAACATCGTTGACATATTTTACAGATATTATCGAATCTAAATACTCAGTGTACCAATCTTTTTCAGTAGCAATAGAAATATTATTAAACTTATTTTTAATCGCTTTTTCAGCTCTAACTTCACATCCTTTACTTACTAGCTGAGAAATAATATTAAAAACTTGATTTTCATCTAACCTTTTGTCAATTAAAAGGGTTTCTGCTGCACCACAAACTCCAGTTCTTCTTAATTTTGAGTTTAAAAGAACATTTAGAGCTATTTCCATATTGGCTTCATGATCTATATATACATGACATATTCCTTCAAGGTGTGCAAAAACTGGTACACGTGCTTCTTGTTGAATTTTTTCTACTAATGACTTTCCACCCCTTGGAATAATAACATCTATATATTTAGAGGCTTGTAACATTTGAGTTACCATTGCTCTATCTGTTGTTTCTACAAATTGTACTACGTTCTTTGGAAGATTTGATTGTTCAAGCCCTTCCTGCATCAAATTAGCTAACAGTTTTGAAGAATGAAAAGAATCACTTCCTCCCCTTAAAATAGAAACATTTCCAGATTTAATACATAAACTACCGGCGTCTATAGTTACATTAGGTCTGGACTCATAAATTATTCCAATTATACCTAATGGAACAGATACTTTTTCAATTTTTAACCCATTTGGACGATCCCAGCTTTCTATTTTTTTCCCTATTGGGTCAGCTAAGGTGGAAATTTCTTCTAGCCCATCACACATATTTTTTATTCTAACTTCATTTAATGTTAGTCTATCTATGAATGAAGACGCTAATTTTTTCTTTACAGCATTATCTAGGTCCAGTTTATTAGCATCAAGAATTTTATGAGTATACTGTTTTAGTAACTTTGAGATGTTTAAAATTGCTGAATTTCTTTTTTGGATACTACTTGTAGATATAATCTGAAATGCAGATTTAGATTTTTTAGATATTTCTTCTATTAAATTTTCCATTACTAACCCTAATTATTCTTCTAAAACAAAATCATCTTTATGAATAATTTCATCTTTTCCTCTATAGCCTAAAGTTTTTTCAATTTTTTCACTCTTTAATCCTTTTACTAAATTAACCTCAATATTATTATAATGGGATAAACCTTTTCCTAGCAAATTACCTTCTTTATTAACAATGCTTACTAAATCACCTTTGTCGTAACTACCTTCTGTTTTTATAATTCCAGCTGGTAAAACTGAATTACCGTTTGATATGGCTTTTTCAGCACCTTCGTCAATAAAAATTTTTCCCTTAACTTGCAATGCTCCTGAAATCCATTGTTTTCTTGAATTTTTTGGATTTTTTTTTGCTTTAAACCAACTTCCTTTACCAATTTGTGAGCAAAGATAAGACAATGGTTCTTCTAATGTTCCATTTGAAATAATAACGTTGCATCCGGCATTTGTTGCTATTTTTGCAGCTTCAATTTTTGTTATCATACCTCCACTAGAAAGAAGTGTGTTTGAGGGGCCTGCCATGAGCTCTATTTCATTAGTTATGTTATCAATTATATTTATGAACTCGGAGTCTTTATTTTTTGAAGGGTCTGAAGTATATAGCCCATCAATATCAGAAAAAAGGATTAAAAGGTCTGCATTACACATTTGTGCCACTCTTGCTGCTAATCTATCATTATCACCATATTTAATTTCTTGAGTAGAAACAGTGTCATTTTCGTTTATTACAGGAATTACTTTAAGATGTAACAATTTTTCTAATGTTGCTCTTGCATTAATGTGTTTTCTTCTTGTCTCAGTGTCGTCTGGTGCTAATAAAATTTGAGCCGAATTTATGTTAAATGATTTTAAGGTCTCTTTCCAAGCATGAGATAAATTAATTTGACCAACTGCGGCTGCTGCTTGTTTTTCATCAAGAGATAAATTGTCTTTTAAATTTAATTGTTTTCTTCCAAGTGCGATTGAACCAGATGATACAACTAATACTTTTTTATTATTGTTAAGTAATTTAAGCAAATCTTTAGCAAAAGAGGTTAACCATTTAGTGTTGATTTCTCCTGAATTTTGGTTCATTAAAATTGACGATCCAACTTTAAGGACTATTCTGTTTGATGAGCTTATTATTTTTTTTAAGTTATTTTCCATATTGATTAAGGTGTCCAATTTTTATTTTCTTTTTCATCAATAATATTATTTTTCAAAATTTTTTGTTTTTTGATTATATCGTTAATATGTCTTGATAACTTTAAAATATTTTTTCCAGTGACTGAAGAAATAAAAAATCCATCATCAATTTTTTTCTTTTTTAAGAACTCTTTAATTTTTTTTATCTCTATTTCATCAAAAACATCACATTTGGTAAAAACTAAAATCCTTTTCTTTTTATTAATAGAACTGTCATAATTTTTTAATTCATTAATTATAACTTCATAATCATCATAAATTTTAGAACTAGATATATCAATCAAGTGTAAAAGTAATTCACATCTTTCTACATGTCCCAAAAACCTATGTCCTAAACCAGAGCCTTTATGTGCGCCTTTAATTAGACCTGGTACATCGGCAATTACATATTCATCTTCATCCACATTTGCCACCCCAAGGTTTGGATATAAAGTAGTGAAGGGGTAGTCTGCAATTTTAGGTTTAGATGCAGTCATTCTGGATAAAAAAGTACTTTTACCAGCATTCGGAAGGCCAACCAAACCGACATCTGCAATTAACTTTAACCTTAGCCATAATATTTTTTCTTCTCCTTGTTGACCTGGTTGAATTTTTCTTGGGGATTGATTGACCGAACTTTTATAAAATGAGTTTCCTTTTCCTCCAATGCCACCTTTAGCCACAACAAATTTAGTTCCTATTTTATCTAGATCTATAATTACACTTGATTTGGTTTCATCTAAAACTTCTGTACCAATAGGAACCTGTAAAATTATATCTTCAGCATTTGATCCATTACGATTACGACCCATCCCATGTTGCCCTGATTTTGCTTTAAAATGTTGTCTATATCTAAAATCTATTAAGGTGTTAAGTCCAGAGACTGTTTTAATAATAACGTCTCCACCTTTACCTCCGTCACCTCCGTCAGGACCACCTTTAGGAACATTAGCTTCTCTTCTAAATGAGAGGCATCCTGGGCCACCATTTCCACTAGAAATGTATATTTTTACTTCATCAAGAAATTTCATATAACCACGGTTTTAATCAATTATACCGTACTTTTTTTAAATTTTAATAGGGGAAATAAAGAATTTTATTCGGCTGCTTTTGCAATGGGCTCCACAGAAACAAAAACCTTATTATCTTTTTTTTGTTTAAAAACAACTTTTCCATTTATTAGTGAAAATAAAGTATGGTC
>MDTG01375546.1_pt1 | contig 10484 bp, 10 predicted proteins | sample 811421 | NCBI WGS metagenome assembly MDTG01 (sample SAMN05326645, study PRJNA326480) | marine metagenome | isolation source: seawater | place: Pacific Ocean: South East | collected 2011
AGCTTTGTGAGCGTCCGAGTTTTTTCCACCAAAATTTCCATCTTCTATATATTTCTTAGCATTGTCCCATGCTCCACCCCCAGCTGTCATTGAAACAGCAACAAAAAGCCCTGTTATAATCACTCCTAGCAACATAGCTCCAACTGATGCAAGGGCTGCAACTTGGCCTCCTATTGATAAAATTATGAAATATAAAACAACTGGTGATAATACTGGTAGTAGAGATGGTATAATCATCTCTTTAATAGCTGCTACTGTTAAAAGATCGACAAGTTTCGCATAATCAGGTTTTTGCTTTCTTTTCATTATTCCTGGATATTTTCTAAATTGTCTTCGTACTTCAACAACGACAGCGCCACCAGCTCTACCTACTGCTTGCATTCCCATAGAACCAAATAAATATGGTAACATGCCTCCAACCAATAATCCGACAACTACGTATGGGTTTGATAGATCAAATGTCACTACTATTCCCTCTAATTTAGAACCAGCAATATTAGAAAAATGTTTAATATCTTCAACATAAGCAGCAAAAAGTACCAACGCTCCTAATCCTGCTGAACCAATTGCATAACCTTTAGTTACTGCTTTAGTCGTATTTCCAACAGCATCTAATGCATCTGTCGTTTTTCTTACTTTTTTATCTAAATTTGACATTTCAGCAATACCTCCCGCATTATCTGTAACAGGACCATAAGCATCCAAAGCTACAACCATTCCTGCTAATGCAAGCATTGTGGTAACAGCAATTGCAATACCAAATAAACCAGCAATATAATTTGTAACTAAAATTCCAGTAACTATGATTAAAGCTGGAATTGCTGTTGCTTCCATAGAAACAGCCAGACCTTGAATTACATTTGTTCCATGACCTGTAGTAGAGGATGCAGCAACGGATTTAACAGGTCTATAACTTGTTCCTGTATAGTATTCTGTAACCCAAATTAACAAACCCGTAATTACTAGTCCAATTACCCCACAATAATATAAATCTAATCCATTAAATAATTGATCGTTAACAGTATATTCGTTTTTGAAACCAATTACATAATCGGTAACAGGATATAATATTACTAACGAAGCCAATGCAGATACTATAAAACCTTTGTATAAAGCATTCATTACATTTTTATTTTTACCAAGTTTTACAAAAAAAGTTCCAATTATAGATGTAAGAATACAGGCTCCACCAATAGTAAGTGGATAAATCATCATATTAGTATCGCCATAAAAAAATATCGAGGATAAAACCATAGTTGCAACAATTGTTACTGCATAGGTCTCAAATAAATCAGCAGCCATACCAGCACAATCACCAACATTATCACCTACATTGTCTGCAATAACAGCTGGATTTCTTGGATCATCTTCTGGAATACCTGCTTCAACTTTACCTACTAAATCAGCACCAACATCAGCGCCTTTAGTAAATATTCCGCCACCAAGTCTTGCAAAAATAGAAATTAGAGAAGCTCCAAAACCTAGTGCTACAAGAGCGTTTACAATTTCTCTCTCATCAACATTAATCTTTAATAATATGTAATAATAAACAGCAATCGCCAATAAAGCTAACCCAGCAACCAACATTCCAGTGACTGCTCCAGACTTGAACGCCACAGATAATCCTTGTGCAAGTCCTTTTCTAGAAGCTTCAGCTGTTCTAACATTTGCTTCAACAGAAACTAACATTCCAACATATCCAGCAATACCTGATAATGCAGCACCAATAAGATACCCAAGACCAACTAGGGGACTAAATGCAACACTAACAATTACTAAAACGACTACCCCGACAATAGCTATTGTTTTGTATTGTCTGGTTAGATAAGCCTTTGCACCTATTTGAATTGCAGACGCAATATCTTGCATTTTTGCATTTCCAGTACTTTGATTTAAAATATTTTTTCCAGTAAAAAATCCATAAACTATAGACAAAAAACCAGCTCCTATTGTGTACAATAATATAGTCTCGACAGTTGTGCTCATATAAACCTTAAGGTTGTTAGTTGTTAAATTTTAAGCCCGGACAATACAAAAAAAGGTAAAAAAGACAATAATTAACTTTTAAAATTTATGAATATAACCTTTGTTTTTGAGCTGTATTTCCTTACCTTTTTGACTAATTAAAATATCTTTTTTATACCCAGGGATAATCTTACCTATTTTTGTAATTTTAATTCCTAGAGCTTTAGAAGTATGAGAAATGATTCTAGATTTTTTCTTTGATGCAGTAAACATTACTTGATAATCATCACCATTAGTTATCAATTTTGATTTAATCAATTTACGTTTCTCAATTAATTCTGATAATTTTTTAGAAACTGGAATCTTATCTTCAAAAATTTTATATGAATATCTTTGGTTATTTAACATTTTTTCTAGATCTGCAAAAAGCCCATCCGATATATCGATTGAGGTATTAGCAAACCTAAATAATTTTTTTGTTAACTTAACTTGAATATCAGGTTTGTAATATTTTCTTAAAAAATAATCTTTATCTTTTTTATTTAATCTAATTTTATTTCTTAGAACTTTTAAACCTAAATAACTATCACCTAGATTACCTGTTACATATATATCATCATATAATTTAGCATTATTTCTATAAATAATTTTTTTAGAATATCCTACGCTAGTAATTGAAAAACTTAGTTTATTTGAAAAAGTAGTGTCACCTCCAGACAACAAAATATTGTATTTTTTTTGTTCTTGTTTTAGAGATTTAGAAATTTTACTTAAATTTTTTTTTGAAAATGATTCTTTATTACCAGATCCTGAAATAAAATAAAATTTAGGGTCAACACCTTTGCAAATTAAATCAGAAATAGATGATCTAATTATTTTTTTTATCACTAAATCTGGTTTTTTAAAATCTAAAAAATGAATACCTTGTATATAAGTATCTATTGAAATGGCTAATTTTTTTTTTTTTTCAAAAAATACATCATCATTTAAATTGAGTGCAAATTTATTATCACTAGATATTTGATGAAAATAATTCTTAATTAATTTAAATTCATCCATTATTAGATCTTAATTTTTTTCCAATATTATCTAATAAAGCATTGAGATATTTTGTTTGAGCGTCCTCTAAAAAAAAATTTGAAGTATCTAGGTATTCTTTGATTATTATATTAAGAGAAACATTTGGTTTATATAAAAATTCATAGGTCGCTGCCTTTAAAATAGTTTGGAATACTTTATCAAGATTATTAAAAACAAACTTTTCACCTAATCTGGTTTCTAGTTCAAAAAGTATTAATTCATTTCTTTCTATAGTTCCTAATACAATATCTTTTATGAATTTTCTAAATCTATGTTTTGGAAAATCTAGGTCGTCATCATCATTAAAGAACTTTCCATATAATTTTTGAATTATAATTACTCTAGGATTATTTTTAGGATTAAAATGAGTTCTCATTTTTGAGATATTATCGAAATGACAGCTTTCGCTGCTTCAGCACCTTTTTTTTTTCGGATTTTTGCTTGTTGCATATTTAAACAAGTAATTATTCCATAACCAATTGGTTTTTTTGTATTTATTGACAAATTCATTATAGCGTTGGTTGTTGCTTGAGAAATAAAATCAAAATGAGGTGTTTTACCCTTAATAATGCAACCTAATGCTAAAAATGCATCATACTTTTTAATATTCTTTGAAATAGTGACAGGTATTTCGAATATTCCTGGTACATTTATAATTTTAATTGAGTTAGATTTTGGAATTAATTTTACTGCGCTATCAAGCATACCTTTTGATATATCTTTGTAATAATTTGAAATTACTATTAATATTTTTTTTTTCATTAAATTAATTCTTGTTTAGTGATCTTTATACCATAACCGTCTAATCCAATAACCTTTTTAGGAGACTTTGTTATTAATATCATATTTTTAATTTTTAAATCTTTAATTATTTGTGCCCCGATACCATAGTTTCTTATAAGTTTATCATTTCCTTTTTTATAAAAGTCTTTATTTTTATAATCTTTAAGTGTTTGTGTCACAGATTTCAAATTAGTATCTTTAATAAATACTAATACGCAATTATTAAATTTTTTAAAATAATTAAGAGTTTTATTAAAGGAATTAGGTAATTGTTGATTAATTAAATAATTTTGGACTACATTAGATGATATTACTCTTACACGAGGAGTTACACCTTTTTTGATAATACCTTTAATTAATGCAAAATGTTCTGATCCATCAAGCAAATTTTCATAAATTCTTATTTTAAATTTTTGATTTTTAACATTAATATGACTTTGTTTTTTTAATCTTATTAATTTTTCTTTTTTTAATCTATAAGCGATAAGATCCTCTATTTTACCAATTTTAAGATTGTGCCTTTTTGCAAAATTAAAAAGATCCTGTCCTTTTGCCATCGTGCCATCTTCATTCATAATTTCACAAATTACAGCAGAATTATTTTTTTTTGCTAACTTAGAAATATCAACGGAAGCTTCTGTGTGACCAGCTCTAACTAAAACGCCTCCATCCTTTGCTATAATAGGAAATACATGACCAGGAGAAACAATTTCATTTTTTTTTACATTCTTTTTTGATGCAATTTTAATTGTTCTTGCTCTGTCTCTTGCTGAAATACCAGTTGTAATCCCTTTTTTTGCTTCAATAGAAATAGTAAATGCTGTTTTATTTCTAGATTGATTAATTGGAGACATTAAAGATAAATTTAATCTTTTTGCTTGAGCACCCTCCAGAGCTAGACATATTAAACCACGGCCATACTTTGCCATAAAATTTATGTTTTTTGCGTTTGTGTCTGATGTTGAAATAATTAAATCTGCCTCATTTTCTCTTTTTTCGTCGTCAACTAAAATAAACATGCCTCCTTTTTTGGCAATATTTATAATATTTTCTATTGGAGTAAAATTATTTTTTTTCATAAAAATAATTTCTAACGTATTTAGATAAGATATCTATCTCAATATTTACTAAACTTTTTTCTGTTAGAGCAGACAAATTTGTTTCTTTAAAAGTATGCGGTATTACCCAAATTTGGAAACCTTTTTTGGAAACTTTTGATATTGTAAGAGATATACCATTTACACATATTGATGCTTTTTCAATTAAATGTTTTCTCTCCTTTTTAGGTATTTCAAAATCAAATAAGTATGATTTATCAATTTTTTTAATATAAGAAACTTTAGCTACTGTATCTACATGGCCTTGACAAATATGTCCTGAAATTTTAGATCCATATTTCAAAGGTAGTTCTAAATTTATAACATCTTTAATTTTTAAGTATTTAAATTTAGATCGAATAATGGTTTCTTTAGACAAGTAAAACTCCATTATTTTAGTTTTGTATGAAATTAGAGTTAGGCAAACGCCATCACAAGCAATAGAAAGACCAATATCTTTATTATTTAATTTAAAGTTACTCTTAATAAAAATATTTAGTCCTTTAGGTCTTTTTACAATTTTAGTGACAATTCCTTGGTTATATATAATTCCGTTAAACATTTTATTTTTTATATAATGTAATTGTGTCTTTTCTAAAATCAGAATTGATTATTAGCTTGTTTTTATAATTATGCTTTAAAATATTAAACCCATTAAATTCTTTAAATTCTGTTAATTTTGATAATTTTTTGGGACTTTTAAATAGATAAAATAGATTAAAAATCTTTTTATTAAGAAAATCATTTGTAAGTTCATTGCCTCCTTCAGCTAAAATATTCCTACATCCAAGATTATAAAGTTTTTTTAGAATAATTTTTAAATTAAATCTTTTATTTTTATTTATTTTTGACTTAATAATTTCAATTTTTTTTTTTTTAAACTCTAAAATTTTAGATTTATCAGCTTCATTGTAAAAAATTATTGTATTATCTTTATTTGCAGTTTTAAATAAATAACTATTAGTGTTAGTTTGCAATTTATTATCTAAAACAATTCTTTTTGGTGAAAATTTTTTCATATTCTTTAATCTACAGTTTAATCTAGGATTATCTTTATTTAGTGTTTTATATGATATCAATATTGAATCATTTTTATATCTTAAGAAATGTGTAAATTTATCAGATTCTAAATTAGTAATTTTCTTTTTATTTTTACTGTAAATTAGATGATTTTTTGTTAATGCAATTTTTCCAATAACATAGGGTAACTTTTTTTTTCTATTAAAAAAATAAGGAACATAGAACTTATTGACTTTTTCTTTTAATAATCCTTTTTTAACATTAATATTTTTTGACTTTAATATTCTAAAAGTTTTATCCTTAACTCTTTTATCAACATCAATGACTGAATAAACTACCTCACTAATTTTTGCTTTAATAATTCTGTTTGTACATGGTTGTGTTACTCCATAATGAGAACAAGGTTCTAACGTAACATACATTTTTGATCCTTTAAGATCTTCAGAGGTGTTTTGTATTGCATTAGTTTCTGCATGAGGTCTTCCATTAAATGAGGTTTGACCAATTGAAATAATTTCATCATTTTTCACTATTACACATCCAACAGATGGATTTGTTCCTGTGAGACCTTCTCTTGATCTTGCTAAATCTAAAGCTAGCTCCATATAGAAATAATCTTTATTTGAAAATTTATCTTTTTTTGTAGACATCTAATTTGTCCACGAATTGTACAAAATCTTTTTCTTCTCTAAAGTTACGGTAAACAGAGGCAAAACGCACATAAGCTACTGGATCTAAATCTTTTAAACCCTCCATAACCATTGTACCAATTGTATTAGTTGAAATTTCACTTTGTCCTAGTTCTTCTAATGATCTAGAAATATTACTAATAAACTTTTCTGCTGTCTCAGTGTCTATAGGCCTTTTCTTTAATGAGATATAAATTGATTTAGATAATTTATCACGGTCAAAGACAGATTTTCTTCCATTTTTTTTAATTACCATAATTTCTCTAAACTGAACTCTCTCAAATGTTGTAAATCTTGCTCCACATACACACAGTCTTCGTCTCCTTATAGCTGTTCCATCTTCAGTTGGACGGGAGTCTACAACTGAAGTTTCTCCTTTTTTGCAAATAGAGCAGATCATTAAGTTAGGTTTTTATAAATAGGAAATGATGACGTTAAATCAATTACTTCATTTCTAACTTCTTCCTCAATTTTGCTATTATCATCAGGATTTTCTGACAAACCCTTAATAGTTTTTGTTATTAATTCACCAACAGTTTTAAATTCATTTAACCCAAAACCACGTGTTGTAGCTGCTTGAGTTCCTAATCTTATACCCGATGTGATCATTGGTTTTTCAGTATCAAAAGGAATACCATTTTTATTACATGTTATGTTTGCTTTAGATAGACTTTCAGCAGCAGCATTTCCTTTAACATTGTAAGGTCTTAAATCTACAAGCATCAAATGTGTATCTGTTCCACCTGAATAAATTTTAAAACCATTATTTTTTAGCGTCTCCGATAAAATCTTAGCATTAGCTAAAACATTTTTAATATATTCTTTAAATTCAGGTCTTAAAGCCTCCAAAAAACCAGCAGCTTTGGCAGCTATAACATGCATAAGGGGACCACCTTGATAACCAGGAAAAACAGCAGTGTTAAATTTTTTAGATAGATCCTCATGATTTGTTAAAATAATTCCTCCTCTTGCACTTCTAAAAACTTTATGAGTTGTAGAAGTAACTACGTGAGCATAATCACATGGATTTGGATAACCCTTACCAGCAACTAAACCAGAGAAATGAGCCATATCAACCATTAGATATGCTCCAACCTTATCAGCAATTTCTCTAAATCTTTTAAAATCAATAACTCTTGAATAGGCACTTCCACCAGCAATTATTAGTTTAGGTTTATGTTCTAAGGCTAACTTTTCAACATTATCATAATCAATTAACTCAGACTCTTTATCCACATCGTAACTTATTGCATTAAACCACTTTCCTGACATAGAAATTTTTAAACCATGAGTAATATGACCACCCGAATTTAAACTCATTCCTAAAAAAGTATCACCAGGATTCAATAATGCTAAAAATACAGCTCCATTTGCCTGTGCACCAGAATGAGGCTGAGCATTAGCAAATTTACAATTAAATAATTTTTTTAATCTTTCTATAGCTAAATTTTCAGCAACATCTACGTGTTCACATCCGTTATAATATCTCTTACCAGGATAACCTTCAGCATATTTATTTGTTAAAACAGAACCTTGAGCTTCTAATACTGCCTGAGAAACAATATTTTCAGAAGCTATTAATTCAATATGTTGTTGTTGTCTAAGTAATTCATCACTTATTGCTTTATGAAGTTCAGGGTCAGTTTTTAATAAACTGTCCTCAAAAAAACTTTTATATTGATCATTTATATAGTTATTTTCTCTAGACATATTAAATTTTTTTAATCCTTTTTATGTGTCTTCCTCCTTCAAATTTAGTTTTTAAAAAAACGCCGACACAATTTAAAGCATTTTTTTTTGATAACAATCTCGATCCCAATGTAATGATATTTGCATCATTATGCAATCTAGATAATTTAGTTGATCTTAAATTAAAACATTGTGCTGCACGTATATTTTTATGCTTATTTGCCGCAATATTCATTCCTGTTCCAGATCCACAAACTAAAATTCCAATATTATTTTTACTTACTCTAACCTTTTTAGCTAAGTTATGAGCAAAGTCAGGATAATCAACTGTATTCTCATTTTTAGTTCCTAGATCTGTATAACTCAATTCTTTTTTATTTAAATATATCTTGATTGCTTCCTTCAGTTTATATCCAGCATGGTCTGATGAAATAAATATTTTTTTCAAATTAATTAAACTTATAGTCTAAAACACACGCGACTAAGTGGATTCTATTTTCTTCCCCACCATTAAACGCATTATGATACTTAATATTATTAGTAATCCATACTGAACCGTCTGCTGGCATGTGTTTAGCTACATTATCAATTACCATCAAACATCCTGGGTTAGTGATAATTGGTATATGAAGCCTAGGTTCAGGATCTCTATGCCAACTTAGTGTTGATCTTGGTTCTTTAAGCAAAATTCTCATACGACCTAACTTGTATTTTGATGAGAGAACATCATAAACTTCTCTAAAATAAGTATGATCATAATCTTTGATGAACTCAGAATAAGCTGACTCATCAATTGTCTCGTCTCTAGAAACCTCTTTCCCAGATTTATCAGGTTTAGTCCAATAGATACCTCTAGCTTTATTACCTTTAACAGAATCAGGGTCACCAGGAATCTGTGTTAATGAAATTGCTCCAAAATGCGTAACACCAGCATCTTCAAATTTTCTTATTTTGACAATTTGATTATAGGCTTCTTGAAGTTTAGAAATATCAAATTTTATATCTTGTTTTTGAAAGTCACTAAAGTCTAAAACACGCTCTTCTTTTTTTATATTTAAATCTATAACTTTGTTATTTTCTATACTCATCGTGATTGCTTTGTACCCTTTTTAATGTATATGTGTATATTACATTTGTCGCATTTATAAAGTAAATTAAAACATGATTACAGGAAAATATCCAGCCTTAAGGCTGAGAAGAAATAGAAAAGAAGCTTGGATTAGAAAATTAGTACAAGAAAACTCTTTAAGTCCGAGTGACTTTATTTTGCCAATATTTGTAATTAATGGATCAAATAAAAAAGAGGTTATTTCGTCCATGCCAGGTGTATACAGATACACTATTAATAAACTGGGTCTAATAATCGATAAAGCTATAAAAAATGGCATACCAATGGTTGCTTTATTTCCTAAAATAAAAAATAGTTTAAAAAATAAATCTGGTTCCGAATCATTGAACGAAAATAATCTAATTTGTAAAGCAATTAGAGAAATTAAAAAAAAATATAAAAATCAAATAGGTATAATGTGTGATGTTGCTTTAGATCCATATACATCTCATGGTCATGATGGGTTATTAAAATCAAATAAAATTATGAATGACGAAACAATTGAGGTTTTAATAAATCAATCTTTACTCCAAGCAGAAATGGGATGTGATGTATTGGCACCTTCTGATATGATGGATGGAAGAGTAGGTAAAATTAGAAAAGCACTAGATTTGCATGGTTATCAAAATGTTCAAATTCTTTCATATGCAGCAAAATATGCTTCAAGTTTTTATGGGCCATTTAGAGATGCCGTTGGATCAAGAGGTTCTTTAAAAGGAAATAAAAAAACTTATCAAATGGATTTTAGAAATAGTGATGAAGCGATTAGAGAAATTGCATTAGATATTAGAGAGGGTGCTGACATGGTAATGGTTAAACCTGGAATGCCTTATTTAGACATAATTAAATCAATTAAAGAAAAATTTAGAGTTCCAGTATTTGCGTATCAGGTTTCTGGTGAATATAGTTTAATTTCAAATGCAATTCAAAAAAAATTAATAAGCGAAGATGCAGTATATGAAAGTTTAATTGCCTTTAAACGAGCTGGTGCAAATGCAATAGTAAGTTATTATGCTGATCGAATTAACAAGATAATTAGATAGATTATTTTAA
>MDTG01428179.1_pt1 | contig 10484 bp, 10 predicted proteins | sample 811421 | NCBI WGS metagenome assembly MDTG01 (sample SAMN05326645, study PRJNA326480) | marine metagenome | isolation source: seawater | place: Pacific Ocean: South East | collected 2011
CCATAGATCTTGCAAAATCTCTCAAAGCAAAATTTTTACATAAATAATATCTTATAAATGGAAGACCTTTTGATCTGTAGTAATCTAAAATTCCTGGTATTCTAACAATTATTATAAACATATACATCACTTGCCACTCTCTAACTCCTGCCAGATTCACACTTAAAGGTTCTGCTTGATAATAAGCTCTTGAATTATTAAATGCATTAGCAAAAATAATTGTGTTAAAGTAAGTGTTATCAGGAGTGGACATCCATCTTTTATCTTTTGCATTTTTCATATTTATAAATTTGACATTTTCATCCCATAATTTTCTTCTAAACATTGAGAGAAACATGCCCAATAAAAAATCAAAGGCAATTTCTGGATCAATCATATCCCAAAAAGTAGTTGATTTACTTTTTTTTACCTGGGAAAATCTACTCATGTTCTTAGGTAAATTGTATGTAGAAAAAGGATGCTTATATTCTTCTAGATAATCTGATTTTAAATTATAAGAATTAATAAAAAAATAATCTGTCGTTTTATATCTTTCTAAAAGTTTAGAAATTTTATTTAACGAATTTGGCAAAAGTAAATCGTCATTACCAATAGTCCACACAAATTCCCCTGAAGCCATATCAACTACTTTTAAAAAATTAGGTGTAATACCCAAATTTCTCTTAAATTTATTAAATTTTATATTTAATTTTTTTGAATATTTTTTAATAATTTTACTTATATTGTGTTTTGACCCATTGTCAGAAATACAGACTTCAAATTTTAATTTTTTACAATTATTCTTACTAATGTAAATTGATTCTAGGCAATTCTCAAGGTGAGTTGGCCTATTATATGTTGGTATACAAATGCTTAATAACATTTCCTATTGTACTTTTTAATTTAATATTGTTTTTTTCTTTTTTCTAACCAAAAAAGACATTGGACTATTACTTTGATACCCAGTTAAATTAAATAAATTTGGAGATTTGCAATAATAATAATCATTTAATATAGAAGGGTTTATTTTTTTAAACTTAGCAACTCCTGATCTATTTAAACTTTTCCATGTAAAATGAGGATTAATTTTATAAGAATTTCTTATCATAGAAATAGTTGGAATTGACGGCCATCCATCCCTGTGAATCGTGAAGTAATCATTATCATCATCAAACACTATAAAGGGAATTTTACGTTCTTTACAAAACATAAATCGATCATACTGAGAGACATGATCATCAAAGAATGCTAAACAATTTGAAAAAACTTTTTTTGACTCAAAATTATATTTTTGAATATCATAATTAACATATTTAGCTTTTTTACTTTTATAAATTAACTTACTAAAATTAATATCAAAACAAAATTTTTTTTTCTTTGATAGTGTCTTATCAAATATTGATGTGGTATAACCTTTCCATACACCTGACTCAATTACATGGTCTGCTTTAACAATACTCGAAAATATAAACAAGGCCAAACTATTATTATAACTTATCCCTCCATAATTATTTTTAACAGAATTTTTTTTAAAAAAAAATTTATCATGCTTTTTAATTATCTTTTTTAAATAATTTTTATTTGCTTTAATCTTTAAACTTTTAAAAAAAATAGAAAACTTTTCTACTAATAAATTATCCCTTCGATTGATAATTTCTTTTTGTGTAATCAATGAAGATTTTTCAGAATCAGAATAGTTGTTTTTATTAATTGTATTTGTTTTAATAATTGAAATATTAAAGAATTTTTCAAAAAATATTTTGATAATTTTAATAATTGGACGAAAAAAATTTAAATTATTTTTAGATTGATTTTCATTATTATTTTTAAAATACCAATAATCACTTAAAGACACATGCTCTCTCTGCAAATCAGAATTTTTTACTAGTTTTTTATTCATTTAATTTTGTAACATTTTTTTTAAATTTCTGAAAAAATATTCATCAGGCTTAATAGAGTAATTTTCTGAAAATTGACTTAGAATATTTCTAGTAGTTTCGCTATACCACCATTCATCTATATTATCCCAGATGTTATTAATGTGTTCAATTAGATCATCAGGTTTATCAAATAATATTTTTGCTTTTGTTAAAGTTTTATAATCTCTAATAGCAAATTCATCTAAATGGTCAAATAAATTTGGCCAAAAACCCACAAAAGGTTTGTCTGAATTAATAGCTTCAAGTATTCCTGATGAGTCGTATCCAAAAATTAGAAGTTTACAATTATTTAAAGCTTCTAAATAAGGAGATTTTCCATAGTCTATTTTAAATTTAAAATTATCAATATTGAAAAATTCATCAAAATTTTTAAAAATATTTTTTGTATTTTTGTGAGCCCTAATAATTATTCTAGATTTAAATTTATCATCAATTTTTTTTAAAAATTTTGTCATTGATGATATTTTGTCCAATTTGTCTGAGAAATTATCAAAAGGCAACATATTAGAACCTGATGATCGTGTTAAAATTAATATTTTATCTGATTTGTTTTTAACAAAATATTTTTTATTTAAAAGTTTAAAATTTGAATGTGTTATAGAACTTTTAGAGGCAGGGTTTTTTTTCTTTCCCCATGTTATAAAACAATCTGCAGTCTTTAAAATATGATGAAAACTAGTTTCAGTATTAGGAATAAATGTTCCATGCTGAAAAATGAAATACTTTAAATTTTTATCATTAAATTTTTTATTAGCTAAATAAAACTTAAATGGTTCGTTTGTTTCATAAGCAAAAGTTGTTAGGATTGATTGTGGTTTTTTTGGAAATTTCAATTTTTCCGAGAAATTTAACATAAAAATAAAATCTTCTACAAAAATAATTGGAATAGATTTTGATAAAATATTTAATATTAAATTTAAAATTTCTATTGACTCATTTTCTTCGTTAAATTTTTTTAATTTTTCTTTTTTATAATTTTCAAATTTGAATTTAGATCTTAAATCATAATTATAACTTGAAATGTCATAATTAAAATCTGAGTGGTAAAATCTTGGGATTTGATTAAGTAAAATTTCAAATTTTTTTTCATTAAATTCACCAAAACCTGTCTTATAAATAAATTTGTCTGAATTATTTGGTAATCTATCTAAAATGAAATTGAATAGAATTTTTATAAAATTCTTATTCTTTATTTTTTTCTCATTCTCATTGAGATTAAATAATAAATTATCATGCAAGATAATCTTTTTTAAATCTATTTTGGTTTCTAAATTTTCTAAAATATATGAATAGATACCTGTATTCCATTCATTATTATTTGGAGCATGATGAAATGATTCTGTATCATTTACAGCAAATAATAATTTTTTTGTTTCATAAATTGTGCATTTATCAATTTGATAATTTTCAATAGCTTTTAATATTGTTTTATATTTATTTACAAATTGGTATATAAACCACCTCAACCATGAACCAACAATTATTTCATAAAAGTTTAAATCAAAGTTTTTATTATAAATTCTGTTAAATTCATCCTTAATAATTTTCAAAATTGTAAAATATATTTTATCTGAAAATAAAAAAATTTTTCTTCTATAATCTGAATCAGTTCTCGTTATCACATAATTATAATTAAATGAGGAATACTTATCCTGGTTAAATTGAAAAAGTGTAAAAACATCAATAAAAATATTATTATGATCTTTAAGGATAAAATCTTTAGAGGGATATAAAACCAGATTATTTTTCATGAATATTCAACTTTTTATATAGTCTTAATAAAGTTTATTATCAAAGTATAAATAATTTTTAGTTAAAATTTACATTTCTATGTTAATTATTATTCCATGACTTTAAACCTCATTAAAAACAATAATCTTACTTTAAAATCTATTGTTTCACATAAACTTACAAAAAAGGAAATAAATGAAATTTGTTATCTTAAAGATGAACAGTGGAAATTTGGCTCTAAGTCACAATTTAAATGGTTTAAAGATAATATTAAAAGATACGATCTTCATAATTTACTTTACATCAAGTCCAAGCTTATTGGATATACGCTTTTAAGAAAAAGAACTTATAAAGTTAAAAATCAAAATAAAAATAAGCAATATCTTTTATTTGATACTTTAATTATAGATAAAAAATATAGAGATATGAAGTTATCGAGTCTACTGATGAATTTTAACAACATAATAATTAAACAATCAGGTTTTTTTTCTTTTTTAATTTGTAATGATAAACAAGTTAATTTTTATAAAAAAAATACATGGAAAAAATTAAATAAAAAAAAATTTTATATAGCAGATCATCCATTCTTAACTAATGGTATGATTTTTAATGAAATAAATTTTAATAAAAAATGTATATTCAATATAAAAAAATAGATATTATAATTATATAAGAAAAAATTGTAATCTATGAAAAAAAATCTCAATAAAATTGAAAAAGGATTAAGTTTAATAAATCAAATACAAAATATTAGAACAAAAAATAACAGAAATTGGATGGATTTATTAAGATTATCTTTAAAACTTGATTTTAATTCTACGTCAAAAATTTTAAAAGAAATTTGTAAAGACGATAAAAGAATTTCTAATCTTGCTCAAAAGATATATAAATTAAATAAAAAATGATGAAAAATAAAATTTTTTTCATCGCTGAAATTTCAGCAAATCATTGTGGGAATTTTAGCTTAGCAAAAAAATTAATTAAATGTGCCTATGTAAATGGCGCTGATGCTGTCAAACTTCAAACATATACCGCTGATACAATGACAATTAGATCAAATAAAAAGTATTTTAAAATTAAAAAAGGTTTATGGAAAGGTTATACTCTTTGGGATCTTTATAATAAAGCACATACACCTTTGAAGTGGCATAAAAAACTTTTTCAATATGGAAAAACCTTAGGAATAAAAGTTTTTAGTACTCCATTTGATGATACAGCAGTTGATTTTTTAGAAAAATTGAAATGCCCGATTTATAAAATAGCATCATTCGAGATGACAGATTTGAATTTAGTAAAGAGGGTATCTAAGACAAAAAAACCTATCATTATCTCAACAGGAATGGCAAATTTAAAAGAAATTAAAACCACTGTAAAAACAGCTAAGAGACATGGAGCTAAAAATATCACTCTTTTATATTGTGTAAGCAATTATCCTTCCTCGATTAATGACTTTAATTTAAATAATATTAAAATTTTAAAAAATAAATTTAAATGTAAGGTTGGAATATCAGATCACTCAACGGATAATAGGGTAGCAATTGCAAGCATCGCAGCTGGTGCGGAAGTGATTGAGAAACATATCGCTCTAGACAATCAAAAAAAAGGTTTTGATATTGATTTTTCAATAAAAGGTAAAGAAATCAAAAAATTAAGAGATGATATTGATGTTGCTTTTAAGCTATTAGGAAAAAAAATATTTTTTAGAAGTAAAAGTGAAAATAAATCTAAAATCTTTAGAAGATCAATTTTTACAACAAAATTTATAAAGAAAGGTGAAAAGTTTACTAAAAATAATATTAGAGTTGTAAGGCCTGGCCACGGATTAGAACCAAAATACTACAATAAAATTCTAAATAAAAAATCTCCATTTAGCATTCTAAAAGATGAACCATTAAGATCTTCTATACTAAAGAATTTAATTTATTAAATTTTAGTTGAAAAGCAGTTATTTTTTAGATGAGTTCTATTTTTTTTGAATAAAATATGGCCTACCATTTTTTGACACTTTATATATTTTAAGTTTTTTTTTTTTTAAAAACTCATCTACAGCTAAAGTAGCTCCTTTTATATGACTATAATCATCTAGAAGAATAATACCGTTCTTTGAGATATTTTCGTATAAAGCATCCAAAACAAACTTTGTAGGCCCATAAACATCTAAATCCAAATGTAATAAAGCAATTTTTAATTTTTTGTGCTTTAATTTAAATTTTGGCAATGTTTTTAGAACATCACCTTTAACAAGACGGTAATTTTTAATTTTTTTTTTTTGTAAATATTTTTTTATTACAGAAATATTTATACCAAGTCCAATATCTTTATCATGTTTTTTTGCAAATAATCTATCCTCATTAGCATTTTTAAAATTTTTATTTGACTGAGGAAATTTTCCAAATGCATCAAATCCGATAACTTTTCGTTTACTTTTTTGTTCAATCAAATCCCTGAAAGTTAACATTCTTATTAAACTTGCTCCTTTAAAAACACCACACTCAATTATATCTCCCTTTATTTTTACAATTTTCTTATAAACTTCGTAATGATCTATTAATTTTAGTATTCTTTTTTTATCTGAAGTTAAATAAAAAAGATTTTCATATTTCCAAGGATTCATATTTATAATTTTAATTGTAAATAAGTTTTATTAATATTAAAACAAATGATCCCCTGCTACACTTTTATTGTCCTTTATATCAAAATAAAACCCATTCAAGAATGGGCTGTTACTCTCAAAAGTAACCCATCCAGTATTATTTTTTAAAATCTTTTGAATTGGCTTATCGTCTTTAAAAGACAGAAATAAATTACCGTTATTTAAAATTTTTATATTTCTAACTATTTTTTTATTTTCTTTATCAGACCATACAGTCATTTTAATATTTGCTTTAAATATTTTTTTCTTTAGGTAATTAATATTTGATAAACAGATTAGAGAGGTTTTGGCGTTTATGATAGCACACCATTTAAAAGAACTGTTTTTTTTTAAAATTGATTTATTCGGAACAATAGCGTTAAAACAAATATTGGTTGAAGGTTTATTTCTATTAATTGATAAATTATACCCAACTTTAAATCTTGTTATTAGTCCCTTGTCATTCTCTAAAATTAACCTTACAAAATAAGTTTTTTTACTTTCAATTTTATAAGATTTAAAAATTTCATTAAAATTAAGAGCTATGATACGTTTAAAATTTTTTGGAATTTTTAAAACTTTTTTTTGCAAAATAATATTGCCTTTTTGGTCGATAAGTTCAGCATTGACAGAAATTTTGGAAAATTTCCAAAAATTAGGATAAACAGAAAGCTCGTTGATTAAATTTTTATTAGTTATGAAAGGAAATAGTATAACTGGATTGTAAAAAGTTGATTTGTCAGGATTAACCAATTTTACGTCACTATTTTTATTTTGAGACAAATCGTAATAACTATGTGTAAGCGAAACTTTTTTTTCATCATTTGTAAAATTTCCACTTAAAAATCTTGGATAAAAACTTTTAAAATTGTGAAAAATTCTAACAGTTCCTCTGTGATTTTTGAAAAAATTTTTTTCCTTAGAATTTAAAAAGAATACAAATTTAGTTTCATATTCTTTTATATTTTTAAAATTAATTTTTTTAATTAATTTTTCTCCTTCAAAATTTATTAAGTGTAATATAATTTCTTCATTAGTTAGAAACTCTGGTCCATTTACAAATGAAAAGAAAGGCTTAAAAATTTTATCTGGAAAAATATCAAAACCAGACTCTGGAACAAGCATTCTATTATTTTCAATTTTATCCTGATGATTGTTGTAAATTCTTCCACATGTATGAACAAAACTACTGCTTTGTTCTCCTAAATAATTAATTATTACAGCTGGAAATGGAAAGACTAAATTTTTAGATGAAAAAAACTCTATCTCTATTGATCCAATAAAATTTTTTTTCTTCAAAAGATCTTTTAAAGAGATTTCATAATTTTTTGTACTTGTGATAAAACTAGTTTTTTTAATTACAATTTTTCCATTTTTGTCTCGGATCGAATATACGCAACTAACCTCTTTAATTTTTTTTTTTACCATCCAATAACTCAAAAAATTTATTTTACAGTTTAAAAATTTATTTAAAAAAATAGGGAATATTGCTGAAGATCTAAAAACATTTACATTTTGATTAAAAAAAGAAGTACTTTGAAGATGTGCTTTATAAGATTTCATATAATTTTAATAAGTTTGATACTCTCTTAGAATAAAAATTAATTTTTTTTTTTTAATTTTCTTAAGTATTTTCATGGTTAAATCAAAATTTTTTTACAATATGATACCTGGCTTGCGCAGAATATTTAATTTTATCTATAGTATTATTTATACCAGAAGTATGAACAGAATTCATGTCTATTAATATTATATCTCCAGAATTTGTTTCAAATGAAGTTGATTTTAATTTTCTTAATTTAGAATTATTGATATTTACAGCATGAGCAATACCACCATTTAATTTTTTTATCATTTTTTTTCTTAGTTCACCAAATTTATGAGACTTGATCTTAAATATTATGGGGCCCATTTGCTTTGAAATTTTATTAATTGATATCCAAACAACAATAGATTTGGTTTTTTTAACTTTATTATAATGTGAGTCCTGATGCCAAGGTAGATTAGAAACTTTATCATTGTTAGGTATTTGGACTCTAAATCTTGGATTATTAAAAATTAAATTTTCTTTTTTAACTTTATGAACTTTGCATACTAAAGATAAAATTCTGTCTGAAGTAAGTATTTTTTGTAAATTTGCTGATAAATTAATATTATCGTTTATATAAGATGAAATATTTTTTCCTTTGTTAAATTTTTTAGTTATTGCTTTATCTAAATTAGTATTTTTTTTAATATTTAAATTATTCACAAAAAAATCTTTTAAATATTTTTTAAAATTTAAAAAATTTTTTTCTTTTGACAAAAAACCTTTGATTAAAACAAAACCGTTTTTTTTTAAATCTTTTCGTATTTTGTTCATTTGTTTTTATGTAATTGTCTTCTTTCTGATCTTTCTTTTTTTATGCGTATCATTTTATTTATAATTTTTGTATCTCCTTTGACATAAAAATCTTGAATATCAATACCAATATTAAAACGAGTAATTTTTGATGAGTTTTTTACACTTTTGTGAAGTATTAAAGGATCGAAAATAACACAATCTCCAGGATTAAGATCAAATGTAATTTTTTTGAATCCCTTAGTAAATTTTTTATCTATTTCAGGGTAAGTAGAGTTTCCATTCTTATATTTTGGTTTAACAAAACCAAGCCTATTTGAAGATTTATAAACTAACATCGACCCATTTTTATAATTTACAGGCGTCATAGGTAGCCAGATCTTAATAAAATTATAAGAAAAAAAATTGTAGATATCTTGATGCAAAGGATTCAGATTTTCATTTTCCTTGGGTAAAGATAAAATTAAACCATTTGTAATAAAAGGAACTTTAAAACCCAATTTTTGATAAACTTTATATTTTTCAAATTTATTACAGATTTTGTAAACAATAGATCTTACTGAATTTAAATTTTGCATTTTTTTGTATATGAGATCTCTTTCTTTAGATTGTTTGAAAAAATTTTCAAAATTTTTTTTTTTATTAATTTTAATTATTTGTTTAATTTCTTTAAAAAAATTTTTTATATCTAACTCTGATATAATTTTTTTTTGTATTAAATAGCCATCATTAAGATATTTTTTTTTATTAAAATTCATTTACTTAATTTTTTTAATTTTATATCTAAGCTCTCCAGAACCATACATCTCCTTAAAAAATTTATCTTTATTCTCTCTGAATTCTAACTCAGTTTTTTTTGCATTTTGATATTTTTCAAATAAAAAATTATTTTTTTTAAACCATTTTTCAAGGCTATCTTTATTAACATGATCTTCTATTGGGACATACCAACTGTCAACAAAAATTGTTCTTCTTGACGGCATACCAATATCTCTTAAAACTTTAATAGTATAATCTATAGGAATTTTAGAAATCACGTTACGCATCCATTTTCTTGTATCCCAAAAAATGCCCCCTGATCCGTAAAGGTATATAAAAGCATGGCTCTCTTTTTTTAAAACTCTTTTAATTTCAGATAAGCCTTTATATAAGTTTCCTGTATGATGAAGCACTCCTTTACAAAAAACAAAATCAAAAAAATTATTTTCAAATGGTAATTTCAAGACACTTGCTTTTATAAACTTTACATTTTTTATTTTATTTACTTTGGCAAATTGTTTTGCAACATTCAAACCATGATCGCCTAAATCTACACCAATTGCTTTTTTACATCCTTGTTGAGCCAGAGCATTTGTAAATCTTCCACTTCCACATCCCATATCTAATACTTTTTTTCCTTTTATTAGGTTTAGACTAATCTTTGCTCTTTTTAGAAGTTCTATTAATACTTTACTTGAGTTAAGTTTTTTTTCTTTTTTTCTTTCTTCCCAAAGTTTACCAAATAAAATTTGGGTATCATATTTTTCATTATTAATTTTTTTTTTGTACGAACCTATGCTGCTAATAGTGTTTAAAAAATTATTTAAATTATTTACTGTAAATTTTAGTCTCTTATAGTGATCTTTTTCATCTGATTTGATATAGGGGTCAAAGTAATATAAATTTCGAAATAGTTCATGCATAACAATCACTACAAAATAAGGGTGATTTTTTGTAAATTTACTTGATCTATCTACTAACTTTTTTATGTCTTTTTTTAATGTAAGGTATTTATTTTTCATAATTTAATTGTTTGAGATACTCTTTTTCATATTTTTGTAATTTTTCAAAAGTTTTTTTCGTTAATTTTTTTTTAAGAAAC
>MDTG01038828.1_pt1 | contig 10483 bp, 9 predicted proteins | sample 811421 | NCBI WGS metagenome assembly MDTG01 (sample SAMN05326645, study PRJNA326480) | marine metagenome | isolation source: seawater | place: Pacific Ocean: South East | collected 2011
GAGCGCCTCGCCAACAATACGACCACGTCGATGACCGCTGACGAGATCCACCAGATCGGTCTCGCCGAAGTTGACCGCCTGCATGGAGAGATGGAGGCCATCAAGGACAAGGTCGGCTTCGAAGGCACGCTGAAGGAATTCTTTGCTTTCCAGCGCGATTCCAAGGACGATGAGCGCTTCTACTATCCGGACACGGATGAGGGCCGCCAGGCCTATATCGACGACGCCACGGCGAAGATCGAGAACATCAAGGCCAAGCTGCCGGAATTCTTCGGCATCCTGCCCAAGGCAGACCTGGTCGTGAAGCGCGTCGAAGCCTTCCGGGAACAGCCGGGCGCTGCCCAGCACTACTTCCCGGGCACGCCGGACGGCTCGCGCCCCGGCGTCTATTACGCCCACCTATCGGACATGAAAGCCATGCCAAAGGGCGAGCTGGAAGTGATCGCCTATCACGAAGGCATTCCGGGCCACCACATGCAGATCTCGATCGCGCAGGAGCTGACCGGCGTGCCGCAGTTCCGCACCCAGATCAACTTTACCGCCTATGCCGAAGGCTGGGGGCTCTACTCCGAATGGCTCGCCACGGAATTCCCGGGCACCTATGAAGACCCCTATTCCGACTTCGGCCGTCTTGGCTCGGAAATCTGGCGCGCCATCCGCCTCGTCGTCGACACGGGCATCCACTCCAAGGGCTGGACCGAGGAACAGGCCGTGCAGTACTTCCTCGACAATTCCGCCATTACCGAGGCGCAGGCCCGGTCCGAAGTGCAGCGCTACATCGTGATGCCGGGCCAGGCCACGGCCTACAAGATCGGCATGATCAAGATCCAGAACCTGCGCAAGCACGCCGAAGAAGAACTGGGCGACAAGTTCGACATCCGCGGCTTCCACGACACCGTGCTCGGCGGCGGCTCGATGCCGCTCGACCTGCTGGAGCGCCGCGTCGACCAGTGGATCGCCGAACAGAAGGCCGCGTAAGGCCTCGCAATCGCCAATCAGGCGACGCTGGGGCAGGGCTTGCATCAGGCAGGCCCTGCCCTACCCTTTTGGGGGAAAGCTACGGAGCCAAAGATGGACCTTTCCTTCAGCCCTGAGATCGAAGCCTTCCGCACAAAAGTGCGGGACTGGTTCGAGACTGACTTCCCGAAAGACATCATCCGCAAATACAAGGCGGGCCTGCCGCTGACGACGGAGGAAGTGCGCCGCTCCGAAATGGCCCTGGGGCAGAAGGGGTGGCTCGCCACGGCCTGGCCGGAGGAGTATGGCGGCCCGGGCTGGGGGATCGAGGAACAATACGTCTTCGACGAGGAGCTGGAACGCGCCGGCGTGCCGACCGTCACGCCGATGGGCGTCATCTATGTCGGCCCGGTGATCTACACATTCGGATCGGACGAACAGAAAGCGCGCTGGCTGCCCGGCATCCGCGACGGCTCGGTTGGCTGGGCGCAGGGCTATTCCGAACCCGGCGCAGGCTCGGACCTCGCCTCCCTCCAGTTCAGCGCGAAGCTGGAAAATGGCACCTACACGCTGAACGGCCATAAGATCTGGACGTCCGCGGCCCAGCATGCCGACTGGATTTTCCTTCTGGCGCGCACCTCGCAGGAAGAGAAGAAACAGCAAGGCATCAGCTTCATCTGCTGCCCCATCGATGCGCCGGGCGTGACGGTGAAACCGATCATCACAATCGACGGCAATCATGTCCTGAACGAGGTCTTCTTCGAGGATGTGAAAGTGCCCGAAGACAACCGCATCGGCGAGGCCGGAAAAGGCTGGACCTATTCGCAATACCTGCTCGGTTTCGAGCGGACGTCCTATGCCCGCATCGGCGGCAAACGCGCCATGCTGCGCCATATCCGCGAGGTGGCCATGTCCACGCCGGACGGCAGCGGCGACCGGCTGATCGACGATGCAGGCTTTGCCCGGCGCCTGACCGAAGCCGAAATGGCGGTCGACGGGCTGGAGATGACGGTGTTCCGCGTCTTGTCAGCGGCCGCCCGGGGCGGTTCCCCCGGCGATGCGGCCTCTACGGTGAAAATCCTTGCCACCACGACCCACCAGCAGATCACCGAACTGATGGTGGATGCGGCCGGCACCTATGCCCAGCCGCATTTCAGCTTCTGGGCCGGCCAGAACGATCCCGGCGGCTCCCCGGGACGCGACATGGCGACCTATTTTGCGGGACGTGCCCAGTCCATCTATGGCGGCACAAACGAGATTCAGCGGACAATCATTGCACGGAAAGTGCTGGGCCTCTGAAGAGTACGGAAACTGACCGGGACGGCTACTTCTTCTTTGGGACGCGATGTTTATTGCTATCGACCAATATAGTGATGAACCCGACCCCCAGTCCAAAACCAAACAACGCAACAAGAAGAGAAAACGCTGCAGCAAACAAGTTGCCACTCCAAGTGCTGAATAGCTGGTATAGGCCCGCAAGACCGAGCGCAAAGAAAGGGAGCACGAATACGCAGACAAACCCAACTGCAGAGACGATTTCCTTCATGCCTCGTCTCCTCAAAAGTCGTAGGCAATACCCTTGCGTTCCCAATCCCCGTACCGGGTCGGCTCGATGCTTCTGGGCCCGCCATGCTCGTCTTCCGGCAGGGCAGCGGCGTCCGCGGCCTCTTTGGCCTTGCGGGCATCGGCTTCTTCCAGCGCGCGGCGGGCGGCTTCCGGCAAGGCCTTGCGGCGCTCGATTTCCGCGTCCGTCAGCGCAGGGATTACAGCTTTGTCATCGCTGGCCATGGAGACTCCTCTTTTCGTTAACGCTCGCCATATAGGTGTGGCGGTTGGGGAGTGCTAACGCACCGCGTACATACGCGGAGAAACGACTGGAGTTAAGGCCCGATGGGCACGCTGAAAACCTTCATCCTGCTTGCGGCAATGACCGCGCTCTTCATGGGCGTCGGCTATCTGATCGGCGGTGTGCCCGGTATGGCCATCGCCTTCGTCGTGGCTGCCGCGATGAATATTTTCTCCTACTGGAATTCCGACAAGATCGTCCTATCGATGCAGGGCGCCAAGGAAATCGACGCGAAAACCGCCTCCCCCATGCTGCGCACCTTCGCGAACGATGTGGCTATCATGGCAGATCGCGCCGGCCTGCCGCCGCCGCGCGTCTACATCATCGAGACGCCCCAGCCGAACGCCTTCGCCACCGGCCGCGACCCGCAGCATGCGGCTGTCTGCGCCACGACCGGCCTGCTCGGCATGCTGAACCGCGACGAAGTGCGCGGCGTGATGGCGCATGAGCTCGCCCATGTGAAACACCGCGACACGCTGACCATGACCGTGACGGCGACGATCGCCGGTGCCATCGGCATGCTGGCAAACTTCGCCCTCTTCTTCGGACGCGAACGCACGGGCCTCATCGGATCCATCGCCATCATGATCTTCGCGCCGCTGGCCGCCGGTCTCGTCCAGATGGCAATCTCCCGCTCGCGCGAATATGAAGCCGACCGGATGGGCGCGGAAATCTGCGGCAACCCGCTCTGGCTCGCCTCGGCGCTGGCCAAGATTGAGCGCGGCGCCCGGTCCACGATCAACGTCGCGGCCGAACGCAATCCGGCCATGGCGCACATGTATATCGCGAACCCGCTGAACGGGCGCGGCGCGGACAATCTCTTCTCGACCCACCCGGCCACGGCCAACCGGATCGAGGCGCTGCGCCGCCTCGCCTCGGAAATGGGCGTGACGGCAGCGCCGGCCTCCCCGGCCATGCGCCGCGAAGCCGGCCCCTGGGGATAAAGGACCATATCATGAGCGGCGCATTGGTGCGGCGGGCAGCCGCCGATCTCCTGTTTCTCACTCTCGAAAAACGCCGCACGCTGGACCAGGCCATGGCCGAGTCCCCGTCCTTTGGCGGTCTCGACGGACCGGACCGGGCCTTCGCCCGCGCCATCGCCTCGGCGGCGCTCAGGGACCTTGGCCGGATCGACTGCGCGCTTGCCCCTCTCCTCTCCCGCCCGCTTCAGGCGGCAAGCCCTGCGATCCGGGCGCTGCTGCGCGCCGGCGCCGTGCAGCTCTGGCGGATGGACGTGCCGGAACATGCCGCCGTCTCCGAAACCGTGGAAGCGGCAAAGGACTGGCCGGATGCCCGCTCAGGCGGCGCGTTCCTGAACGCCGTGCTGCGCCGCGCCGCCGCCGAACGGCCGGACCTGGACGCCCTGCCCGTCACAGCGATCTGGCCGGACTGGCTGGCCGCGGCGTTCGAGGACAGCCTCGGGGCAGATGGCGCCGCCCGGCTTGCCGCCGCCCAGCTGGGGGAACCCGGCATTTACCTTACCGCGAAGGGGAGCGCCGCCGCCGTCGCCGAAGTGACCGGCGGAGAACTGCTCACCTCCGGCTCTGTCCGCGCGCCGGGCGGGCCGGTCGAGGCGCTCGCCGAATATGGCAGCGGCGACTGGTGGGTGCAGGACCCGGCCGCGGCCCTGCCCGCAAAACTGCTCATGGGATGCGCATCGGATGGTCCGGACAAGTCCGGCATAGTCATGGACAAGTCCGGTATGGTCATGGGCAAGTCGCCGGAAATCACGGCGATTGACCTTTGCGCGGCCCCCGGCGGCAAGACACTGCAGCTCTGCGCAGCAGGCCTCGATGTCATCGCGGTGGACCGGTCGAAACCGCGCCTCAAACGCCTCGAAGAGAACCTCACCCGCACCGGCCTGTCTGCAGCAATCATTACAGCCGACGCCGAAACCTGGCGCCCGGAAACCTCTGCTGACCTCCTGCTTCTGGACGCGCCCTGCTCGGCCCTCGGCACGCTGCGCCGCCACCCGGAAGGCGCCTGGATCAAACGCGAAACCGACATCGCCCGCTTCCCGGATGTGCAGTACCGATTACTGAAAGCAGCGACAGAGATGGTCCGCCCCGGCGGCACGATCCTCTATTGCGTCTGCACGCCGCTGAAGGCCGAAGGCGTGGACGTCGTGGACCGCGCCATCGCCGACGGCCTCGTCACCCGCCTGCCCGTGACGCCTGAAGAGGCCCCGGGATTTGCCGATAGCATTACAGATCACGGGGATGTGCTCACCCTGCCGGGCGAAGGGGCCGAACATGACGCATTCTTCATGGCACGGCTGTCGCCGCAGCGTTAAAGTAAGCTGGAGGCCCTGAATTTGCCCCTGAAGGTTCATGTAGCATTCAGCCGGCACATGCCAGAAAGCCCCCATACAATGTGCAGGGAGCACTTAAATGACCGTTGTTTCTTCCATCCGCACCTCGACCGGCAAGCTGGCCGCCGGTGCCTTCCTGGCGCTCAGCCTGTCGCTGGCTGGCTGTGCCTCCACCCAAGGCGTGAATACCGTTTCTCCTGGCGCTGTCGGCCAGTCTTCGCGGGTCTATCACGGCACCGTCATGTCGGTGCGTGAAGTCACGATCCAGCCCAAGCAATCCATGATCGGCACGGCTGCCGGCGCGGTCCTTGGCGGGCTTGCAGGCTCCGAGCTCGGCGGCGGCGACAAGGCCCAGACTGCTGGCGCCATTGGCGGCGCAGTCCTCGGCGGGATCGCCGGTAACGCAGCCGGCAAGGCCGTCGGCACAGGCAAGGGCTTTGCCTATGTCGTCCGTTTCTCCAGCGGTGAAACGCAGGAAATCATCCAGGGCGCAGACGTCTATATCGCCCCGGGCACTCCGGTAGACATCATCGCCAGCCCGGATGGCTGGAAGCTGATTCCTGCGGCGGCCTACTAAGCCCAACGCGTTCTATCGAAAGCAGATTTGGAATGCCGGCTGCCTTGTGCGTCCGGCATTTCCCATTTAGGGAGTCTCTATGCGCGATGTACTGATTTCTCCTTCGATTCTCTCCGCAGACTTTGCCTGTCTCGGAGAGGAAATCCGGGCCATTGATCATGCCGGTGCAGACATGATCCATATCGATGTGATGGACGGCCATTTCGTGCCGAACCTGACCTTCGGCCCGCCCGTGATCGAGAAGCTTCGTCCGCACACGAAAAAGCCGTTCGACGTGCACCTGATGATCGCGCCGGTGGATCCGTTCATACACGCTTTTGCGAAGGCCGGGGCAAACATCCTGACCGTCCACCCGGAGGCAGGCCCGCACCTGCACCGTACATTGCAGGCCATCCGCGCGGCGGGCATGAAACCGGGCGTTGCCCTCAACCCCGCAACACCGGCCAGCGTGATCGAGCCAGTGATCGACGACATCGATCTCGTCCTGGTCATGTCTGTGAACCCGGGCTTTGGCGGCCAGGCCTTCATCGAAAGCCAGCTGCGTAAAGTCGAACAACTGCGCCAGATGATCGACCGGACAGGCCGCGACATCATTCTCGAAATCGATGGCGGCCTGAATGCCGAAACCTCCCCGCGCGCCATTGCCGCGGGCGTCACGGCGATTGTTGCCGGGTCTGCCGTATTCAAGGGTGGGCCGACGGCCTATGCTGACAACATCCGTGCCCTGAAACCCAGCGTGCACGCTTAACCCACGTAGATTGGACGCGCGCCGTGTCAGGTGGAGACAGCCAATTCGCTGCTGAACGGGCACAAAGGTCCGGCGCGGATGATGCTGCGCTCTGGCGGCGCTTCCGGGGGGTCAGCGGCGAAGACGCCAAGATCGGCGCCGTTCAGCGCCTGAAGCAGACCGGCCCCGTTCCGCAGGGCTTCACCTTCCATCTGGCAGACCTTGTCCCGCCTGATACGCTTCGCGGCGAAGCCCTGATGCGCGGTGTCTGGCGAATCGGCATGTCGCGCATGACGCTGGAACCGGGCCAAAGCCCCTGGTCAGTGGCGATGCCCTCCAAACATGTCGCTGACAGGTTGCACCGTTTTGCCTGGCTGCCAGACCTGTTCTCGCAAGGCGAGGACGGCGCGATCCGGGCGCGTGCGCATGTCGACGCCTGGATCGAGATGTTCGGCGGGTTCAATGGTTTTGCCTGGCGGACCGACCCGACAGCGGCCCGCCTGTGGCACTGGCTGCGATGCGGAGAAGACCTGTTCGAGGAAGGCCCGGAAGCCGCCCGTCAGGCGCGCCTCTCCTGCCTGCACCACCAGCTCCGTTACCTGGAAAGCCAGGCTGATGCCGAAATCGCCCCCCGGGCCCGCTGGGTGTCTGCCGTCGTCCTCGTGGCCGGTGCGCTCTGCTTCAACGACCGCGCCGGCCTCGGTCTCGCGCTGGATCGTCTGGACGCGGAATGCACCGCGCAGATCCTGCCCGATGGCGGTCATGTCAGCCGCGCCCCCTCACGCCTTCTATTTTGCCTGCTGCAGCTCCAGACCTTGGAAGAATTGCTGACACGCGCGGGCATCGACCCGCCAGATTATTTCGCAAAATGGATTCCCCGGATGGGGGCGATGCTCGCCTTTTTCCAGACAGGCGACGGCGCCCTCAACCCGTTCAATGACGGCGACGAATCCCGTCCGGAAGTGATCGAAGCCGCTCTTGGCCGGCTGCCCGCCCCGCCCCGCCGGTTCACCTTCGCCCCGAAATCCGGCTTCCAGAAGCTGGAAAAGCACGGCCTGCGCCTGGTGCTCGATTGCGGGGAAGCGCCGGGCCTGCCCTTTGGCGATCAGGCCCATGCCGGCGCCCTTGGCTTTGAATTGTCCGATGACACGTCCCGGATCGTTACGTCCTGCGGCTTCAGCGCCGAAGTGAATATTGACTGGCAGGCTGCCGTTCGCCGCACCAGCGCACACTCTACCCTCATTCTGTCCGGCCGGGATTCGGCAACGTTCTCGATGAATGAAGCGACCCGGCTCCTGTCGGCCAGCGGCCCGGAGGGGATTTCCGCAAAACGCCTGGAAGAGGCCGACGAAATCTGGCTGGACGCCCAACATGGTGGCTACAAGGCGGCCCATGGCCTCCTGCATCGCCGGCGCCTGTTCATGGCGGGCGATGGCAAACGGCTCGCCGGCGAGGATTCCCTTGTCCGGCCGATCTCCCAGGGCCCGTCGGAAGACCGGAAATTCATCAATTTCGAGATCCGCTTCCACCTTCATCCCACTGTGGAAGCGCTGATGGGCAAAGATGCGATTCGCTTAATATGCGAAAATGGGGCTGTATGGCGCTTCAAAACGAGTCATGAAGGGGCAAGACTCGAACGGACGGCTTATCTCGCCCGAGGCGTAGTTGAACGCCCCGAGCAAATTGTGATCGCGGGGTTCGCGGATCCGAATAGTGACGGAACCGAACCTCCGAACTGTGTCCGCTGGGCCTTTGTGAAGGAACCGAGCGCATGACGCCTCAAAGTATTGCCCGTAGAGCCATGTTCCTCACCCTGGGGTTTGATCTCGCGGTTGCTGCGGGCGCGATGGTCGTGGCCAACATCCTTCTGTGGTGGACGGCTGAGCCACGCGGCGCCTTCCCGGTCAGCTCCACCCTGTTCAGCACGATTGCCTTCACCACCTCGGTTGCCGCCGGTTTCCTGATGCTGCGGATCCAGACGCAGGTCTGGCGGCATATCGGCTGGCCTGATGCCCTGCGCGTGATGCAGGCCGTAGCCCTGTCTGGCCTGATCTATTTGCCGATTGCCGGTCTGCTCAATGGCGCCCTGTCCCAGCCTTGGGGCGTGCTGCTGACAGCCCTCCTGATCTGGACCATCGGCCTCTTCATCGGGCGGATGGTTGCCCTTTCGCTTTCCACCCGGAAACCTCTGCAGATCTTCAGCCCGATTGCCAAGGATGCCCGCCCCATCCTGCTGATTGGGGATGTACCGAGCTGTATCGGCGTGATCCGGCGTCTGCAGACCCCGACCGAGACCCAGAATTTCCGCCTGCTGGGCCTAATCGATACCGATGGCAATGACCCTGGCCGCGCCATTCGCGGTGTGCCAATCATGGGCGGCCTGGACGACTTGTCCAATGTCCTCGATATTCTGAGCGTCCGTTACGAGGACACGCCCTGGGTCGCCGTGACCGGTGCAGCCCGCGACCGCAAGATCATGATGCAGATCCTGGATATTACGTCTGCGCATGGGGCGGAAATCATGGCGCTGTCCGGCGAAGAGACAGCCCATCTGCTGGAACCCGTCCGTCCGGCCGACCTGCTGGCCCGTCCGGAACGGCGTCTCAACATTGCGCCGGTCCGAAGCAAGATCGAAGGCGCACGGGTGCTGATCACAGGCGGCGGCGGCACGATCGGTTCGGAACTGGCGCGTCAGGTTGCCGGGCTCAAACCGGCGCAGCTGACAATTATCGATTCCTGCGAGTACAATCTCTACAGCATCGACATGGAGCTGACGAAACAGTTCCCGGACCTCAACATCCGCGCCCGCCTCGGCGATGTGCGCGATGCTCAGCGCGTACGCGACATCTTCCAGAGCGCCCAGCCGCAGATCGTGATTCACGCCGCCGCGCTGAAGCACGTGCCGCTCATGGAACGCAATGTCTGCGAGGCGATCCTGACCAATGTGGCCGGGGCGGTGAACTGCGCGCAGGCGGCGGCCGCCATCGGCGCGAACAGCTTTGTCTTCATCTCGACCGACAAGGCCGTGGACCCGGACAATGTCATGGGCGCCACCAAGCGCCTCGCCGAGATCGCCATTTCCCGCATTGCGGAGGACTCCGAAATGGCGGCGGCCATGGTACGGTTCGGCAATGTGCTGGGCTCGTCCGGATCGGTGGTGCCGCTGTTCGAAAAGCAGATCACCGATGGCGGACCGGTTACCATCACGGATCTTGGCGTCACCCGGTATTTCATGACAGTGGAAGAAGCCTCTGCGCTCGTTCTGCAGGCCAGCGCCCTGCAGCATGATTGCCGGAATTCGGACATTTACGTCCTCGACATGGGCGAGCCGATGCCAATCCTGCAACTGGCCGAGACGCTGATCCGCCTGAAGGGCCTGATCCCCGGCGTCGACATCGAGATCAAAGAGACCGGCCTGCGGGCAGGCGAAAAAATGCACGAAGCGCTGACCTATGAGCATGAGACGGTCACCGGCACCGATGTTGATGGTGTCCTGCGCGTCGCCAGCCGCACGCCCGCATCGGAACTGTTCGACAAGCAGCTGACGGTCCTGATCGAAGCGGCCAGCCGCCGGGAACGCTCCGAAGCGCTGCGCATGCTGGGCATGATGGTGCCGGAATATGGCGTGGAGCGGGCTGCGAAAGCCTTCAAGGACATCGCTTGACGCCCGGCCCTGCCGTGCTACCCCGCGCGGCAACAGATTGTCCTGCCTGGAGACCCCCTCATGTCCGACGCCGCCAGCGGAGCCCCCGTCCGTATTCGCCGTGCCCTCCTGTCCGTTTCTGACAAGACCGGCCTTGTGGAACAGGCCCGAAAGCTGGCCGAAAAGGGTGTCGAACTCGTCTCCACCGGCGGCACATCGAAACTGCTGAAAGACGCCGGCCTTGAGGTGAAAGACGTTGCTGACCTGACGGGCTTTCCCGAAATGATGGACGGGCGCGTGAAGACGCTGCACCCGGCGGTGCATGGCGGCCTGCTTTACCTGCGCGACAATCCTTCCCATGTGAAAGACGCCGAGACCCACGGCATCGGCGCGATCGACCTGATCTATGTGAACCTCTACCC
>MDTG01071184.1_pt1 | contig 10483 bp, 6 predicted proteins | sample 811421 | NCBI WGS metagenome assembly MDTG01 (sample SAMN05326645, study PRJNA326480) | marine metagenome | isolation source: seawater | place: Pacific Ocean: South East | collected 2011
ATGTCTATTTAAAGCCCATCCAATTAAATATGCTGGTAAAGAAGAAATTATAATAATTAAAAATAAGATTTCTATTTTATTTTTTAAAATTTTAAAATTTTTTAAAACTGATCTTAAAGCAATAATTATTGCCATAATAAGAATTAATTTATTTAAAAAAATCGAAAACTGAAATTTTTTTTCAGGTTGTTGATTTTTAATATATATTTGTCCATCTTCAAAATAATTAAAAAAAATAGTTTTTATTTTTAGAATAATATCGTTAAAAAAAATAATTTGATTTTTTTTAACGTATTCAGAATTATTTTTTTTATAAAAATTATAGAAGTCCCACTCATTTTCTATTTTTTCTGGGATAAAATTACAATTTACCTCTTTATTAGTCCTTAAATTACAATGTGGAACATAATCTACTGAAATCAAGGGATAAAATTTATGAAAACTTTTATTTAATGAAATAGCTAAAGCATGTGAATTTGTCGATAGCATACTTTGGGCAAAAGGAAATTTATTTGTTTTTAAATATCCGAATGTACCCCATGCAATAATTGCCATTAAGAGAAAGCAAATAGGAATTTTTTTTTTTTCAATTAAGAGAAAATAGATTGTTACAAAGATACAAATAAACATCATACTTGTTTTGGATAGATATAAAGTGAAGATAATAAGACCAATGTAATAATCTTTGTATTTAAAATTAGATATACAAATTAAAAACAATACCGGAATTAGTATAGATATAATAAAATCTGCATAAACAAAATTTGTTATAATTTTTAAATTATATGGATTATAAAAAAAAATAAAAATAAGTATTAAAAACGAAAAAAAGTTATAATTTCTATTATTAGTAAAATTTAGTGTTGTAAAAAATATGATTGAAAAAAAAATAATATTTTTAAATATTATAAAAAAAAATAATTTAGAAGAAAATAAACTAGAAAAGAAATATATGTATGGGAGTACTGGTAATCTGCTGAGATAAAAATCTATAGGTTCTCCCATTATAAAAATTTTATCAAAATATTTTTGTTTATTAATTAAATTTTCTATTAATGCACCGTATTCAAAAGGAATATTTTTATAATTAATATTGCCATCAATATCTATTATTTCAGGGTATAATAAAATAAATTGTGAATAAAAGATTGTAGAAAGTATAACTATTAAAATAAGATAGATTATGTATAAAAATAATATGTTAAATTTATTCAGTTTATTAATATTTTTATTTAGAGTTTTAAAAATTGAATTTTTTTGTAAAATCATATGCTTTAATATATATAGAAAATTTATAAACTTAATATGCAATTAGTTATTTTAGCTGGAGGAAAAGGTAGTAGGATTTCTGAGGAGAGCATTTCTAGACCTAAGCCCTTAATTGAAATTGGTAACATGCCAATTATATGGCATATAATGAAATATTATTCATGTTTTGGTATTAAGGAATTTATAATTTGCTGCGGTTATAAAGGCTACTTGATGAAGGAGTTCTTTGCAAATTATCTTCTTCATTCCTCTGATATTGTTGTTGATACTTCAAGAAAAAAAATTTCAATTTTAAATAAACCAAAAGAAAATTGGATTGTAAAATTAATTGATACAGGTGAGGAAACAAATACAGCAGGAAGAATTTTAAAAATTAAGAATTTTTTAAAAAATGACTTTCTACTTACCTATGGAGATGGATTAAGCAATGTGAACATAAGTCAATTAATAAAATTTCATAAAAAAAATAAAAAAATGGTTACCCTTACTTCTGTTCAACCTATTGGTAGGTTTGGAGCAGTAAAAATTTCAAAAAAAAATATAGTTGATAATTTTGAGGAGAAACCAGTAGGTGATGGCGGTTGGATTAATGGAGGTTTTTTTGTAATTAATAAAAAAATGTTAAATTTTATTAAAAATAATAATTCAACTTTAGAAACAGATGTTTTACCATTAATAGCAAAAAAAAAAGAAGTTAATGCTTTTAAGCATAAACATTTCTGGCATGCAATGGATACTTTGAGAGATAGAAATTATTTGCAGAAACTATGGAATTCTAATAGTGCTCCTTGGAAAATTTGGAAATAAAGGAATTAGTGAAGTCTTCTTTTTGGAAAAATAAAAAAGTATTGATTACTGGTCATACTGGATTTAAAGGTAGTTGGCTTTCACTGTGGCTCCATTTATATGGAGCTAAAATTTTTGGCATTTCGCTACCACCAAAAGAAAAAAATGGATTATATGATTTATGCAAAATAAACAAAATAATAGAAAAAGATATAATTTTAGACATAAGAAATAAAAAAAAATTTGAAAATGAAATCAAAAAATTTAAACCAAAAATAGTATTTCATTTAGCCGCACAACCTCTTGTGATACAATCTTATTTAGATCCAATTGAAACAATAGAAACAAACATAATTGGAACAGCAAATCTTCTAGATCTATGTAGAAAAATTAAAACACTAAAGACTATAGTTATTGTTACTACTGATAAAGTATACAAAAACCAAAATAAAAAAATTTTATTTAAAGAAAATCATGAGTTAGGAGGTGATGATATTTACAGTTATTCAAAAGTATCCGTGGAAATGCTTGTAAATTCTTACAGAAAGTCTTTTTATGAAAACAAAATTAAAATAGTTACTGTAAGAGCGGGCAATGTAATAGGAGGAGGTGACTGGGCAAAAGACAGGTTGATTCCAGATTTTATAAAATCAATAATAAAAAATAAAAAATTTGTAATGCGTAATCCTAAACATATTAGACCATGGCAACATGTATTGGAATGTTTGTATGGATATATTTTATTAGTTGAAAAAATATATAATAAAAAAAATTATCATGGTTATGAAGCAATAAATTTTGGACCAGATAAAAATAAATTTTCAAATGTTGAAAAAGTTGTTTCAAAGATTTATAAAAAATTTAATATTTCAAAAAAACCAAAAATTAAAAAAAAATATCCAAAATATTTTGAAAAAATTTTATTAGAATTAAATAGTAATAAAGCTAAAAAATTACTAAAATGGAAAACAGTCTTATCTTTAAACGAGTCAATAAATCTTACTTTGGATTGGTATATAAATTTTATTAATAAAAGAAATATTTATGAATATACTTGTAAACAAATTCAAAATTATGTATCTAAATTTAAATGAAAATTAACTACGGTCAAAACGTTTATAATCAAAAAGAAATTACTGCTGTTGTAAACACATTAAAAGCAGGAACTCAAATGGGAAGTTCGGTTAGTAAATTTGAAAATAATATCTCAAAATTTTTCTCAAAAAAATATGGATTAATGGTTAATTCTGGATCTTCAGCACTAATATTAGCTTTAAAGGTATTGGGCTTAAAAAAGAATTCTGAAGTAATAACCCCATGTCTAAATTTTGGTACTGCAGTTTCGTCAATATTATTATCTAATCTGAAGCCAGTTTTTGTTGATTGTAAACTAGAAACGCTTCAAATAGATTCAGACAAAATTGAGAGTAAAATTTCAAGAAAAACAAAAGCATTACTTGTTCCAAATTTAATTGGAAATATTCCTGATTGGATAAAGATTAGAAATATTGCAAATAAATATAATTTAAAAATAATAGAGGACTCAGCCGATACGCTCGGTGCAAAAATTGGCAATCATTCTACAGGTAAGTATAGTGATATTTCTATTACAAGCTTTTACGGTTCACATGTAATTAGTTGTGCGGGAAATGGGGGAATATTTTTGACCAATAATAAGGAATATTATAATAAAGCAAAAATTTTACGAAGTTGGGGTCGTATGTCTACTTTGATAAAAGATTCTGAAAATATCAGCAAAAGACTTGGAATTAAATTAAAAGGTTTCGATTATGACCGAAAATTTGTTTTTTCTGAAATTGGCTACAACTTCGAACCGTCTGAAATAGGTGCATCTTTTGGTTTAGAGCAACTAAAAAAATTTAAATTATTTGCTAAACTAAGAAATAGAAATTTTAAATTACATTATAAATTTTTCAAAAAATATAGACAATTTTTTATTGTTCCAAGAATTGGTGCCAATGTAAAAACAAATTTTTTAGCTTATCCAATAATTTTAAAAAAAAATATTAACTTTACAAGAAAAGAACTTCAAATTTTCTTAGAAAAAAAAAATATACAAACAAGGCCTATTTTTTCAGGTAATATTCTAAGGCATCCTGCGTTTAATTCACTTGTATCAAAAAGAAATAAATTAAATGATTTTAGGGAAGCTGATTATATAATGAAATATGGATTACTCATAGGTTGTCATCAAGGACTCACTCAGAAAAATATTTCATATATTCATAAAGTAATATTAAGTTTTAAAAAAATTAAAAAAAATTAATTAAAATGAATCTATCAGATTATGTTTTAAAATTTCTCAAAGAAAGAAAAGTAAAAAATGTTTTTTTAATCACTGGTGGAGCAATTTCATTTATGATCGACTCTTTTTCAAGAACCAAAGGCATAAAGTATACTTGTGTAGCCCACGAGCAAGCTGCAGCAATGATGGCAGATTCATATTCAAGGTTAGGACCCAACTTATCATGTACAATGGTCACATCTGGCCCTGGGGCGACCAATTTGATTACAGGAATAGCCTGTTCATGGTTCGACTCTATACCTGCTATACATATTACTGGTCAGGTAAACAGTTACGAGAAACAAGGTGCACAGAAGGGAACTAAAAATACAAGACAAATAGGTTTTCAAGAAACAGATATAGTTTCAATAACTAAACCAATTACAAAGTTTTCATATCAATTAAAAAATCCAAATGAAATAAGATATATTTTAGAAAAAGCATGCTTTTTAGCGCAAAGTGGTAGGCCTGGACCAGTTGTAATAGATATACCAATGAATTTTCAAAAAGTTAAAATTAATGAAAAAAATTTAAAAAAGTTTAAATATCCAAAAAAACAAGTAAATAAAATATTATTAAAAAAAAAAATTAAGAAAATTTTTTATTCATTAAAAAAATCTACGAGACCTGTCATTTTATTAGGTGGGGGTATTAAGATTTCTAAATCACAAAAAAGTATAGATAACCTAATTAAAAAATTTGATATACCAATTGTTACTACATGGAGTGGTGTAGACGTAATTGATCATAATTTAAAAAAATATATTGGTAACGTAGGTGTATATGGATCAAGGGCGGCAAATTTTGCAGTTCAAAACTCAGATTTTCTTTTATGTCTTGGAACCAGATTGGATACTAGAATAACTGGTGGTGTTCCTAGTACTTTTGCAAGAAATGCAAAAATTATTTCTGTCGATATAGATAAGAATGAGCTTTCAAAAAAAAGAGGACTTAAACTTTATTTAAAAGTGAACAATTGTTTGTCTGATTTTTTTAGAGTTTTTGACCAAAATCTTAAGAATTTTAAATATAAAAATAATGATTGGCTTAATAAATGTACAGAATGGAAAGAAAAATATCCAATTGTTAAACGAGAATATTATTCTCAAAATAAATTTGTGAATCCCTATGTTTTTATGGAAAAATTATCAGAAATTTTGAATAAAAAAGATGTTGTTATAGCCGATGACGGAGGTCATTTAACATGGGCAGTTCAATCATTTAAAGTTAAAAGTGGACAAAAATTATTTTCAGCATTTGGAAATTCACCGATGGGATACGCTTTCCCAGCGTCCATAGGCGCATCTATTGCTTTAGACAAAGGTAGGATAATTTGTATCGATGGTGATGGAAGTATCCAAATGAATATACAAGAATTGCAAACCGTAGTTTTTAATAAACTACCTATTAAAATCATTATTCTGAATAATAATGGATATGGAATAATTAAACAATTCCAAGAACTTTATTTAAATAAAAGATATGAAGCAACAACGGCAAAAACTGGAGTTGTAAATCCTGATTTTAAAAAAGTTTCAAAAGCTTATGGAATTAATTATACTTTGATTTCAAATCATAACAATCTTAAAAATATTCTAAGTAAACCACTTAAAAGTAATAAACCAGAATTTATTGAAGTTTTAATAAAACCAAACCAAAAGATTGTTCCCAAACTACAATTTGGTAATCCTATAGAAGATTTGTCTCCTTTATTACCAAGAGATGAATTTAATAAAAATATGTATATAGAAGCGATCAAGAAGAATAAAAAAATATTAGAAGCTAATTAAAATGTCAGAAATTTTATCTTATGAAAAATATTCTAAAAATATACTAAGTTTTTTTAAATTTCTTAAAAATTCCAAAAATTATAATGAACTATTAATTAAATCTATAAAAGTTAAAAAAAATCAAGATTTAGTTTTGATACCTATAAGTAAAATTCATCTTAAAGATGATTTTATAATTAAGAAACTATGTGAATGGAGAAATAAAAATTCTAAATTTTTTGTTCCTAATAAAAAAACAAATTTTAATAAAACAAAAATTTGGATGAAAAAAAACCTTTTAGACATAAATGATAAAATTTTATTTTTAGTTTTAAAAAATGGTAAAACTCCTATTGGCCATATTGGTTTTGCAAACTGCTTAAATAAGGAAATGAATTTCGAAATTGATAATGTAGTTAAAGGTGAAAATGATGATAACAAAAGTATTTTCTCAGATGTCATACAAGAAATAATAAATTGGGCAAATCAAACATTTTATGTCAATAATTTTATCTTAAAAGTAATGCCTAGTAATATACGTGCTATAAATTTTTATAAAAAAAATAATTTTGAATTTTATAAAGAAAATATCAATATAAAAGATCCTTATAGATTGATGATTTTTAAGGGTTCTAAAGATAATAAAAAATTTATTTTAACAGCAGGTCCATCCATTTCCCAAAAAGAAATTTTTTATGTTAACGATGCAGTTTCAACAGGATGGAATAATAATGCAAACTTATATGTGAAAAAGTTGGAAAATAAATTTGCTAATTACTTAGGTTGCAAATATGCAATATCAACATCAAGCTGTACAGGAGCTATGCATATAGCTTTGATGGCACTAGGAATCAAAAAAGATGATGAGATTATTGTGCCAAATATAACTTGGGTCGCCACAGCAAACGCAATTGCTTATGTAGATGCAAAACCAGTTTTTGCAGACATTGATTTAAGAGATTGGTGTCTTGATCCAGCAGCAATAGAAAAACTTATTACCAAAAAAACCAAGGCTATTATGCCCGTACATTTATATGGTCAACCCTGCAACATGGAGAAAATTAATAAAATAGCTAAAAAATATAATTTATACGTAGTAGAAGATGCGGCGCCTGCTATAGGTGCAAAATTTAACGGAAAAAAATGTGGTACATTTGGAGAATTTGGAGCATTTAGTTTTCAAGGTGCTAAACTTTTAGTTTCAGGCGAAGGTGGTATGCTTGTAACTAACAATAAAAATTTATACTTAAAAGCTCTTAAAATTTCCAATCAAGGTAGAAATTATAAAAAAACCTTTTTTATAGATTGTATGGGGGTTAAATATAAAATGTCAAATATACAGGCTGCACTTGCCTTAGGACAATTGGAGAGGGTTGATGAGCTAATTGCTTTGAAGAGGAGGATTTTTAGTTGGTATGAAAAATATTTAAAAAATTTAGATATGATTACTTTAAATTATGAAGCTCCAAAAACCAAAAGTATATACTGGATGACAAGCATAGTTCTAAATCCTAAATCTAAAATCAAAAGAGACAGTTTAATTAAATATTTATTGAAAAATAAGATTGATAGTAGACCTGTATTTCCTGAACTAAGTAGTTTTCATTATTGGGGTAAAAAAAATGTAAAAACATTAAAAAACTCAAAATATTTGTCTGCTAATGCAATCAATTTACCAAGTGGAGTATGTTTAAAAGAAAAAGATATAAAAAGAGTTTGTCAGGTAATAAGAAAATATTTAATCTAATTTACTGGAAAAATATTTCATAATTTAAAAATTTATTTTTTCCTTTTCATTAACCTCAATATCTTTTTTCAATTGATTATGAATCGAAGAAATGTATTCGCCAATAAAACCTAAAACGAGCAACTGCAATCCAGAAAAAATTAAAATAGAGATTAATAAAGTCGGCATCCCTTTATCAAGATCATTTTGAAAAAAAATATTATAAAAAAGTGAAAAAAATCCGTAAAAAATAGATAAAATTGAAACAAAAATTCCAGCGTATAGAATAATCCTAAAAGGAGTGTCACTGACAGAAATTAAGCCCTTCATTGCAGAACTTATATAATCTTTTAAATGCTCTTTTGATTTACCAATTTTTCTTTTTTTCCAAGTATAATCTATAGTTTTATAATTATCACTATACTCAAACGCCAAAGTTCTTATAAAGGGAAAATTATCTTTAAGCTTTTTCATTTTATCAACAATTTTTTTATCAACAAGCTGGAAATCAGAAACATTCAAAGGAATATTGTTTTTGGAGAATTTTTTAAGAATTATATAAAATATTTTTCTAATTGATTTCATAAAAAAAAATTCCTCTCTTTGAGATCTACATCCAACAACAAAATCAAAACCTTCTCTCCATGATTTAACAAATTCAGGTATTTTGTCGGGTGGATCCTGCATATCTACAGGATAAAATAGCAGGACAGCGTCCCCTTCACTATTTTTAATACCATTAAAGGTTGATCTTACTGAACCATAATTTCTAGCATTTAAAATTACTTTAATTTTTTTGTTATTTAGGGATATCTCTCTGAGAATGTTAACAGTTCTATCATTTGAATTATTATCACATATAATATGCTCGTAATCATATTCTTTAAGTTCATTATTAAATAAATTATTGATTGTTTCTGTGCAATTATATAGAGCATCTTCTTCATTATAACATGGTGTGATAATAGATATCTTTTTTGTCATAATGTAATTATATATCTCATTAACAATTAAAGAAGAAATTTTTAATATATAAAATTAAGTTTATTTGTTTTTTTTTATCTTTTTAGACCTACAATTTTATAATTAAATACTTTTTTAACAAATAGATTTTCTTTAAGTTTATATGTGCTACAGGGAGAGCTGCTATACATACATAATCCATCAACTTGATAAATTATTAAATTGTTTCCAAAGTAATTTTCTGTAGATTTAACTTTTTCATTTGATCCATAAGAATATATTCTAGGCCAAATATAATCTGATCCTAAATTATTGCCATACCTTTGAAATTGTTTTCCAGAAAAAATTATAATACAAATAATCAAAATAAATTTACTTGTTTTAAGTAAATTTTTTTTATCAAATTCCGAGAATACAAAATTTATCATCAGTATAAAAAAAGATATTAAGTAAGAATATCCATATCTATATAATGGAAATTTTGTAAAAAATAATAAAGTTCCAATAAAGCTAAAAAATAGAAAAAAATTTGTAAATTGATTTTTACTTAACAATATAACTTCATCTGACTTTCTTTTTTTTTTAAGTAAATAAATAATTATGAAACAAACTAAAAAGTAAGGAATAATTATATTAAACATAACAACGCCATGTTTTTTAGACCACGAAGAAATCCATCTAAATTTTTTATTATAATCTTCCATTGATATATTTTTATCAATTCGGTTTGGCCAGTCTTTTGACCAAGCTTCACCGGAAACATTCTCAATTTTCACCTCTTTAATGTCAGTCCAAGTTAAATTTTTAAAGCAAGTTTGTTTTATGGGATAAACTAAACACCCAGTAATCATGAGATTTTTTACAATCCAACAAATTAAAAATATTGATGAAAATGAATAAAAAACTTTGATGTTTTTTAAACTTATATTTTTCAAAAATAAATATAATGGAATTAATAAAGCTAAAACCAAAGTAGTTTTGTTCATAAAAGCAAAGACAGCAATTAAAGAAACAAAAGATAATTCTAATTTATTTTTTTCAAGTAATTTTGAAAGTAAGTAAAATAATGAAAGGTGTGCCACCGCGTCATTTCCAAATGAACTATATCGATTAATTTTATAACTTATAAAAACAACAATAAATAATGCAAATATATTTGCATGGGAGATATTTTCTATATCTCTAACTATTTTGAAAACTTTATTAAAGAAATAGATAATAAAAAAAGAAGCTAAACTTGCTAGAGGGATAACAATTCCGATATCTTTAAAAATAAGATTATTATTTATTGCTGACAGATATTGTATGATTGATACTGTACCGAATCTAAAATGTATATTTGATAATCCAATAATTATTTTATTTTCATTTAAAAAACTTACGTAAGGTAAATGATAAAGTCCTGCATCTGGTCTATTTACATTGCTATAAAGTATTAAAGCACTTGTAATTATAGATGTTAAAATTACATAAAAAATTTCTTTTTTTTGGAAGCTGTTCTTTCGTTTGACTAATAAAAAGATTATACTAATAATTAATACCAGTGTATTTATTTCCTTATTTAAAGGTAAAAAAAAATTTAATATTAAAGCTAAAAAAGATAGAAAAATACAACCAAGTATTGATCTATCGTTTATGTTTTCAATTTGATTTTTAAAATTTTTG
>MDTG01125130.1_pt1 | contig 10483 bp, 8 predicted proteins | sample 811421 | NCBI WGS metagenome assembly MDTG01 (sample SAMN05326645, study PRJNA326480) | marine metagenome | isolation source: seawater | place: Pacific Ocean: South East | collected 2011
AATTATAAAACTAACCAAAAATCAAAATAATATTATAGTGAAAAACCATATACTGTTTGCATCAAATTTATCTTATCAAAAAAATGGAAATTTTATTAAAAAAAAAAATAAAGTAAATATTAAAAATATTATAAATCCAAATTATCTAGTGAGCAATTTTCCTGTGAGTTTTTATAATAAAAAAGGAATTAAGGTTTATAATCAATACGTGGGAAATTTAACTTCTTATAGTGCATATAAATGTATTGATAGTTTTTTAAATAAATTGATAAAAAAAAAAATAATAAAAAAAAAACATAAATTAAATTACTATATAACTAGAATAAAAGGAGAGGGATTTAAAAATAGGACTATTAATAATGAGGAAAAACTAATTGAATATTTAAAAAAAAAAAAATTTAAAATTATATCCTTCGAAAACAAAACCGTTGTTGAGCAAATGGAAATTATGTATAATTCAAACATAGTCCTAGGCGTTTGGGGAGCTAATTTAACTAATTGTATTTTTAAAAAAAGAGGAGGCACACTAATCGAATTGTATCCTGATGAAACACAAAAAAATGCAGATTTCTATGCCTATATTGCAGAACAAAGAAAAATTAATTTTTTCAGACTTAATTGTAAACAAAATTCAAATAGTGAATTACTAATAGACATGCATAATTTAAAAAAAATTCTAAATAAAGTTTGACGTTTTTTTAGATCTTATAATAATTAAACAATCTTTTTTTAAATGAAAAAAATACTCTTTCCATTACTTCAATCAAATAAAGGTGGAAACGTTTTATCAACAATATCAATTTGTAATAACTTAAATAAAAAAAAATTTAAAACAACTGTCCTGTTTATTTGTCATAATAAACAAATTGAAAAATTATCTTTAAAAATTAATAAAAATATTAATATTGATTTTCTATACCTAGAATCAAAAAATAAATTGATTTTTTTTTTTAAATTTTATTTAACAATATATAAATATTTTTTAAAAAAAAAAATTGATATAGTTCATACAAACGATGGTCTATTAAATTTTTATTTTTCGTTTATTTGTATTTTTTTTCAAAAAAAGCATATAATTCACTTAAGAAATACAGATAATTCAAAAAGAAATTTTTTAAGTTTTTTATATGCAAAAAAAATTATTTGCATTAGTAAATTTGTTAAAAATAAAACACCAAAGATATTTAATAAAAAAAAAATTATTTTATATAATTATGTAGAATTTTTTAATAAAAAAATAAATATAGATAATAAGCATCAATATATATTCAAAAATTATAGAAATAAAAATTTTTTATTGTTCATCTCAAATATACATAAAAGAAAAAATCCTAATTCATTTATAGATTTAATTAAAAATCTTAATAAAAAAAGTCCTGATTATTTTGGATTAATGTTTTTTCAAAGTAATAATTCTCAACTAAAAAGTTTAAAAAAATATATAAAAATAAATAAAATAGAAAAAAAAATTTTTTTATTCAATAATTATCCTCTTCATTATTGGGTACCGTTTGTTAAAAAAATAAATAAAAAAATTTTGTTTGCTCCGTCTGAAAATGAACCTTTGGGAAGAAATTTAATTGAAGCAATATTAAAAAAGATTTTTGTGGTTGCAAATAACAGCGGTGGACATAAAGAGATCATAGATAAATCAAATGGAATTTTGTTAAAAAATATTTATTCAAAAAAATCGCATAAATTAATTCATTATATATTTTTAAAATATCAAAAATATAAACCCAAAATTGTCTTCAAAAAATTTAAAAATGTTTTTCAAGACAAAAATTATATAAAAAAAATAGAGAAAATTTACTTAAACTAATTAAAAAATTACCTATTTTATTTACTACTTTATTTAAAATTTAATTTAAGATTAATTTTTTTGTAAAATTGCTTTTCAAACTTTGATTATGTGAAATAAATATAACGGTCGTTCTTTTATATTTTTTTAAAATTTCTTTTAAAATTTTTAATTCACTTTTTTCATCCAATCCATTTGTCGCCTCATCCATTATTAGAACTGGTTTAATATGGTATAAAGCACGTGCAATACTTATTCTTTGTTTTTCTCCACCACTAAAATTTAAACTATCAGGACTAATTTTAGAGTTTATACTTCTTTTTTTTGTTAATATTTTTTTTAATTCAACAATTTTGATAACGTAGTCAAAATATTTTTTATCAAATTTTTTATTTAAAATAATGTTTTCTTTTATAGACCTATTAAGAATTATTGGGTTTTGACTACAAATGGAAAACAATGAGCTAAAATTATCAATTTGATCAAAGTCTTGTGTATTTATTTTATATTTACCTTTATATAACCTTGTAATCCCACAAATTATATTGATTAATGTAGTTTTACCAGAGCCAGATGGGCCAGAAATAAAAAATCTTTCCTTATTTTTAATAGAAAAATTCAATTTTGAAAATATAAACTTGTTACCAACTTTATAATATCCATTAATAATTTTTATAGATTTAAATTCTTTAATTAGAATTTTTTTTGTCTTTTCATTAAAATTAGTAGAAAAATTATTATTAATTAATTTATATTTAAGTAAAAATTGTAATAAATTTTCTGAAATTTTAAAATTTGTCCATGAGGTAAATATTGTATCAGCATGAGGTAAAATTCTATAAAAACCGATGATAAATATCGCTACTGTTGAAATTATTATATTTAGATCGATTATTATAAAATAATTTAAACCACCGACTATAGTAATTATCAACACTGTTTCTATAACTAATCTAGGATATCTGCCTATAATTTTACTTATTAATCTATTTTTATTAAACAAAAAATAATTTTTTTTAAACGCATCTTTAAAAAATCTATCTAGCTGTAAGATTTTTATTTCTTTTAGATTTGAATAAATTTCAAGTGTTAATTTTGCAATTTTTTTAGTAGTAAAAAATTTATCTTTACCTGTTTTTTTTACAAAGTTTCTTAAAAATAAAATTATAATTAAATAAAGAATTGAAAGTACGATTAATACAGAAATAAAAATAGAGGAATTGACTGAAGCTAAAAAAATACAAACCCCCAATATTATAAGTACAGAACTTATTATATCAATAATACCAATCAAAGTAGCAGAACATATTTCGTAAGATTGATTTACAGTTAAATGTTGAAGGTAAGATGGGGTAAAATAGTTTTCTAAAAAACTTTTTCTTTTTAGAAAAAAATTGATTATTTTGTTTGCAATTATCTCAGAAACACTATGAGCAAATTTTGCTTTTAAATAAATATAAATACCAAAATATAAATTTCTAATTATTCCTATTGTGATTACAAGTATCGAGATCGAAAATAAAGACCTTTCCAAGTTTAATATTTCAAATATCTTGATGAAGCCTAAAGTATTTGTATTTTCTTTATTGATTAGATAGTCAATAAACAACGATAATGAGATAACTCCAGAAATCTCAATAAATAACATAAATGCAGTTGCAAAAATTAGAAAAACCAAAAACTTTGGTTTTATTTTTATTAGTAGTTTAATTAAGCTTATCATTTTAATAATTTTCACTTATATACATACCTTAAAAATTAACAATAACATGTTTAAAAAATTAAATTTTATTAATAAAAAAAATATACAAATTGAATTTAAAAAATTTTATAATATTTATAAAAAAAGACCTATTTTAGATAATAACAATGGAATTAAAATAGAGCATGCTTTCTATCTTTATCTTGTAATAAAAAAAATAAGACCAACTTTAATAGTAGAGTCAGGTGTGTTTGCTGGACAAAGCACATGGCTTATGGAAAAGTTTTGTCCAAAGGGAAAATTTTTATGCTTTGATATTAATTTAAAAAATTTAAAATACACATCAAATAAAGCAAGATATTTTGAATTTGATTTGACCAAATTTGATTGGTCAAAAATTAATAAAGAAAAAACTTTAATATTTTTTGACGATCATGTCAGTTTTTATGATCGACTTGAATTTTCAAAAAAAAATAAATTTAAAAATATTGTATTTGATGATAATTACCCACCCAATATAGGAGATTGTTATTCTTTCAAAAAGATATTATCTGAAGTTAATCAAAAATATTTTGTTTATGAATATTTTGATAATTATTTTTTTGCAAAAATAAAATATTTTTTAAAAAAAATTATAGGTATTAATAAATTTTATGGAGATAGAGAGGTAAAATTTGAAAAAAATAAGATAAAAATATTTGATACTAAAAAATTTATAAAATTTAACAAAAAACATAAAATAAGTTTTTTTAAAAACAAAGAATTTTATTTTGAATTTCCTCCATTAATTAAATTTGATCCAATTAAAAGATGGAAAAAATATAGATATCTTAAATATTTTGACTTAATTAAGATTAAGTCTAAAAAAGCAATATTTGATAAAAGTGAAGTTGAAAAAATAGTAAGCAAAAAAGATATGAATGAATTTTCAAGCCAATATAATTTTTTTTGCTACTATAGAGTTAAAGATTAGTTAATTACTAAACTCATTAAAAATTGCTAATCTTTGAATATCTCTTTGATTTAAATCTTCTATTCTATAATCTAAATGTCTTAAGTATTGTAAAATTTTTTCTTTATTTATTTTTACTTTTTTTGTTGAAAAAAAACCTTCTTTTTTTTTTGGTATTAAGTGTCCAGGAATATAATTTTTGATAATCTCTTGTTGTATATTTTTTTGTTTTTTTAAAAAAATGTTTTTATTTTTTATATTATTAGTAAGTTTTAATAATTTGCTTGATAAATATGGCGATCTATTTTCTAATGAGTTTCTCATGCTAGCTCTTTCTAGTGCTGGTATCAATGAAAATGGGAGAGTGTTATTTAAGTCAAAATCTCTCATTTCAGAATATAAATTTTTACTGTCATCGAGTAACAAAAATTTATCTAAATTATCATCAAAGAAAAAAGGTTTATTATTTTTTAACTTTAAAAATTTTTCATTATTTTTTCCAAAAAAATAACCAAATTTTGCTATAATTTTATTTTTTTTAAAATATTTAAAAAAATTATAAAATATCAATTTATTGTAAGCGAATTTATATTTATTATAGCCATAAAATATTTCATCTGCACCTGTACCACTTAGAATGACCTTTATTTTAGAGTTTTTTTTTATAAATTCTAACATTGATAGATACGGAAAATATGTTTCACAATCATTCAGATCATTGAAGGCGTTACAAAAAGATGATGAATTATAATCTACTGACAAACCTGAAATAATGTTTGGCTTTAAACCTAAATATTTTAAAATACTATTAATATATTTTTTACTAATATGGTCTCTATTCTCGTAAAATGAGTATGTATTAATATTTATATTCAATTCTTTTGTTAGAATTGCAAGTAATAGTATTGAGTCAATACCACTTGATAAAAGTAAACCAATTGGTTGATCACTTATTAATCTCAATTTAGTTGATTTAATTAGTTCATTGTGAATATCATCTATTTTTATATTGTATAGAGGTGTTGAGTCTATTTTTTTTTCTTTAAAATTAATTTTGTTATTTTTGATATAATAAATTTTTTTAGGTAAAACTTTTTTTATCTTTTTATAAACTGTTTTTTCATCTTTTAAATATCCAAGATATAAAAATTCTTTTAAAATATCATTTGATAAATCTAATTCTAGATTATTGGATACATATTCTTTGATAGGTCCAATTTCAGATGATACAATAATATGATTGTTGTCATTTAGGTAATATAATGGTTTTTCATTAAACTCATCAACAGACATAATTGTTTCATTTCCGTTACAAAATATAAAAGCATACATCCCTTCAATTTTATTTAATGCTAGTTCTCCCCATTCAATTAAAGCATATAATAACACTTCAGTGTCACCATCTGTTCTAAACTTGTACTTTTTAATTAATAATTTTTTTAATTCTTGATAGTTATATATGCAGCCATTGAAAACTAAAGTACACCCATATGCTTGAAATGGTTGATTAGATTTATCACTTGTATCTATTATTTTTAATCTATTATGTCCAAATACAATATTTTTTTTTACTTCTAAAATATTAGTATGATCTGGTCCACGATCTTTTATTTTCATTAGCGAAGATAAAAATTTTTTTTTATTATAAAACTCTGGTTTTTTACAAAAAATTGCTAAAATTCCACACATATAATTAGTTTATAATTTTATTTAAAATATTTTCAAAATAATCTGAAAATAATTTTTTTCCATCATCATTAAAAAAATTCATAAAATATTTATGACCATTTCTTGCTATATGAGAGCAGTAATCTTTGTTTTCTATTAAATTAATTATTTTATCAAAGTCACTAAAATCCCATTTAAATTTAATATATGTTTCTTTATCTAAGTAATAATTTGGCCAAGTTTGAATATGATCCATAGATGGTTTGATTAACATACTTTCATTTAAGAATATTTCAAAATCTCTATAACATATTTCTCCCCATCCAAAGGGTGAGAGACTAGAGTAAGACTCTGATATCTCTTTAAAATACTCTTTCTTATTAACTCTATTGGTTTGAACAAAACTTTTTAGATTTTTGATTAAATAATCTCTTTGAAAGTTTATGGTTTCTCTATCATAAGTTTGACCAATTCTAGCGCTCAATCTTTTTATTTTCTTTGATTTTTTTACTTTAAAATTAAGAATAAATTTGAAATTAGTATAAGAAAATACTTTTCTTTTATAATTTGAATATAGTGAATAGTCACATATTCCATTATTCCAACCAAGTATATTTTTACTTATTTGAGCCTCATTGAGAATGTAAGAGTAATTTTCATTTTTATCAGTTATATTGAATTTTTCATTATAGAAATCAGTATAGATTCTTAGTCCATAGTATTTTTTGAAATAATAATTTTTATCAGAAGGAAGTTTGCTTTTTAAATAATAATCTACGTGTTTATATATATTACTATTAATAAACAACGAGGCTTCATTATCACAATAAATTAGTTTCTTACATTTCTTTTTCATATTTCGTAATATATTTGAAACTACTTCAAAGTTGTTCTGTAAAAAATATTTATAAAAATATTTACTATCAATAAAAATTAAATCATAATTAGAATTATTTTCTACGTAAGATATATCAATTTGATGTTTATTGGATGTTATGTTTAAAGAGTTATAGATGGGATAAATGAATGCATACGAGTTAAAGTAATCCAAACTACCTACTAAAAAATTAATCTTCATTAAATTATTTTTAAATTTTTATTTTTTATAAATCCTGCTTTACTAAATGCATTAATTGATTTTAAGTTTTTTTTTTTTAACTTCAGCATAAAATTTTTTGTTAGAAAATTTATTTAAATTTAAAATTTTAAGTACCTGTTTACCAATACCTTGTTGCTGATAACTCTTTTTTATTATAATTGAAATAAACATTTTTTTCATATGTTCTTGGAATTTTATATATCCAACTGTTTCAAATAAATCTTTTTTAATCATTAAAATAAAATTATTTTCTAATTTGTGAAATTTGCTTAAATATTTTATATGATGACTATATGAGAAAACTTTATTATCTTTAAAAAATTCTCTATTTTCAGGTGTTTGTAAATCATATATATCTTTAATATCTTCAGCTTCATAGTTTAATAATGATAAGTGGTAATTATTTTTATTTCTAATTCCAAAAAAAATAGTTTTAAAAATTTCTATAACAGAATAATTTTTAAAAAAGTTTTTACTTTTAGAAGTATTAAAATAAAGAATTTTTTTGTTTAAATTTTTTAAATCATTTATTTTTTCAACATATTTATTTTTAGTTAAAAATTTAAAATTATTTTTTTGATTTTGTGCAATATATTTTGTAAATATCAGTTTTTTCAAAGATAGGGCTTCATATATTATAATACCTGATGAAATTATAATGACGTCACATTCATTCATCAAATTCTCAGTATTTTTATAGTTTTTATAGAATTGAAATTTTAAATCAAAGTCACTATATGAAAATCTGAATTTTGATAATATATATATTTTTCCAATTTTATCTTTTTTTAAGTTTTTAAGTATATTGCTTATTTCTGTAACCCTTTTTTTTTGACCTAAATAAATAAATATTTTTAATTTTTTTCTAATTATTTTTTTTTTCTTTATTTTAAGATTGTTAAAGAAATTAAAATTTTTACCAACCAGTAATTTTGTTTTTTTTTTTACTTTTTTTGCATAAATTTTTTTCTTTATATTTGGATCATAGTTTATAATAAAATCAGAGGCATATTTTCTATTAGCAAGATCATCAATAGTGATTAAATTTTTAACTTTGGATTTAATTTGTTTCTCAATTTTAAAATTAATATTATAATTGTCAATTATTCCAAATTCATATTTTTTATTTTTTTTTAAAAACTTTTCAAAATTTAGAAATTTAAAATTTTTTAATTTTATTTCTTCATTTGCAACTAAAACTTTATTGAAACTAGAAAAAACCTCACTAAATTTTAAACATCTTTGTATATGACCAAGACCATTTTTTGTATTAGCATCAATAAAGAAAAGAACTTCTTTATTTTTTAAGATATTTAATAAACTCATTCTTTAATTGTAAATTTTTTATTAAACTATAGATAAAAGCACCGCTTGGTCTGGAATTAACTTCAATTACTTTAACATTATTATTAATATCAGTCATTGCATCCACATCCAGAATAAATTCATTTTTTAATTTATTATTTATAATATTGCAAAAAGACATAATTTTTTTGTCAGATATAAATTTAAAACCTCTATAAACTGTTGGATTTAGAGGATTTAAGTTTTGTCTTATTATAATGTTGTTTTTGATAGAAATTCTCTTGGAAAATAAATCAATGTCATAATATTTTGGATATAATTTTTCGTTTATAAAAAAATTTTTTTTAAATTTTAAATAATTATTAATTATTTTTATATAACTTCTTTTAGAAAAATAATTAATATTCCTGTTCCCTCGAGAAATAATAGGTTTTATTACAATTTCTAAATTTTTATCGAAAAAAAATTCTAACGATTTTTTATATTCACTTAAGTTTTTAAAAACTTTCCATTTTGGAATTGGGATTTTATTCTTTTCCAAGAACCTTAATGTATTCACTTTATTATTTAAAATTAATATGTTTTTATATTTATTACAAAAAACTTTTATCTTATTTTTTTTAAAAATATCTATATTTTTACTTATATGTAAAACCTCTTCATCAGCTAAAGGTATAAATTTATTAATATTATTTTCTTTAAAATTTTCAATAAGATTACTTAAATAATCTTTATTTTGAGTTCCTAAATTTGAAAAAAATTTTTTATTATTTGAATTTATATTATTTATATCAGTACTATATATTTCAAATTCTTTAATTTTTTTTAGTATTCTAATTAATTGAAAAGTATTTTTTCCTTTTGAGCAAGAGATAACAATGTTATCTTTTTTTAAAATCATTAATCTTTAAAATATTATTTTTTTTTAAATTAACTTTAACTTTTTTTTTTAAAAAACTGCTCAAGTTAATTGGTTCTATTCCATTCTTAGAATTATTAATTCTCATGAAACTTATATCATTTAAATTTAATAAAGTATTTTTTTTTATATTTTTATTTAAAACTGCATATCTAAGATACTTAGATCTTTCTTTTTTTTGAAAACTTTTATCAAGATAGATGTTTTTGCCTAAGCTTTCGTTTAATTTTTGAATTTTTCTTTTAAGTAGTTTAAATTTTTTACCTCCATATGATACTATATGGTCAAAACCCTTTCTTTTTTCATTAAATGTAAAATGTTTTTCTATGTATTTGCATCCTTTTGATACAGCTGTTAAAATTGCATCATCAGACTGTGTGTGATCTGAGTATCCTATTTCAAAATTCTTTAAATATTTTTTAAGAAAATCAATACTATTTAAATTTAGATCATTATTTCTAGTAGGGTATCTTGAAATACTATGCATAAAAACTACATTTTTATAATTCCCTAATACTTTTAAAATAATCTCAATATCTTTTTTTTTTAACAATCCCAAAGATATTATTATTTTTTTTTTAAATTTTTTTAAAAACTTAATTAAATAAATATTATTAGCTAACCCTGATGATATTTTATAAGCAAATGGTTTAAATGTTTCAATTCTTTTAATGTTTTCTTCATTATCGCAAGTTGAAAAAATTTTTATTTTATTTTTTTTTCCATAATTAAATATTTTTTTTAATTGTTGATTGCTAAAATTTACTTTTGAAAACACTTGATATGACTTTGTTCCTTTTTGGTAGGATTTGTCAGGAGATACTATTTGCAGTTTTACAGCATCCGCTCCAGATAATTTGGCAGATTTAATCATACTTAAACATTTATCTAATTTTCCCTCATGATTAATTCCAATTTCAGCAATTAAGAAAGTTTTAGAAATTTTTTTCCCCATTAGAATTTAAGTAGCATTATATTAATTTTATTTATTTGTTATTTTTTCTTAAGAGTAAACAATGTGTCATGTACATATATGT
>MDTG01297977.1_pt1 | contig 10483 bp, 11 predicted proteins | sample 811421 | NCBI WGS metagenome assembly MDTG01 (sample SAMN05326645, study PRJNA326480) | marine metagenome | isolation source: seawater | place: Pacific Ocean: South East | collected 2011
CCCCCGGAGGCGTGAGTGGAGGAGGAAGAAGAGAGGAGCGCCGTGGGCATCGCGGGCGCTTTTTTTTTGCGAGTTGTGATGTACATGTACATTAATTACTCTTTTTCTATTTCCCCGAGAGAAATTCAATGAATGGACACAAAGTCAGTTTTGGATATCGTCTCAACTCCTCCATTACTAATCATTCGACGGAGAGAGAAAAAGAGAAAGAGAAAAAGCGATCCCGAATCGAAACTTCGACGAGAATGTTTTCTTCGTCGATTCAAAACGTAGCGAGCCGAACGTTCGGGGGCACCCACAGTCTTCCGAGTGGAACGAGACGCGCGCATCATCATCATCATCATCATCGCTCGAAGAGTCTCCAATCCGACACGAGTGTGTCTCCCAAAAAAGTTTCTTCTGCGTTCACGTTCGATGACGCTTCGCCGCCAAGTGGAGAGTGGGAAGGCCACATGGTCGATTTCATCGTCGACCCGGAAACGAAACTCCCTAACGCTACCAAACTACCAGACTACATCGTTCCGCAAGCCTACGACGATTGGGAAGTTTTTGTCTATGACTGGCAAACGCAATGCGCGATGAAAGCTAATGGCTCTTCGGTTATATATAAAGATATGAAGTTTATACCGGTAGCAGGATGCGAGGTGGACGCTTCGGTCATTCACGAGCAGTTTGAAGGCGAAATGATGAATGTCCAACATTTCAACGAAGGAAGTGGAGATTTTAACGCGAATGATGATCAGACGGTGACGCACGTATTGACGAGGAAAGGCGGGACCGATGGCGAGTACATCGACTCCGAACCGTTCGTACGGGTCAGAATAACGCAGAATCGAGAAGATGCGAAGAGAGACGAAGTTAAAGTTTGGAGAGAAGCGTATTACGAAAAATATACGAACGGCGCGTCCTTAGTTGCGAGCTGCGGCGGGACCAAGAATACGATGAAATACGGCGAGTACCCGCGAAGCGAGGTAAATTTTCACCAGATGGAAGGCGTGCCTAAAGAAGCGATTACTCAGTACAACGGATTAGACATTTGGACCTTTACGGATGGAAGGATATTTTCGTGCGGGTGGTTGACCCCTGGTGGAGAACACATCGTCAGCGAAAGAGTTTTGGAGGGTTCGGAGACGATATCTGCGTCTATTACCCGGACGAGTGTTTAAAGGAGAGTAAAAACGTGTGTATATTCTTGTTGCTCTTGCTGTGTTGTAAACTATATACGCGCTATACCGCGCCGAGGAAAGCCATCGTAGAAAAAGATGTTTAAACAAATACAAGAGTTTCAGGAGTTTGTTTATTCCATTCTTCGATGGCTCATAACCTGAGTGGGGAAAGCACGGCGTGTTGTCGGCCTTTCGTTGAGACCTTCGCAAATGTTTCTCTTTGCACATTCTAGTACAGTACGTCGTGACCATCCACCAAAAATCTTCATTTTTTTCTTTCTCCCAAAAATCATGACAACAGGTGAAGACAAATACCAAGACCCACCATTCAACTTCCCAACTAAAGCGAATAAATCTAAATTATACGCCATCCTCGGCATTTCTTCAAACGCTTCTCAATCGGAAATCAAATCCGCGTTCAGAGAAAAAGCGAAAAAGTTACATCCAGACATACAAAATTCAAAATCAGACAAAGAGGAACAAAACGCAAAATTTTTAGAGCTGAAAAACGCGTATGAACAGCTGACTGGTCAATCGGATGGAGACGCAGAGGATCAGAAAGGACCGATTTTTTGTCCAGGCATGCGTGCACGAATGGACGCGGCGAAAAAAATGCGAGAGAAGCACGGACAAACTGGTGGGAGAATTCAAGCGGCCAGAGAATGGAGTGAAAATAGCAGTAGGGAGAAGAAGCAAGAAGACCACGAGAGAGCGGAAACATCGAGGAGTGCACGATTCGGTGAAGAGGAAGAGGAACTGTCCGCGGCGGAGATTTTGTTTCGAGCGAGGCAGAAGAGAGGGAAGGTAAGTCCATCGTCGACATTTGGAGGAGGAGGACGACGACAACAACAACAACAACATCCGAAAGCGAGACGCGCAAATACTACGGTTGGAGGCAGTGTAGTGTCGAACGCGGCGGCGAGTTTGAAAGCACCGCTGAGATCTAAGAGAGGTGGTAATGGAAATCTTCGTGTGAAGGTGTTGGCGGCAATTGCAGTGGCTGGGGCAGTTTTCTTAACCGCGAACCGTAGGGCGAAACGGAGAGAGGAGAACGTGTCGGAACATTGATGAGTCTGTGTATTTATATGTAGCTATAAAATATGTATGCGTGCGTCTCTCTCTCTCTTTATATTATCTAGTACTTCGTCGGATTGGAATAATCCGTGGACATTTTTAAATCGCCTTCGAATACTTCCAGAAACTTTGAAGCGACTGCGCCATCTTTTTCCCTAAAGAGGACGTTTACGTCTCGATTCGCTCGGTTACACGAGGACTTCCCATGACACGGTTCGAACATGTTACCTCTCGGAAAATCCGAAGGCGAGAGATTTCCGGTCATTACAAGTGTTTCAAACGTTCCATCTCTTCCATCTTTAACGATAAACTTCAAGTGTGAGTACCGAAAATGTTTAGGCGCGGAGTACACGATGATATTTTTACCTTCTCCTGCTTTGCGCAACCTCGTTTGTACTTGACCCGCTTTTTTACGATCCCAATCCGCATAAACTCGCGGCGAAAGCATCACAAAAATTTTCACATTTTTTTTCACCGATACATCAATCAGAACGTCGACGATTTCATCGTCCGTAATTTGGTACGTGTAAATGTATACCACTTTTTTCGCACTTCTGATGAAACGCAAAAGCGTTTCGCGCGAAAAATCTGGCGAAACAAACAGCTCTATGCTGCTCCCTTTGCCGAGAAGTACTGGTTCCATTTTCGTGACGAAAGGTTTCGACGAGTCGTTTTGTATGTCATTTCTTCTAACCATGTTTTCTGTCGCGACTTCTTTTTCCGCCGGCTTCACACCACCACTTGTTGTACCCTTGATGATTGCCATCTCCTCTTTTGTGATGTCTTCGATGTTTCGTGTGTGCTTTTGCGCTCGCTTCCAATCGTACTCAAACGCGCGATTAGAGGCGCGATCAAATAGCGTTTTCGTCATCAAGGAATCGCGACCTTGCAAAATAACTCCAGCCTCTCGATTCTCTCTCATGCTCTCTCGCGACCAATTCACGGAGGAAATTGACAACGCCTTACCACCGTCTCGAGCGATGTATTTCGCATGAAGAAACGAAGTACTTTGATAATACCTAACCTGGACTCCCGCCAACGACAAAAAATCTTTCATCGTTACCCTTCCATCGCATCCCAACCTCCTCTTCGTCGTATTTATTCGTCAACACTCTCACGGTGACGTTTCTTCTCGCCGCGTTTAAAAGCGCAAAGAACACCGGAAAGCTCTCCTTCTCCATCGCTCGAGACGGCCTTACGCCTCCGCACGACGTATCATCCCTTCTCTCGCGCGACCAGAACTTCACCCCCGGCGTAAATATATCCACCGACGTCTTTGCGTCGTTAATCATGCTCTCCGCGACGGTTAAACTGCTTTCGGGTGAGAAGAACGGCGTCACGGTACACCCCGAAAAATTTTGGCGGGTGCCCAGAATTTTCTCCTCCTCTTCTTTTGTGCTTTTTTTTTCGTGGCTTTCAAAGGCTGGAAACGGTTTTGGTCTTTCTTCCTCGAAGATTTCCACGGGCAGAATGTGCGCCGCGTACGCACGTTTCTGATGGTCGAAATCGAAGCGCGAGAGCAGCGACCCGAACAGCGCGACCACCAACTCGACCAGCACATTTGTTGCGGCGCGTGGAGACGTCATCGTCGTGATGATGTCGCGCATCGCGACGACAAAGCGAACGACTCTTTTTTTACCTTGTGTTGTTGTGTGTATTTGAGGAGGGACCTTTTCCACCCAAAAAATTGTGAGGAAAAATTCAAAAAAAAAGGCAAAAAAAAGGCAAAAAAGGAAGGGGAAAAAACAAGGGGAAAAGGAGTCCATCATCGTCAAAGTCGCGTCCAAAGACAACACCACCAACACCAACACCAACAACCGCCTTTTGCGTTTGTCCAGGAGGCACAAAAACAAAAAAGATGACCCCCGCGCGAAGACCTCCGCGTCGATAATAATGGGCGAGAGATTCGGGGGGCGACCCCCAACCGACCCGTTCGTGACTTTGTTGAAAGAGGAAAGAGAGAACGAAGAGAGAAGCAACGCGACGAGTGACGAGTGCGGCGATTCGTTCGAGAACGAAGAGTGGTGCGGAGAAGAGATGATGACGATGGAGTTTGGCGCGTACCACGGCGATGTTGGTGGTTGTGGTGATGTGGGGGGGGAGAACGGCCGCGCTTCCAAGGAAATAGCAGCGAGACTGTTGAAAGGTTGGAGTTTAGGAAAGGACACGTGCGAGAGATGTAAAATGCCTTTGATGATAAAATGTAGTAACAGAGGTAGTAGGAGAGACGAGATGGTGTGTGTAGGGTGCGAGGATAGAAATGGAATGTGCGAGAGCTTTCATCGTCCCCAACTTCGAGTAGTCGAAGAGAAACCGAGGCCGCCGATTGGCACGAAAGCGTTCGCGAAGTTGTGCCGCGAAAGCTATTATTCGGAGGAAGAAGAATTGCCACGGACGAGTGTGTTGTAGAGATAGATTTAGTGTAGGTATATCTTTAGTCGCGTTTGAAAACTCTGTGATGTGGTTTACTATCGCGCTCACCTCTCTCTCTCTCTCTCTTTTGTTTTTTACTTGTCTTCCACCTCCTCATTCATGCCCATCCGGATTCAAACTCGTCGACATCTTTTGGCGCATTTTTGATAACATCGCTTTCGTCCAACTGCTCTGCATCGCTTCCTTCCGCGTTTCCGACCTGACCCTTCATCTTCCCATGAATCCCACCCGGTACGAATAACTTTTCGCCGCCTTCGAAAGTTTCGTCCTCTTTCGTCTTCAACTTCGCATCGGCCTTTTCGAGCTTTGCAACCTCTTCTTCCTGAGCGACGAGTTTTGCCGAGTAAATCATCGCCTCTTCTTTCGAGTGTGGCCTGTTCAGAAGATCCCGAAACCTCTTACCTTCCTCTTCTAATTGTTGTTTGGCCTTCTCGAGAAGCATGTCTACCTTATCGACGCCTACCGCGGAAGTAGAAGGAGGCACCTCTGCGTCCGTCGTTTCCATTCCCACGACGTTCAAAGAGTTGACATGCGCATCATCCTCTTCTTCTTTGATTTGCCAAACTGCCCACTGGTGTCCCGAACAACACAAATCAAACTGCTCGATTTGCTTGCCACAAGATATTAAAATGTCTCGTGGTAACTCGAATCGTGCACCAATCTTGACGAACACACTATTGTTTATTAAGGCGCAATATAGGTCCTTCTCGGACGCAACATTTTGTACCGTCCCAGCTGCTTTGATGTTGTTGCGTCGACGCACTTCCACCAGGTCGTCGATTTGTTCGCGCGTGAGTAAATCTTTGGATACTTCGCGTTCTTGAGGTAAAATGCTTTCATCGGGAAGACCGAAGATGTCCGGAATCTTGGACGCAAAAATACACGGCGATCCAGGATGCGTAAGCACGTAGACGAAAACCAACGCGGGAGTCCAGTTTTGGAATGTTGCCAAATACGACGCGTGAATGTCAAACTGCTCGTTGGGATCAAATGGCACGCCCATCCTTTGTGCTTGTGAAGCGTTGGTTAGACCAGATTGCGGCGGTTGCGTAATAAACGCAGTCATCCCCGATATCTTCTCGAGAGGATTGTGCTGCATCGGTACGTCTTCCATCGCAATCCCAGCTTCTTTGTAAATTTCGGGAATGTCTTGTGCTAATCGCGCTTTGATTTGCGCTTCCAAGTTTGACATCTCCTCCTGAGACACGTCTTTCTTTTCGTCGAGTAACTCACGCGCATTCATCGCATTCATCTCCGCGGATTCGGCATTCTTCCTTGCCTCGATTGATTTGATGTTGGATTTCGCAACGACGCGTTCCGATTTCACCACCGTCTCCACGATATAATCCATCTCCTTCTGGCGGTTCTCCGCCATACTTTTCTTCATCCCTTCCATGTCCATCTTCAATTTGTCGACATCCTCCTCCTCTTCGAAAACCATCTGGGATGACTTCTTGCTTCTCATCATCGGCACGGAACTCCCCTCAATCATCGCTTCCTCCACCTCGTCCTCGGCCAGCTGTGGATCCACGTTCTGGAAATTCTCCGGGTTGTTGAACTCCATTTCCATCCTCTCCTTCGTTTTCGCCTCCTCCTCGTTCATCAGCGCCTCCTCGACTTTCCTCAGCGCTTCCGCGCCTTCTTTGTGTCTCGCGCTTCCTCCGGGGGGCTCTGGTTCGGCGCGTCGTCGAAAACGCGAGGTGTTCGGTCGAATCGATATACCGCGCGACGGCGACGGCGGCATTTTGGTGTTTGTCCAAGCACTCCTCGTTCTCGTTTGCTGCTGCGCGCGAAACATCGCGGGCGCGCCGCGCACAGGCCACGTCGCCGCCCCCGGGAGAAGGAGCGCGAGAGGGCGCATAGTTTTGTATCTCTCTTTTCAGATACAAAATTTTTTTGTGCGTATTTTTTGTGTGGACGTGAAAGAAAGAGAAAGAGAGCATGAGACATAATACCTACTTTGTTAGTAGGTACTTTGCGTAGTACACCGTGCGTACACGTGGTACCTAGGTACCTGGTACAAAAAATGAACCTCGTGCATTCACAACAATCTTTTGAATCGAACGAAACCGTGCGCACTCCCATGAACTAATAATCGACTCTGGGTGGTGGTCCTTCCTTTTTCCTACGTCGACGAAAGCTCGATACAAAGACCGCCGCGCCGGCCGTGACGACGTGAGCAAAAATCGTTCTCTTTATAAAACCTTTTCTTCTCAACGGCGCATCTGGTCGCAGCGGCAATGTCATGCACCCATCTAATGCCTCTTTCGGCGTTATTGTCCCTTTCAGAATTTGATCGCACGCTTTAAATATTGGCGCGTCCACTTTCAGCTGTTCGCATAATTTCGCTGCCGCTGGCGCCGTCGCCACACCTTCCGCCACACCCGCCAACGACGCCGCCCTCGACTCTAAAACCTCTGCCACAGACTTTTCTTCCGACGCTACCGCAAACCCGACCGCTTTATTCCGACTATCCGCACCGAGACACGTGAGCATCAGATCCCCGACCCCGGCTAACCCGCCTAACGTCGTCGCGCTCGCGCCCATCGCGATCCCAATCCTCGTCATCTCCCGACACCCTCTCGTCACTAGCAGCGCCACTGCGTTTACGCCGTACCCCATCCCTTCCAGCCCACCGGCTAAAATCGCCACCACGTTCTTCAACGCACCACCAACGCACACCCCCACAACATCTTTCGACGGATAACACCGAAAGGAAGGCGACGCGAAGTACCTACACGCCTTCTTCGACAACGACATAGTCCTCGCCGCCATTACCGCACCAGATGGAGTTTCGTTGATTAATTGTTTCGCGAACGTTGGTCCGCTCAAATAGGCTAATTTCACGTTCTTTCTTCGTCTGCTCTTCTCTTTTTGCCTGTACAAAACTCTTTCCAGTAAGTGACACGGCAGTTCCAACGTTTCCGTTTCGATCCCTTTACTCGTGGAGATGAAAACAATCTCATCATCGTTCGGTATATAATCGATGACTTCCTCCAAAAACGACTCCGTGCTTTGCAGCGGAATCGCGTGGACGATGACCGAGGCATTTTCGAGCGCTTCTCTCGCCGACGTCGTCGCTCGAATGTTCGGGGACAAGACGAACTCCGAGCAATGCGTTGGATTTTTATGCGCGAGATTGATGCCGTTTTCGACGTCCTCTCGACGCGTGAGAATGACGACGTCGACATCCATGTCAACGCCTCCATCATTTCGAGGGGTGCCCCCCCCTTTTGAACAACTTTGGGCGTTTCGGGCGACCAGAGATGCCATGGCCGTCCCGAACGACCCGGAACCGAACACGCAGATCTTCTTTGTTCTTCTTCTTCCGCTTCTGCTTCTCATCGTCTCGCTTCTTCTTCCGTTTTGACGAAGCGTCGTCGTCGTCGTCGTCGCAGAACACACAAAGCGGAGAGAGACGTCTCTCAAAGCGCGTAAAAGTGATGATGATGATGATGATGATGATTACATCTCTCTTTTCAACAACACGAAAACATCCCCTTTTTTTCCAATTCGAAAACGCGGGTTCTTCTAGTATAAAGTCCTCATCATACTCTCGCGCAAAAGAAACGCGATACACATAGTAGTGGTATGTCTTCCGAAGAAGAAGACAAAAAGGCGCGCGACATAGCCGCCGCAAAAAGTGCCGCTGCCGCTGCGCGTGTGGTCGTCGACGCGACGTGGCGAGTGGAGGTGCCAATCGCGTCGAAAGAACAACAACAACAGCGAACATCATCGCGGGTAAAGACGACATTGCTTTCGTGTTTTAATTTCGCGCTTTCGTGTCGCTCGATTATTCGAGATTCCCCTAACAACGAATAATAATGTAAACTTTCCAATCGTTGTCGTAATAAAACAGAAGACGAACGAGAAGACGCCTTCTCCCATCGTGGCGAAAGAAGCGCGCGCGAACGCGGTGTTGACGCTGCGAGAGAGGACGGGTGGGACTGGCGGTCATGCGACCACGACCATTCGATTGACGGAAGAAGAATGCCTAGAACTGAGGGACTCCATGGACGAAGCGGCGAAGCGGGTGAAAGAGGTGATGGAGAAATACGGGGGAAATGGGTAGAAGAAAGAGGAGGAAAGAGAATGCGGTAGGTACGAATAGGGGTGTAGGATCTAGCAGAGTGGTAGCTGTAGTTTACTAAGGAATGTTTTAAAGCGTCTCGTCGCCGCGCGCGAGCGCTCTCTCGCGCGAATGCGTTTGCGCATAAAGCGATTTTCTCAGTCGCGTTTGTAAGTCGTTCGCCGAAGCGTATATGGCATCAAATTTGCGAAAGAGGCTCTTTATGTGTTCTGTTTCCTCTTTTGGAAGTTCATAGTGTACTCCAGATATCGTTTCCGACGCGGAGTACTTCTCTTCCCGGTCGCTTTGACTAAAACGCTCCCTCGTATTCCTTTCCTCTGCATTTCGTTTCCTCTCCATCTCGTGTTTCAAAACGTCTCGTCTCATCTTCTCAACCGCTCTTTCCATCGTACTCGTGCCTTCTTTCCCACCAACTTTAACTCCATCCAAATATACCAGCCGCCCTTCGCACACGTCCTCGCAGACTATTCTCGCGTACCCGGGCACGTCGCAGACCGGATTCGCAAACTGCCCATCGATCCTTTTCAATTTCAAATCGTACAAGTTGACGAGTTTTCTCAACGGTTCTAAAGCATCGCACGTTTGAATTGCGTGTCCAATTAAACTCAATCTTCTCACGTTTGCGCATGCCTTGGCAAAACTCTCGTGGATTTTCCGAATCGAGACTGCTACCACCAAACACCTCGTAGACCTTCGAGCAGTCATCCTCTCTTTCTCCTTCTTCTCGAGCGTCCAAGGAACCGTCACGTCTCGCGCGTTCGCGCAATCGCCGCGGTCGAAGAACGCGCCGCCGCCCTCTCGCAGTAACGCCGCGTCTAAAACGTGACGCGGCGTTGTTGATTCTTCCTCCTCCATTTTTGCGTCGTCGTCGTCGCGGAGAGAGGCGACGACATCTTCCATCCTCGCAGCGGTTTTGGTGGGTGCACACATTTTTTGTCGTCTTTTTTTGTGTGTGTATTTTTGGCGTTTGGTTGTTTGACATTTTTTGAGGGGGAGGCAGTAAAATTTGGTGGGGAAAAAAATGATTTTAATTCGAACGCGATGATTTTTGAACGAAGAAGAAGAAGATTAAAAAAAACATACTTTTTGTTTGACGCGCATCATAATAACATCATCACAACAAACGCACGCGCACGCGCGATGTCTCTCTCGGCCGAGGACGAATGGAACGAGGAACAACTCAAATTACACGCTCGCGTGGAAACGTTAGACGGCAACCGAGGATTTTGCCGGTACGTTGGCCCAGTTATCGGTCAAACCGGCATTTGGGTTGGCGTCGAATGGGACGACCAGACGCGAGGGAAACACGATGGATGCCACGATGGGAAGAGGTATTTCGAGTGCAAACGAAAACAAACGAAGGAAAGAAAAGAAGAAAACACGCAAGCGAGTTTTGTGAGAGTGCAAAAAGTAGCTCCGTCGACAGATTTCGTGTCTGCGGCAAAGGACAAGTACGAATTGGAAAGTCAAGAGCAGTTGGAGCCGAGATTGGTTTTCGGGACGAATAAAAAGAGCGGTGACGACAACATCGTCGAAGACGATTTGACGGTCGAGTTAAAGACGAAAGCGAGTTTACAGAAGAGTTTGAAAGAGTTAGAGAGGATTTTGTTGCCGAATGCAAGGTTGGAGATGGTGACTCGGGGTGCACGAACAGATGAAGGAGCGGAGACTACTACTACTTCTTCTTCGAGTATAGAAGAAGAAGAAGAAGAAGAAGAAG
>MDTG01348491.1_pt1 | contig 10483 bp, 8 predicted proteins | sample 811421 | NCBI WGS metagenome assembly MDTG01 (sample SAMN05326645, study PRJNA326480) | marine metagenome | isolation source: seawater | place: Pacific Ocean: South East | collected 2011
AAGAGAGATTAATCCTTCACCTTACATGTTCTGTTTAGATATGGCGGACAGTGCAATAGTAGGTACTTCACCTGAAATCCATGTTCGTTGTCAAAATAGAAGAGTTGAGGTAAGACCAATAGCAGGAACTAGACCAAGAGGCCATTCTGAAGAAGCAGATAAATTGTTAGAGAAAGATCTATTAGCCGATCCAAAAGAATTAGCAGAGCATATTATGTTAGTCGATCTTGGAAGAAATGATATTGGTCGTGTTTGTAAATATAATTCTGTTGAAGTGGAAGATTTAATGGTTATCGAAAGATATAGTCATGTAATGCATATTGTTTCAAATGTAATAGGCATCTTAGATAAAGATTGTGATATTTATGATGTAATGAGGGCTAGTTTTCCAGCTGGAACAGTAAGTGGTGCGCCAAAGGTAAGGGCAATGGAAATTATATCTGAATTGGAAAAATCTAAACGCGGTCCTTATGCTGGTGCAGTGGGTTATTTTGGTTTTGATGGAAATTTTGATTCTGCTATTACAATTAGGACAGTTATTTTAGATAAGAATAAAGCTTATGTTCAAGCAGGAGCAGGAATAGTTGCGGATTCAATCCCAGAAAGCGAATATAAAGAAACTCAAAACAAAGCGCGAGGAATGATGAAGGCATTAGCTTTAGCACAAATTTTTAATTCAGAAAGAAAGCATAAAAATAAATGATTTTAATAATAGATAATTATGATTCGTTTACATTCAATTTAGTTCAATATTTAGGTGAGCTTGGGGCTGATTTAAAGGTAATACGTAATGATAAAATTAAGGTTGAAGAAGCTTTAGCATTGAAACCTGAGAAATTGCTTATAAGTCCTGGTCCATGTTCTCCAGTTGAAGCAGGTGTTTCATGTGACTTAATTCGTGCATTTGCTGGGTTGATTCCTGTATTTGGGGTTTGTTTAGGTCATCAGTCAATAGGAATGGTTTTTGGTGGAGAAGTAGTTCGAGCGGATAGATTGATGCATGGAAAAACATCTCCAATTCATCATGATGGTTCGAGCGTATTTAAGGGATTACCAGATCCCTTTGATGCAACAAGATATCATTCTCTAATTGTGAAAAAATCATCGTTGCCTGATGAATTAAGAATAACAGCATGGACTGAAGAGGGAGAAATAATGGGACTTCAACACAAGGAGCTAGAAGTTCATGGTGTTCAGTTTCATCCAGAGTCAATTTTAACTACTCAAGGCAAAAAATTATTACAGAATTTTTTAGATCTTTAGTTTCTATATTTATTTACAATTGGCATCCGTCGATCTTTATCAAATGACCGAGGAGTTATTTTTACACCAGGCGGTGATTGGCGCCTTTTATATTCACTAATCTCTACTGCATTAATAACATGCTCGACTAATTGTGGCTCAAAACCAGCTTCAATAAGTGAGTTAATACCCATATCCTGCTCAATATAGGCTTCTAAAATCGGGTCAAGTTGATCATATGGTGGAAGAGTATCGATATCTTTTTGATCAGGACGTAATTCTGCTGATGGCGGTCTACTAATAATTGAAGGTGGTATAATTTCTGATTGTGTATTTCTCCATTTACACAAATCAAAGACTATAGTTTTTGGAACATCTTTTATAAGTGCAAAGCCTCCGCACATATCTCCATAAAGTGTGCAATAGCCCATAGCTATTTCGCTTTTATTACCTGTAGTTAATACAAGCCAATTATACTCATTTGATATAGCCATTATCAGATTTCCCCTAATACGAGCCTGTATATTTTCATCAGTTAAACTTTTAGATTGATCAGTACTCCACATTGGAAGAAGTTGCTCTTGAAATTGATTATGTAATGTTTTTATCGGAATATTATGTATTTCAGTTCCTATTTTTTTCGCCATCTCTAAAGCATCATTTAATGTTTCTTTGGATGAATATCTCGAGGGCATTGTAACACTGACAACTTTTTCCTTGCCTAGTGCATCAGCTGCTAATGCTAAAACTAAGGCTGAATCAATCCCACCGCTTAAGGCTATTAAAACTTTTTTGAAACCAGTTTTTTTAACATAATCATGTAACCCTAGTTTTAATGCTTCATATATTTCTCGTGTTTCGTCTAGTTGAGGTGAAATAGAATTATCATTTTGGTTGCAATAGAGTATATCACTTTTAAATGATTCAGCTCGATATTTAAGTTTTCCGGTTGCTGATATCATCATGCTTGCTCCATCAAATACAAGTTCGTCTTGCCCTCCGACTAAATTGCAATAGAGGAGATTAGCTTGGAGTCTTTGTGCGGTCTGTTTTAGAATATTGAATCGATGAATTTGTTTTCCCCTGTGGTATGGAGAAGCTGATAAATTAATAAGCATGTCTATAGGTTTATTTATATTTTCTACGGCAATGCCTTCGCTATCCCATGAGTCTTCACATATATGAACAGCAATCTTATTATTATTATAATCAATAATTAGGGGTTCGTTACCAGGTACGAATAAACGTTTTTCATCAAAGACACTATAGTTTGGTAAAAGATGCTTATAATACTCACCAATAATTTTTCCATTATTAATAACAACTGCTGCGTTTCTTTTTTTTCCACTTCTTAAAAGTGGTGTTCCTATGAATATTAATGGTTCTTTTGGTATTTTATCTATTATTCGGGCTATTTCTTTTTCACAATCTGAGCAAAAATGATCCTTAAGAATTAAGTCTTCCGGTGGATATCCTGATAATACAAGTTCTGGACTTGCAATAATTTCGGCTCCATTTTTTGCAGCTTTTTTAATTTCCTGAATGAGTAGATCGCTATTATGACGTAGCGCTCCTACAGTTGGATTCATTTGAAGAAGCGCTATTTGCATTAGTACTTTCCTTATCGACGGTAGTTTGGAGCTTCTTTAGTAATTTTTACATCATGAGCATGTGCTTCAACTGCACCTGCACTGGACACTCTTATTAATTTTCCATTTTTCTGAAGACTTGGAATATCTTTACTTCCACAGTATCCGAGACTTGCTTGTAGTCCACCACAATATTGTTTCATTACTTTACTCACAGTACCTAAAAAGGGCACCATTCCCTCAATGCCCTGAGGTACAAGATCATCTTTATCATTTAAACCATATCGTTGCCTGCTTCCAGCTCTAGATTTCATTGCATCGATACTTCCCATTCCGCGATAAAGAACAAATTGTCTTCCTTCGTATAGAATCTTTTCTCCTGGACTTTCTTCTGTGCCTGCTAATGCAGATCCCATCATTACACTATTCGCACCTGCTACTATTGCTTTTGCAATATCCCCAGAATGACGAATACCTCCATCTGCTATTACGGGAATATCCCCATTGAGTGCATTTGATGCTTCATAGATAGCAGAAATTTGTGGAACACCTACTCCTGCAACAATACGAGTTGTACAGATCGAACCTGGACCAATTCCAATTTTTACAGCATCTGCACCAGCATCACGTAATGCAATAGCCGCTTCTCCTGTAGCAATATTACCTGCAATCACATCTATTTCTGAAAATTTTGATTTAACCCAACGAACCATTTCAATAACACCTTTGCTATGACCGTGAGCTGTGTCTACGACAAAAACGTCAACTTCTTCATCTGCAAGCGCTTCTGCACGCTCGTAATCCCCTGGTCCTATCCCTGCCGCAACTCTTAAGCGATAGCTCGAATCTCGATTATAGAGAGGTTCTTCATTTTCAATAAGTGTCCTGACATCTGAAAATGAATATAGACCAACAAGTTTACCTTTTTTTATTAATGGAAGTTTACCTATTTTGTGTTCTATCATTATATCATAAGCTTGTCTTAAATCAGTACCGGCTTCAGCCGTTATAATATCGGTGGTCATGATATCAGCAATATTTGCATTTTTTGATGCAGCAAATCTTACATCTTTAGATGTTAATATACCGACGAGTTTTTCATCATTATCTAAAATTGGAAATCCATTGAAAGAAAGGCTATGCTTAGATTTAAAATTAGCTATTGTCTCAATAGTCTCTTTAATTGAGAATGTAATGGGATCATTAATTAAACCGTTTAAATGATGTTTTACTCGGCTAACATGTGCTGCTTGTTCTTCCGGTTCAAGGTTTTTATGTATAACACCAATTCCACCCATCATTGCCATAGCAATGGCCATTCTTGATTCAGTCACAGTATCCATTGCGGCACTTAAAAAAGGGATTTTTTGAGATATGTTTCTCGTTAGATTAGTAGATATACTAGATTCATTAGGTAAAAAATCTGCATATTCTGTTATAAGTGAAACATCATCAAAAGTTAGACCTTCATTTGGAAAAGTCTCCATAAAATTTTTTAAATGCTCATTTTGGCTCATGGTATATATCCTTTTGCCGGGGTATTATTTGCATATTAAAACGTATAGTCAAGTCATGTTTAATATTTGAATTTAGCGCATAATTAAAATTGTGGAATATCTATAAGAATTATTATAAGGAATATCTTATACAAAAAATCATATAAACAGATTATTTAAGATATTAATTTTTTTTGCGTTATTTAACCATTTTTCTTCTCGCATATGCATACATAGCCTTTTTTCAGCTGTATCATCTGTTGCACCATTTAAATGATCAAATCCGTGCGCAATATAAAATGCAATTTCAAAATCTGGATCATTACGATATGATCCTTCTTGGTAAGCTTTTTCCACATTAATAACAAGATCACCGGTTACCTTGTTCTCTTCACCAGGTATGGGTTCATGTCTAAAACTAATTACATCGGTTGTATGGTCACTCTTTAAAAATTTACTATGAAAATATCGTATTCCTTCATCATCGGTAAAAAGAATAGTTATTTCTTTCCAAGAATTATGATCATTAATCTTCAAGCTAATCCATTCAGATAGTTTTTGAAGATTATCTAAGTTAAGTCTGTGTTTAGTCTGCTGATTTTTTAGATAAATTTTCATCGGGTTTATAAGCAAGTCGTCCATGTAACATATTTGTAAGAGAGAAAATTAGTGATTCTTTAATAGTATTAATTTCAGACATTGTTAGTTCTGCATAATCCAGTTGCCCATCTTGAAGTTTTATTGAAAAAATCTCATCAACTAAATTACTGATCTTTTGAGGTGTTGGTTTCTGAATTGATCTAGAGGCTGCTTCCACTGCATCAGTAAGTGATAGTATTACCATCTCAGGAGATCTGGCAGGTGCTCCTCCATAACGAAAATCAGCTTCATTAAGATTATCATTTGAATTTATATCCACAGCTTTATTATAGAAGTAATGTATTAATCCATTTCCATGGTGTTGTTCAATTGCATCTAATATTGGTTTAGGTAATTTATGTCTCTTCGCTAGAGCTAAACCTTCTTTTACGTGTGAAATTATTACTATTGCACTCATATGGGGGGAGAGTTCATCGTGTGGATTATTTCCGTTTTGAATATTTTCAGCAAAAAATTCAGGTTTAGCCATTTTCCCGATATCATGATAATATGCACATACACGCACCATAAGTGAATTTGCTCCAACAGTTTCTGCAGCATTTTGAGCTAATGTTGCAACCATCAGTGAATGATGATAAGTTCCAGGAGCTTGAATAGCCATTTTTTGTAAAAGGGGATGACCCATATCTGATAGTTCAAGAAGCGTAATATCTGTTGTAATTCGGAAACATTTTTCAAATAAAGGAATCAGAATAAGGGTTAAAACAGTCGCAATCACTGCAGATATTATAGAACTTACAAGCTGTTCAGCTAGGATTAGAAGACTGGGTTGATTAAAAATTGCTATAATGCAAGCAAATAGAATATTTACTAATGCAATCCATAATCCAGCTTTATAAATACTAGATCGCCTATGCATGTTTTTTGCTGCTGTTGTTGCAGTTACCGTTGTAAACATACCTAAAACAAATACACTGAAAGACTGATCAAAATAAATTGCAGTTGCAAAACTACACCAAAAGCCTAGTGCAATAGCGGCACCACCATTAATAAGTATAGTGGCCATTAAAACTGCAAAAGCATAGGGAACTAGGTATATGAGTGAGGATGTAGGTACAATTGTTGTTTGCATTGACAGAAAAGTCAGTAGTCTGGCAAAGGTCAATGTAAATAGTGATAGTATTGCTAGCAAAATTAGCTTATTCGGATTTTTTAACAATTCAGGTTTAATTAGTCTTAATAAAATAGATGTAGCAATTAATGCAGCGAGTAATAGTATTGATTGGCCGATTGTTTCTAAACGACGTTCATTTAGATCTTTTTCTTTCAATAATTGCTCCTTATGAGCTCTAAGTAAAAGAAGAGTTTGAGTTGTAACAGGTTCATCGGCAGAAACTAAAGGCGTTCCAGCTGGATATGACTGAATAACTGCTTTGACTTTATCAATTGCTTGATTTCGTCGTGCTTTAGTTTTTGTATCATCATAAGTAAGATTAGGTCTTATGAGTAGATCATCAATATACTCTGCAATCATTCGATTGTTATTGCCTGAAATAAGAGATTTGAAATCCTTAAATGATTTATCAACAGAATAAATGTTGTTTAATGAAAGCGTTTTTTCTGAGTCATTAAAGATAACTGTAAGACTATGTGAGGATTCACCTTGAAATAAGGTCATACGCACTTCATCAGATATTATACCTTTATTGAGAACAGAAATTACTGCATTACTCATTTCTTGCTGGAAATTAATTATTTCGTTTTTCTCAAAAGAGTTAATTATTAGATCTGCTTTAAGATCTGTGCCTAGAAGTAAATCCTGTATTGATTGCTGTATTTGTTTTTTTTGATTAATTGAACTTTGATGATATTCATTTAATCGTGATGTAATTGCATTAATAAGTTGAATTGCTTTTTCTTCATGCTCTGTATTGATTATGAATATAGGTGGAACTTCAGAAGCAGCTTTATTTTGAGCAAATGAAGTTTCGCTGAGGTTCTCACAGTTAAATGGTACTGAAGCAATAATTGTAGCAGGCGCTTTCTGTCCTTCTACTAAATTAATTTCAGGAACTACACCGCTTCCAAAAAATAATAAAAGAGTAATAAACCAAAGGACTGCTGCAATACCGAGGGGTTTTGCATCAATTGTTTTGCGTAATGAAGTTTCTGTTTTTCTTTCCGCAATGCGTTTATTTTTTTTCCTCAAGCTAAAGGCCATAATTTACTCCTTAATCTTTCGGTTCTTTATTACTTTCATATGCTTCAATTATTTTTTGTACCAAAGGATGGCGAATAATATCTCTTTGAGTAAGTTTGCATATGCTTAAGTCATTAATATTTTGTAATATTCTTTGAGCTTCGATAAGACCAGATTGCGATTTGCTTGGTAAGTCTATTTGAGACGGGTCACCGGTAATAACACATTTTGATTCATATCCTAGTCGTGTTAAGAACATAAGCATTTGTTGACGAGTTGTATTTTGAGCCTCATCTAGAATAACAAATGCGTTATTCAGAGTTCTGCCGCGCATGTAAGCAAGTGGAGCTACTTCAATAACACCTCTTTCTATATTTTTTTCGATTAATTCTGCAGGAAGCATATCGTGAAGAGCATCATAAAGTGGACGTAGATATGGAGCAACTTTTTGTTTAAAATCACCAGGTAAGAATCCTAAATGCTCACCAGCTTCTATTGCAGGACGAGTAAGAATAATTCTGCTTACCTCTTCATTAATTAATGATGAAACTGCTTTTGCCATTGCAAGATATGTTTTACCTGTTCCTGCTGGTCCTATACCAAAGGTAATACTTGATCTTTGGAGCATATCCACATAACAATTTTGTCCAAGTGTTCTAGGAAAAATATCTGGCTTACGAGGTCCCACCTTAATCTTTATTTCAGATAGTCTTTGAAATGTATTAATTTCACCCCTCAGCATGGCTTCATAACAATATAAAACGGTTTGATTATCTACTTTCGCATTTTTTAGATTATTCCTGAGATCATTTATAAATCCCACAACTTTCTCAGAATGCTCATTGTTAGCACCAATTTTAATAGTGCAATCTCTAAGGACTACAACTATACCTAAATCTCTTTCAAATTCTGTGATTAATGATCCTATTAAAGATTCAATATCTCTTGCTTCATTAATATCATCAAAAAATATTTCTAAATTATTCATAAGTTTAATGATTTTTTTTAATTATTATTTGCTTTTTTTGACTAAAAGCTGAACTAAAAGCGATTTACATGCACGCGTCAATGGTATAATTCATATGATAAAAACGATTTAGTAGAGAGGGTATCTACAGAGTAGTCCGTCAAGTCCTCCTGTTCTAAGAGGCCATTTCTTATCGGGTTTTAAACCAAGCTTTTTAAACAATGCAGGTTCACCGAAATATATAAATGCAGTTGATCCAGTGCATTTCTGTTTTAAAAAATCGCCAAATTCTTTGAGTAGTTTGGAGGTTTCCGATGATGAACTAATACGAATTCCATAAGGTGGATTAGTTACAATGCAGTGATTATTAAGAGATTGAATAGATCGAAAATCTTTCATTTCTATATTTACCTTATTATGTTCATCAAACTTTGATAAGTGTGTTTTTGTTATTTCAATAGCATTTCTATCAATATCGCTTCCAGATATCATATTTTGATCAAGGTGTTGAATTGATTGATTCATCTTATTTTTGATTTGATTCCAAAGCGTTGGATCAAAGTCAGGAAGTCGTAAAAATCCAAATTTCGATCTAAATCTTGCTGATGGAAAATTTGTTATTTTCATCAAAGCTTCAATAAGTATTGTACCGGAACCGCAAAATGGATCGTAAAGTGGATTTTTTCCATTCCATTCACTTAAGCGAAGTATTGTTGCTGCTACATTCTCTTGAATTGGAGCTGTAACTTTTTCCGTACGATAACCACGTCTATGCAGCGATCCACCCCCAAGATCAACGCTAATACGTGCAATATTTTGATGAATATATAAGTTCAATTGTAAGTCTGGATAACGTTTGTTAACACTCGGTCTTTCTCCGTAATTCTCACGAAATTGATCAACAATAGCATCTTTTAAAATCTTTGAGGCGTAGTCAGAATTTCTTATTTTACTGTTTGAAGTATTACAAGTGATAGCAAATGTTTTTGTAAGTGTTAGAAAATCATTCCAATTTATTTGTTTTACTGTTTTATAAAGATAATTTGTTGAATGACATTCAAAATTAATTAATGGAGCTAATATACGTGTACAAATACGCGTCATATAAACTATGCGATAGATTGATTCCCTATCTGCTGTAAAATAATATCCAAGATATCCTTCTTTAATGCTTTGGGCACCTAAATCTAATAATTCAAAACGAGCGGCTTCTTCAGCTCCACTAGAATGCTGTGCAAAATATTGATGATGCTTTTGGTATAAATATTTACTCATCCATTTTTTATTGGTCGATTTTGATCATCAAGAAATAAGACACACGATTTAAAATCTATTGCCTCAGTATTTTCAAATACACCATAAGATATTATAATTATACGGTCTCCAATAGCTGCTAACCTTGCAGCAGGTCCGTTTAATTCAATAGTTCCAGAATGTCTTTCACCCGATATTGCATAGCTAATAAAGCGTTCTCCATTATTAAGATTTACAATTTGCACTTGCTCTCCCGGAAGTATATTAGATTTCTCTAAGAGTTCTTCGTCAATTGTAATACTACCTTCGTAGTAAAGTTGTAGCCCAGTTATAGTAGCAGTATGAATCTTTGATTTTTTTAATATACGTTGCATTAAATCTCTCCGAAAAGTTCAGATACTGTGATTAATAATCGAAATGGTCAATGCATAGTTGAATATGTTATTAGTCTGAAAGTTTTTTTTAGTCCGACCGATTTATGATCATAACGATTTAAGGGGGTTAAAAATGCGTTGTTACTGTAAATTTATAGTAGTCAAATTATCTCCCGCCATTATAATGGAGCTTTTTTTAAGATGTTGGTAGCTGGTGTGAGTACGTTAAGTAAATTGACAGAGAAGAAACTGAAAGATTGGGCAGGATGGAAAGCGTTCCGAGATGGTCAATCCTTATTTGAACGTGGTGTCGTTGAAAGCATCAAGGTTGAAGATCCTTTTATAACCGGTCAGCTTAATTTAGGTCCGCGTGGAATGAGAAGTCGGTTTGAGGTTTTATCTAATGGATTAGTAGAAAATCATTGTCCGTGTAGGGATAATCAAGAACGTGGATTGATCTGCTCACATTTAGTAGCAATGGGATTAAAATATCTTAAAGACAAACAGATAGAAGCAGCGACAGCTTCTGGAGATACTTTAAGATTAGAGCGAATTGAAAGGATTACTAAAGGTGTTCGTTTAAGACGAGCTAGGAAGTCTACTCCAGGAGCGATGACAGCGTCAGTTGAATTAGTTTTAAAGAAAGAATGGAAAGATGATTTAAGCAAATTTGCACTTAGATTTGAAGTTATTCTCAATGATCAGGGAACTTTGCATGCCATTACATCTATAAGACCGGATCAAGCTGTTTATTTAAAAAG
>MDTG01016121.1_pt1 | contig 10482 bp, 10 predicted proteins | sample 811421 | NCBI WGS metagenome assembly MDTG01 (sample SAMN05326645, study PRJNA326480) | marine metagenome | isolation source: seawater | place: Pacific Ocean: South East | collected 2011
AAAAACCCTGTAAATACTTGACTTTTGTGGGTTTCTGGCTTTTCATAGGAGAGTAAATTTTTTCAATTTAGAGGAGATCAAATGAATAAATCAGATTTAGTAGATGCAGTTGCTTCAAGAGCAGATATGTCAAAAGCAGAAGCAGGTAGAGCTGTTGATGCTGTTCTTGGTTCAGTGGGAGATGCGCTTGGAACAGGTGATTCTGTTTCTTTGGTAGGATTTGGAACATTTTCTGTAAGACACAGAGCAGCTAGAATGGGTAGAAACCCTCAAACTGGAGCTACAATGCAAATTGCTGCATCAAAAGTTCCTGGTTTTAAAGCAGGTAAAGCTCTGAAGGACAAAGTTAAGTTCGGTTAATAAGTCTTTAAAAAGATAAATAAGGGTGCTTATGCACCCTTTTTTTTATTATAATAACAGCGGTTATGGATGCACTAAGATCATTTTTATCTGGAAGAAGGCTCGCTATCATGGGAGTGCTTCTTGCTATTCCATTTGTTTTCTTTGGTTCAAGCTCATTCGGAACTGTTTTCACTAATTATGGAAAGGTAAATGGCTTAACTGTATCTGCTCTTGATGTAAATATAGCTATAAATTCAGTCACTCTTAGACTGCAGCAAATATATGGCGAAGAGTTCAATGTCGATACTCTCGAGGATGGTATATTAAATAATCTTGTAAAGAGCGAGATTATTAGTCAAAAGGCTCTTCTTTATCAGGCTCAGCAAATGAATCTTCTTAGCTCAGAAGAGGATGCTAAAAGATTTATTATGTCTGAACCGTCTTTTCAAACAGACGGAATATTTAATCAAGATATTTTCGAAGCCACTATCAGGGCTAACGGAATCTTGCCAAATGAGTATATAGAAAATGTTCAAAACAGCTCCTTAGTAAATGATTTTTTATTAGCTTTATCAGATTCAAGTTTTCAAATTAAATCTGAGCTTAAGAAACAAATAAGACTTATTGAACAAGAAAGAAATGTTGATTTTTTTAAAATTGATTTTAATAAACTAAAAAATAATATTAATCCAACTTTAGAAGATGCAGTTAACTATTATGAAGACAACAAATTACTTTTTATGGATGATGAAAAAAGATCATTTAATTTATTTACTGTTTCTCAGGATCAATTTAGAGAGCTCGTTGAGATCCCAGATGGCTTTGTTGAAGCTGAATACGATGATTATCTTGATAGGATAAATGCTTCTGCGGAGAGAAGAATCTCTCATATTATGGTAGATCTATTAAATTATGATTCTAAGGATGATGCCTTTTCTGCCTTAAAATCAGTTGAAAGAAGAATAGGTGTTGATCTAACTTTCGAAGAAGCTGTAAGTGAGTTCAGTGAAGATTTAATATCTGCCGATTTTGGGGGTGACTTAGGATTTTCTAGCGGCGATAGTTTCCCTCCAGAATTTGAAGAAGCTCTAAACTCCATGTCTATTGATGAAACTTCAGAAATTATTGAGCTTAATGAATCATTTCATATCATCAAGTTCACCGAGATAAATAAAGAAACACCAAAAACAAAAGAGGTTATGCAGGATCAGTTTATCGATGAGCTTATTGAAGCAGAGTCATATGCTCTAATGCTTGATTCCCGAGATGAGATTGAAGACCTTCTGTTAGATGGCTTAAGTGTAGAGGCAATAGCAAGTGCTATTAATCAGGAATTTATTGTTACTGATGCACTTGGATATAGTGATTTCAATCTCTTCAATGACTCTAGTACAAAAGACTTCCTATTTAGTTTAGATTATGCAAGTGATTTTGCAGAAGTTCTTGAGCTTGATGATGAAGTCATGGTTGCTTCAGTTTATGATGTTATAGAGCCTTTAGTGCTATCTTTTGATAATGTAGCTGATGATGTGTTTGATCGTATAAAAGATGATCAAGCAAATCTTGAAATAATAGAGCTTGAAAATAGACTGATTGTAGCAATGGATGATGAAAGTTACGTTTTAGATAACAATATTGTCCTGCAAGATAGTTTTATATCTGTAAAAAGAGGCTCGACACTATTTCCTCCTGATGTCCTTAACGAAATATTTTCTTCTCAATTGAACTTGGTAAACAGCAAGAAAACTTTTAATTCAGACATTTACATTTTTACTGTTAGAGAAATCATTGAGCCATCCGAAGATTTTATTGAATCAGTGATGCAAGAGTATGAAGATTTTTCCTCAAGCACTTCACTTGTTAAACTCAACTTAATCTTAGAAAAAGAGATAAATAAGGAAATAAGAGATAATATTAAAAACCTAAACATTTAAATAAATATGAAAAAACTTATATCTATATTTTTAGTTGCCATTGTGTATGGTTGTGGACAATCTATTTCTCCTGTTGATCAAGGCTTAATTGATCAAGTAATGCACATAGGTAATGGATCTGAGCCCCAGGGCCTAGATCCTCATGTTGTTACTGGAGTTCCTGAACATCATCTTCTAATAACAATGTGTGAAGGATTGACTATTTCTAATCCTGCAGGTGGAGCAAATCTTCCAGGAATGGCAGAGAGTTGGGAAATAAGCGAAGATGGAAAAACCTATATCTTCAATATCAGAAAAGATGCAGTATGGTCTAACGGTGATGAGTTTGTAGCTGAAGATATTGTTTGGTCATGGATGAGAGTACTTACACCGAGCTTGGGTTCTCAATATCCAGACATGCTTTACTATGTAGAAGGGGCAGAGGACTACAATACAGGAAAAATTAAAGATTTTTCTAAAGTAGGAGTCAAAGCCTTAGACAATAAGACTCTTCAAGTAAACTTAAATAATCCAACTCCGTTTTTCCTTGGGCTTCTCAGTCATTATTCGACTTGGCCTGTTCATAAAGAGACAGTTTTAGCATTTGGTGAAATTGATGATAGGCAAGGTTTGTGGACCAGACCAGGCAACTTTGTCTGTAATGGACCTATGAATCTTAAGTCTTGGGAGCTAAATAAAAAGATTATTGTTGAAAAGAATCCACTTTATTGGGATGCTGATGAGGTAAAGCTTAAACAAATGCATTTTTATCCAGTCTCAGATATCAACACAGAGGAGAGAATGTTTAGGGCTAAGCAACTTCATTTAACTTCTACTGTGCCATCGCAAAAATGTGGTGTTTGGAGAGAGGAAGGCAATCCAAATCTAAGAATAGATCCATATATGGGAACTTACTATTACAGGGCAAATGTTAATGTTAAACCATTAGATAACGTTAAAGTTAGGCAGGCTCTCACTTATTCAATTGATAGAGAAAAGCTAACTGAGAAAGTTACTCAATGTGGCCAAATACCAGCATATTCATTCACGCCTCCGGGAGCAAATGGATACAATCCAGAGACCAAAATTCCATATGATCCTGAGTTAGCAAGACAGCTTCTTTCAGAGGCTCTTGATGAAGAAGGAATTGAAAGTATTGAAGCTTTTCCAGTACTCCAGATTTTATATAACACATCAGAGGATCATAGAAAGATTGCTTTAACAATTCAGCAAATGTGGCAACAAAACCTTGGTATAAATGTTGAGCTTGAAAACATGGATTGGAAGGTTTATTTAAGTAGACAAAACTCAATGGATTATCAAATCTCAAGAGCTGGGTGGATTGGTGATTATGAAGACCCAAATACATTTCTGGATATTATGAGAACCGGAAGAGGTAATAACAGAACTGGTTGGAGCAATTCAGAGTTTGATGAATTGGTTGGATTAGCTAATGCCACTTCAGATCAAGAAGAAAGATATCGTCTTTTGGGAGAAGCTGAAAAAATATTAATTGATGAATTGCCAATAATACCAGTTTATACCTATGTTCGTTCATACCAGCTTTCACCCGATGTAAAAGGATATTATCCTAATTACTTAGACCACCATCATCCTAAAACACTTTATTTAGAGCGAGATTAAGAAACTGAATGCTTAACGTTTTAATAAGAAGGATTCTAATAGCAATTCCTGTATTAATTGTAGTTGCTAGCCTTACATTCTTCTTTATAAGACTTGCTCCTGGCGGACCATTTGACGCTGATAAGGTTGTTTCTCCTCAGGTCATGAAGAATCTTAATGCAGCATATAACTTAGATGCACCTCTTCACGAGCAATATTTTGATTATATGTCAGGAGTTGTTGTTGGTGATTTTGGTCCATCCTTTAGATATCCTGGACGATCTGTTTCTGAGATGATTTATACAGGTCTACCCATTACTTTTGAGTTAGCATTTTATGCATTAATGATTGCGGTTGCTCTTGGAATATTTTCTGGGGTCTTAGCAGCATTAAAAAGAAACACTTTTTTAGATTACTTTCCTATGGCTATTGCCATGCTTGGAATATGTGTACCCACCTTCTTAATGGGTCCAATCCTAGTTTTAGTTTTTGGAATAAATCTTGAGCTTTTACCTGTATCTGGTTGGGATACTTTGGTGGGAGATAAACTTTTACCCTCAATAACCTTAGGTTTTGCATATGCTGCATATATAGCAAGGTTAAGTCGTGGTGGTATGTTAGAGGTTCTTGGTCAAGATTTTATAAGAACTGCCAAAGCCAAAGGTCTCAGTGAATTTAGAATTGTTACGCGGCATGCCATGCAAGGCGGATTGTTACCAGTAGTTTCATTTATGGGTCCTGCAATTGCAGGCCTATTAGGCGGATCATTTGTTGTAGAAACAATATTTCAAATTCCGGGACTTGGAAGATTTTATGTTGAAGCAGCATTTAACAGAGACTACACAATGATTCTTGGAACAACTATCTTCTTTTCAGCGATGATAATTTTCTTTAATTTGCTGTCAGATTTAGCAGTTCTTTTGTTGAATCCAAGAGCTAGAGAAAACCTATGAACAATTCTTCTCTTTGGCAAGATGCATTTAGGAGACTCATCCAAAATAGGGCAGCTATGATTGGCGGAATCACTATCCTAATTCTTATAATTCTTGCAGTTTTTGCTCCTTGGATTGCGCCTTATTCATACTCATATCAAAATCTTGATATAGGTGCTTCTCCTCCGTCAGCAGCCCATTTATTGGGAACTGATGTGCTTGGAAGAGATTTACTTAGCAGGCTTTTATATGGAGCTAGAATTTCTTTATTGGTTGGTTTTGTTGCTACAGGAGTGGCTTTAGTTATCGGCGTCAGTTGGGGAATTATTGCTGGTTATTTTGGTGGAAGAGTTGATTCTATAATGATGAGAATAGTTGACGTCTTATATGGACTTCCATTTATTATTTTTATTATTCTTTTAATGGTAATTTTTGGAAGAAACATATGGTTGTTGTTTGCTGCTATAGGAGCTGTTGAGTGGTTAACAATGGCAAGAATTGTAAGAGCTCAAGTGATTGGCCTAAAGAATCAAGAATTTGTTCAGGCCGCTCAAGTTATGGGAGTAAGCAACTTTTCAATGTTTAGAAGACATATACTGCCAAATATTCTTGGACCGATTGCAGTTTATGCAACATTGACAATTCCTCAGGTAATGTTGTTAGAGGCTTTTTTAAGTTTCCTTGGTTTGGGTATTCAACCACCTATGAGTAGCTGGGGAACACTTATAAGATATGGAGTTGAATCAATGGAAGAGCATTATTGGCTGTTAATATATCCCGGTTTAACTTTTACCATAACCTTATTTGCACTTAATTTCTTTGGTGATGGTCTTAGGGACGCTCTTGATCCAAAGACATCAGATAATTAAAAGGCTTTTATAGTAATTTTTAAGATTTGACCTGGCCTAATAATATCTAAATTATCGTTATCCTGCCTAATTGTCTTAATAGATACATTAAAAAGTTTTGATATTTTTGAAAGGTTGTCGCCTTGTTTCACAGAATAAAGTATTGTTCTTTTTTTTGATTCTATATTTCTGTAAATATTCTTGTTTCCAATATTTAAGACTTGACCAATCTTCAATACAGAATCATTTAGATTGTTAATATCCATAATTTTCTTTTCTGAAACTCCAAACTTTCTAGCTAAACTCCATAGAGTATCCCCTTCGCTGACAACATGCGCCTCAAAAGGAATGAGGATATTCGATGATGCTTGTCCGACAGGTATCAATAGGATTTGATTTATTGAAAGGGCATCTGATTCAAGCTGATTTACTTGTCTGATAATATCAATCTTGGTCTTGTATTTTTTTGCCAAAACCCACAAACTTTCGCCTTTAGAAACATCATGTGAAATCCAATTGATTCTTTGAGATTGAACATATTCCTGGCCATTCGTTTCATACTTTATTTTATTTTGAATTGGGATATAAAAAGAACTTACCATGTTAGGATCAGTAGCCCACTTCGTATAACCCGCATTTAATTTATAAAGGAGCTCTGGTTTAAGATCTAGAAAATCACTAAAGTTTAAGATTTCGATCTGTTCCTGAAATGAAATTTTATCTACTACCTTAGAATAAGGAATCTTTGGAAGTTCAATATTATATTTTTCATTATTATTTACAAGCTCAATTAATGCTAGAAATTTAGGAATATAGTTTCTGGTTTGGACTGATAAAGGCAAATCTTTATAAGAAATGGTTGAGACTCTTCTTGAGTTTTTCTGAATAGATTTTTGGGTAAAAGTTGGACCGGCATTATAAGCTACTAAGACTAAGTAAATATCACTATTAAATCTTTTATAGAGATAATCAATGTATCTAATTGCGGCATTTGTAGATTTATAAGGATCATGCCTTTCTTCAATCCACCAGTTTTCTTTTAATCCAAGCAGTTCTGCTGTTCTTGGCATTATTTGCCACAAACCCACGGCTCCTGAGGAAGAAATAGAAAATGGATCATAGCTACTTTCAATAAACGGCAGGAAAGCTAATTCAACGGGAAGATTATTCCTTTTCAGTTCTTCAATAACGTAATATAAGAAATAATAGGAATTGTTAAGATAGTTTTCAAAAAGATCAACATTTTGAAGATGCTGATTCATATAATAAAGAGTTAATTCATCAATCTCATACTCATTTATTGTCGATTCGTCTTTTAGTACATCCCAAATACTTTTAATTTCTGGTTTAGTTTGCTCTATTTCCTCAATAATGAGCAATTCATTTTTCTCAATTACTTCTTCACTTTTTGATTCAGAAAGATCTGGAATAAAGCTAATGCTTTCATCATTATTAATAGCTACCATCTGACAACCAGACAAAAGCAATATAAGAATTAAAGATTTTATGCTGAGTCTTTCCATTCTCGAATACATCTAAAGATTTCTTGTTCTGAGGGATTAACTAATTTAAATTTCTTTATTAGTTTAATATCATTACTTAATTTATCACATCTTAAAAAAGGATTAGTTTTTTTCTCAAGCTCAATTGAGGATGGAAGAGAGGAATCATTTGTCTCAATAAGGTTTCCAATTTCAGCATTTCTTAAAATTAAATCATTATTTTCAGGCTCAACTTTAATTGAAAATGCTAGATTATTTTTTGTGTACTCATGCCCGCAATAAACTTGAGTGCTATCAGGCAGTTTCTTTAATTTATTTAAAGAGTTAAGCATTTGATTAAATGTTCCTTCAAAAACTCTTCCACACCCTCCAGCAAACAACGTATCTCCACAAAAAAGGATATTATTTTCTTTGTTAAAAAAAGCTATATGATCAAGTGTATGTCCTGGAACTTCAATAATTTCAAATCTTATTCCTAAGCTATCAACAGAGCCACCCTCAGAGACTTCTTCATTTATTAAGTCATAACTATTCTTAGGACCATATATTGAACCAGAAATTATATTTTCTAATTCGGGCACACCCGCAGTATGATCAAAATGATGATGGGTGATCAAAATATCTTTTAAAATCTTATTATTCTTATCTAAATAATCTAAAACAGGTTTTGCTTCGCCTGGATCTACAACAGAAACTCCTTCATTAGTTTCCAGCAACCAAATATAATTATCAGAGAAAGCTTTTAATGGTTTAATATTAATCATATGCAAATTCTACAACTTACAAGATGAAAACTGTAATCATTTATACAGATGGGGCCTGTAGAGGAAATCCAGGGCCAGGTGGTTGGGGCGCATTAATACAGTATGGAGAATTTAAAAAAGAGATTTACGGTGGAGATTTATCCACTACAAATAACAGGATGGAGTTAACAGCCACTATCAAGGCCCTTAAAGAGATAAAAGAACCTTGTGAAATAACTCTCTTTACTGACTCAAAATATGTAATACAAGGCATAGAGGAGTGGATACATAATTGGAAAAAAAAAGGTTGGAAGGGGGCAAATAAGAAACTAGTCAAAAATATGAAACTTTGGAAAGAATTAGATGAATTGAGAGATCAACATAATATAAAATGGGAGTGGGTAAAAGGTCACTCTGGTGATCCAGGTAATGAAACTGCAGACATGTTAGCAAATAGGGGTATAGACGAACTTTAAAATGGAAAAAAGGCATATAGTTCTTGATACAGAGACGACGGGTTTAGATGTTAAAAAAGGCCATAGAATCATAGAAATTGGTGGTGTTGTAATGAATGGAAGAAAGAAAACTTCTGAAACATTTCATGCATACATCAACCCGCAAAGAGAAATTGATAAAGAAGCCCAAGAAGTTCATGGAATATCAATTGAAGATCTTAAAGATAAACCTATTTTTTCAGAAATAGCAGAAGATCTTTTAGAATTCATAGATGGTTCAGCGTTAGTAATTCATAATGCAGACTTTGATATTGGTTTTTTAGATGCTGAATTTAAAATAGCATCATCAACATATCCTGCTATATCTGAGATTTGTGAGATTAAAGATACTCTTATGATAGCTAGAAATAAATTTCCAGGACAAAGAAATTCTCTTGATGCATTATCAAAACGTTTTGATATAAATGGTTATGATAGGAGTTTTCATGGGGCGTTGCTTGATGCCAATATCTTGGCTGATGTATATTCTAATCTTACAGGTGGCCAGAGTAAGATAAATTTTGAAATTGATTTTGAAGCTAATCCAAATGAAGATAGTAAAAAACAAGCAAAAAATTTATCAAATGATATTCAGATGACTAAGATTTATACCTCTGAAGAGGATCAAGCCTTACATTCTAAAAGACTCAAAGAGATTGAGGAAAAGAATGGTAAGAAAACTATATGGAATTCATAAATGAAGGTAACTAGATTTGCTCCAAGCCCTACAGGTAATCTTCACATAGGAGGAGTAAGGACAGCTTTATTTAATTATGTTTTTTCGAAACAATCAGATGGATTATTCTTAATTAGAGTTGAGGATACTGATAGAGAAAGATCTAAAAAGGAGTATGAAGAGGATATAATTTCCGGACTTGAATGGCTTGGTATTTCACCAGACAAAACACCAATAAGACAATCAGAAAGATCAAATATTTATCAAAAAGCTGTTGAGAAACTTATAGATTCTGGAAATGCCTATTGGTGCGACTGCTCTCCTGAAGATTTAGAGAGAATGCGAGAGCAACAAGCTGCGGCTGGAAAAAAGCCAATGTATGATGGAAGAAGCAGAGATCTTGGTATTACAAGATCAGATAAGACAGTTCTAAGATTGGCAACACCTCTTGAGGGTGAAACTGTTGTAAATGATTTAATTCGAGGTGCAATAACTTTCAAAAATAGCGAGTTAGATGATCTCATCTTATTAAGAAGTGATGGTACTCCAACATATCATTTTTGTAATGTAGTTGATGATTATGATCAAGGAGTAACCTCAGTTATACGAGGAGAGGATCATATTAGTAATACACCTAGACAAATTCATATCCAGAAAGCGCTAGGATATCCTAAGCTTGAGTATGCTCATCTACCTTTAGTGTTGGGCGAAGATAAAAAAAGACTCTCTAAAAGACATGCGGCAACAAGTCTTAACGCATACAAAGATATGGGATTTACTAAAGAAACAATAATTAATGCCTTAGCATTGCTGGGCTGGTCAACTGAATCTGAAATCTTTTCAATTGATGAATTAATTGAATCATTCAAGCTAGAAAATGTTCAAAAAGCTGCAGCAGTATTTGATCTTAAAAGATTTAACTGGGTTAGCTCTCAACAATTAGCAAAACTGGATGGAAATGATTTTATTGAAGCAATTAAACCATTTATGAAAGATGAAGGCATTAATGAAGATTATGCTAATTATAAAAAAATTATTCTTGCTATGAGGACTTCAAAAACTAATCTTAAAGAGATAGCCTATGCTACAAGACCTTTTTTCTTTGATTTAGATGAATATGATGAAAAGGGCGTCAATAAGTTTTTAAATGAGTCTCTTGAAACTCTTACCTTTGCACAAGAAGTTCTTTCAAAACTTCCTGAATGGAATGAAACAGAGCTAGACATGGCATTAATAAAGGTTCGAGATTATTTCAATCTACCCATTCCTAAGGTTAATCAGCCAATGAGAATAGCTCTTGTAGGCTCTACAGTCTCACCATCGCTTGGTTTAACATTGGAGTTATTCGGTAAAGAAAAGTCTTTAGAAAGAATACAAAATGCAATAGACTTTATCAGTTAGATTTTTCT
>MDTG01024637.1_pt1 | contig 10482 bp, 10 predicted proteins | sample 811421 | NCBI WGS metagenome assembly MDTG01 (sample SAMN05326645, study PRJNA326480) | marine metagenome | isolation source: seawater | place: Pacific Ocean: South East | collected 2011
ACTAATCCAGATTTAATTGTGGATAGAGGAAATGTTAGAGAATTTTGTGCAGGATCTGTTGCAATGGTCCTTGAAAAAATGGGAGGTGAAGTAATCTATTTTGGAAAACCTTATCCTGAAGTTTATAATTATTCTGTAGATAATAAAGATAAAAAAATTTTATCAATTGGTGACAATTTAAATACGGATATTAAAGGAGCCAATCTTCTAAATTACGACTCTTTGTTAATTTCAAATGGTATTCATAAAAATGAAATTCAAGAAAAAGGAATTGAAAGCGTATCAAAATCATACGAGGCAATTTGTAATTATATTCAAACAGAGTTAAAATGGTAAGATCAACAAAAATATATAAAAATTTTGAAATTAACTCTCAACATAAAAATTCAATAATTCTGATTGGTAATTTTGATGGTGTTCATTTAGGACATCAAAAGTTATTTTTGTTAGCTAAGAAATATAAAAAGAAATATTCTTCAAAAATTGGAGTTCTAACTTTTGAACCTATGCCAAAAATGTTTTTTAATAAGCAGTTAAAAAATTTTAGAATATCCAGTTTAAATCAAAAAATAAAAACTTTGAAAAATTTAAAGATTGATTTTATCATAAGTAAAAAATTTGATAGAAAATTTTCTAAAACAAAATCAATAACTTTTATAAAAGAAATTTTAGTAAAAAAATTAAGACCGAAGTTTATTTTTGTTAGCAATAATTTTAGATTTGGAAATAAAAGAGAAGGTGATGTAAGACAATTAATTAAATTTGAAACTATCGGTGGTTATAAAGTGGTCAAACCAGGACCATTATTAATTAATAAAAGAATTGCCTCGTCTACTTTAATAAGAAATTTGTTGCAAAAAGGTCATTTGGAAAAAGCAAATAAAATTTTAAATAGAAACTGGTCTATTCAAGGAAAAGTTCAAAAAGGAAGACAACTGGGAAAAAAAATTGGATTTCCTACTGCAAATATAGATATTAAAGATTATGTTTTAGCTAACACAGGTGTTTATGCTGTAAGAGCTAAAGTGATTGGAAAAAAAAGTTATTTAAAAGGTATAGCAAATTTAGGATATCGGCCAACTTTCAATGGAAAAAAAATACTATTAGAAGTTCATTTGTTTAACTTTTCCGAGAATTTATATAATAAGTACTTAACAGTAGAATTTAAAAAATTTATAAGAAAAGAAAAAAAATTCATGAATGTAAACCAACTTAGAAAACAAATTAAAATTGACTTAATAAAAGCAAAAAAAACAAAATGAGCAAATCCCAAATTAATCTTCCCAAAACGGCTTTTTCCATGAAGGCAAATTTACCCACAAGAGAACCTGAAATTTTAAAATTTTGGAAAGATATAAATCTTTATAACGCGTTGAGAGAGTCAAGAAAAGGAGAGGAAAAATTTGTTCTTCATGATGGTCCACCATATGCAAATGGGAATATACATATGGGCACTGCTTTAAATAAAATTTTAAAAGATATAATTGTTAAATTTCATCAAATGGATGGAAAAGACTCAGTTTATGTTCCAGGGTGGGATTGTCATGGATTACCAATCGAATGGAAAATAGAGGAACAATATAAAAAAAATAAGAAAAATAAAAATGAAGTTCCTATAGTTGAATTTAGAAAAGAATGTCAATCATTCGCAGAAAAATGGATTGATGTGCATAAAGATCAATTTAAACGATTAGGTGTAGTTGGGGATTGGGATAATTATTATTCTACCATGAGTTTTGATGCTGAAGCTCAAATTGTGAGAGAACTTGGAAAGTTTTTAAAAGAGGGTAGTCTGTATAGAGGCTTTAAACCTGTTTTATGGTCAACAGTTGAAAAAACAGCTTTGGCTGATGCAGAAGTAGAATATCAAGATCATAAGTCAGATACTATCTATACGTCTTTCCCAATTAAATCATCAAACATTAAAGAGCTTAATGGAAGTGAAGTGGTTATTTGGACTACTACTCCGTGGACTATTCCAGCCAACAGGGCCTTAGCATATAACGAAAGCTTAAATTATTTATTGATAGAAATAGAAGATGATGGTGATTTTAAAAATAAAAAAATTGTTATTGCTGAGGCATTACTGGAGTCAGTTATTAAAGATTGCGAAGTTGCAAGCTTTAAAAATTTAAAAAAATTTAAAGGCAAAGATTTTAAAGGAACCATATGTAAACATCCTTTTTTTGGAATAGGATATACATATGATATTCCTATGCTAGAAGCACGTTTTGTTACAACTGAACAGGGTACAGGAATTGTCCATTGTGCACCAAGTCATGGACCTGATGATTTTAATCTTTGTTTGAATAATGGAATAAAAGCTATTGAAACAGTAGATGGAGATGGAAAATACACAAAAAATGTTTTGCTATTTGAGGGTATACATATCTTTAAATCTAATCAAATTGTAATTGAAAAATTAAAAGAACAAAAAAAACTTTTATCGAGTGGTCAACTTGTGCATTCTTATCCTCATTCATGGAGATCAAAGGCACCATTAGTTCATAGGGCAACACCACAATGGTTTATTTCTATGGATAGTCATAAACTTAGAAGCAAAGCTTTAAAAGCGATTGATGAAACTTCTTTTTATCCCAGCAAGGGTAAGGAAAGATTAAAATCAATGATAGAAACTAGACCTGATTGGTGCGTTTCAAGACAGAGAGTTTGGGGAGTACCATTGCCCATTTTTATTAATAAAAAAACAAATGAAATTTTAGTAGATGAGGAGGTTTTTGATAATATTGCAAAAATTTATGAAAAAGAAGGTTCAGATTGTTGGTTTTCAGATGATGCTCAAAAATTTCTTGGAAAAAAATATAAAGCTGATGAGTTTGAAAAACTAAGTGATATTGTTGAGGTGTGGTTTGATAGCGGCTCAACCCATTCTTTTGTTTTGGAAAAAAGAAAAGATTTAAAATGGCCCGCATCAATGTATCTAGAAGGATCTGATCAACATAGAGGATGGTTTCATTCTTCTCTTTTAGAGTCATGCGGAACTAGAGGGCGAGCCCCTTTTGAGTCGATTCTTTCGCATGGATTTGTTGTAGATGGCAAAGGTTTGAAAATGTCAAAATCTCTAGGAAACGTAATTGCTCCAGAGGATATACTAAAAAAATATGGTGCAGATATTTTAAGAATTTGGGTAGCTTCTTCAAATTATGCTGAAGATTTAAGAATTGATTATTCAATACTAGATCAACATTCAGAGTCTTATAGAAAAATAAGGAACACATTCAGGTATTTGCTTGGAAATCTTAATGACAATTTTAAAGACCATGATTTAGAAAATGTAAATGTTGAAAAATTACCAGAATTAGAGCAATTTATGCTTCACAAAATTTACCATCTTAATTTAAATTTTGAAAAAAATTTTAAAATTTATGATTTTCATAATCTTTATAAAGAGTTGTTGAATTTTTGTACTGTAGATTTGTCGGCATTTTATTTTGATATAAGAAAAGACACTTTATATTGTGATCCAAAAGACTCCAGTAAAAGAGTATCAACACTATTATTATTAAACATTATCTTAAACTCTTTGTTAAAATGGTTTGCACCCATCTTATCTTTTACTACGGAGGAAATTTATCAACTAGTTTCTAAATCAAAGAAAAGTATCCATCTGGAAAATTTTTTAGATTTTCCAAAAAAATTTGATAATCCAAAGTTATATAAAAAGTGGCTCGAATTCATTAAAATAAGAGATATCTGCAATTTAAGTATTGAGGAAAAAAGAGCGACAAAAGATATAGGATCTAGTTTAGAGGCAGATTTGCAAATTGAAGTTGAAAAAGATATTTTTAATCTTTGTAAAAATATTGATTTTGCTGAGATATGTATAACATCTGTCGCTAAAATCAAAGAGGGATTGAATGAAAAAATAAAAGTTACAACAAAAAAAGCACAAGGTAAAAAGTGTCCTGTGTGTTGGAAGATTAGTAAAGAAAAGTGCCTTAGACATGGATAATAACTTGAATGAATGAAACCAATAAAAGTTATATAATAAAATTTTTAATAATATCATCAATTTTTCTTTTTGATCAAATAACAAAATATTATGTAGTTAATTTTTTAAAAGTTCAAAATCACGAAATTTATCTCACAAGTTTTTTAAATATTTATTTAATTTGGAATAATGGTATTGCTTTTGGCTTATTTGGTTTTGAGGACCAATTCTTTTATAATTTTATTACTTTTTCGATTATAGTCGTATTGATAATCATATTATTTGTTTTAGTAAAAACAAATGATTTACAATCATACTTTTATGCGATGATTTTTGGAGGAGCATGTGGAAATTTGTTAGATAGATTAAGATTTTCATCAGTTCCAGATTTTATTGATTTTCATATACATAATTTTCATTGGTTTATTTTTAATGTTGCTGATATATTCATTTCTGTGGGAGTTTTTTGCCTTATAATTGCTGAAATTTTTCTTAATAAAGAGAAAATAAAATGAAAAAAAATTTTTTAATATTGGTAGCATTTCTTTTTTTTACATCATGCCAGTCAATTAAAGATGGATTAAGTGGAAAAAAAAAATGAAAATAGTGATGAATTTCTTGTTCAAAAAAAAAATCCTTTAGTTTTGCCACCAAGTTATTATGAACTTCCAAAACCAAATGATAAAGATACAAAAGATGAAATTTCTTTAATTGAGGAAGAGACCAGTATTCAAAAGATTTTAGAATTGGAAAATTCATCACCTGAAAAAAGTACTAAAATTCAATCTGGATCTGCTGAGGATTTTGTACTTAAAAAGATAAAATAAGATTAAATGTTTACAAAAAGAATTCTTTTCAAGGGCTTTGATCAAAAGAAAAAAAATCCAAAGATTATTAATTATTTAAACGAATTAAAAAAAAAATTTTATAATAATTCTAATTCTGTCTTAGTAAGTCTATCCAAAAATTATAAATATTCATTTGATATAAAAAAGATAAAGAATTTTAAAAAGTACAAAAATTTTAGAATATTTGGTATGGGTGGTTCGATACTAGGTGCTGAAGCAATATATTTTTTTTTAAAAAAAAAAATAAAAAAAAATTTTTTTTTTATCAATAATATAAATACTGAAAACAAGTTAAAAAATGACAAAAAATTTTTTAATATAATTATTTCAAAATCAGGAAATACTTTAGAAACAATAGCAAATTTTAATTCAAGTAAAGTTAAAAAGAATTGTCTATTTATTACAGAAAATAAAAAAAGCCACCTAAGAAATTTAGCATTTCAGCTGAAGAGTGAAGTAATTGACCACAATAATTTCATAGGTGGAAGGTATTCTGTTTTGTCAGAAACAGGAATGTTACCCGCTGTTTTAATGGGACTAAATCCAAAAAAATTTAAACAGTTTGATCATTTGATAAATAATAAAAAATTTTTGAACACATTAGTGTTAAATGCAAGTGCCATTTTATCATTTCATAATTCTGGAAAAACTAATTCTATAATTTTAAATTATGATGAAAGTTCAAAGGAAATATTTGATTGGTATCATCAACTTGTTGCCGAAAGCTTGGGAAAAAAAATCAAAGGTATACAACCAATTATTTCATCAATGCCTAAAGATAATCATAGTGTAATGCAACTTTATTTAGATGGTATCAAAAATAATTTTTTTACCTTTTTTATAACAAAGGAAAAAAAATCTGCAAAAATTTTAAATAGCAAACTACTCGGCACTTTAGATCATTTAAAAAATAAAAACTTAAACGATGTAACTTATTCACAATTTCTAGCTACACAAAATATTTTTAAAAGAAAAAATATACCTTTCCGAAGTTTCATAATTAAAAAAAGAAATGAAGAAACTTTGGGAGAATTGTTTACTTTTTTTATTCTGGAAACAATTTTGATTGGTAGATCTTTGAATATAGATCCATTCAACCAACCAGCTGTAGAATTAATTAAAAAAGAGACTTCAAAAGTTCTTAAAAGTATTTAATTTCCAAAAATTACTTTAGATATTCCATAAGTTCTTATATCGAATATTTTTAATTTTTTAGTTAACATTAAGTCATCCTTTTTATGTCTATGAATTATTAAAAAACCGTCTTTTTTCAAAATTTTTTTTTCTATTATTTGTTCTATCAAAATATTGATATTTTTTTCTTTATATGGAGGATCTAAAAAAACAATGTCAAATGATTTATTAAATTTTTTCCTCAATTTAAAAAAATCAAAACAATTAAATTCAATTAATTCGCATTGGCTAACACACTTGAGGTGATTGATATTTTTTCTCAAGATTTGAATTACGTTTAAATAATTCTCTATAAATGTTACATTTTTTGCACCTCTTGAAATCGCCTCGAGACCAAAAGATCCGCTTCCTGAAAATAAATCTAAAATGTTTGAGTCGTTTATTAATGTATTAACTTTTTTAGAATGTTCTATGACATTAAAAATAGACTCTTTTACCATATCTTTTAAAGGTCTAGTTTTTTTATCTAATGGAAGATAAATCTTTTTACCCTTGTATTTTCCAGATATTATCCTCATTCATCAATTACCTTGTATGCAATATCTTTTCTAAAAAAACCATTTTCCCATTTTATATTTTTGATTAATTTTATCGCTTTTTCTCTTCCATCCAGAAAACTATCTGACCTTACAACAAAATTCAAAACTCTCCCACCATTGGAAAAAATTTTATTACCTGATTTTTTTGTACCAGCATGGAAAATGAATTCGTTTTTTTTCAAAATAATCTTATCTATTAGTTTTAATTCAATATTGTTCTTGTAGGAGTCGGGATAACCTTTTGAACAAAGAACAATACAAATACTTTTGTCATTATGCCAATTTATATCAAGTGAGTTTAAGTTAGTATTAACGCAAGCTTCAATAATTTGTGCAAAGTCAGTTTTAAGTTTTGGGAGGATTGTTTGGCATTCTGGATCTCCCATTCTTACATTGTATTCTATTAAAAAAGGCTCATTATTTAAAATCATAAGACCAGCATATAAAAAACCTTTAAAAGTTGAGTTCAAATCTCCTAAACCCTTGAGTGTTGGATTGATAATTTGCTCTATAATTTTTTTATCCAATTCATCATTTTCAAGTCTTGATGGTGAATAAGCACCCATGCCTCCAGTGTTTTTTCCTTTATCTCCCTCAAATACTCTTTTGTGATCTTGAGCAGTTCCAAATTTTTGAAAAGTTTTTCCATCAGAAATTATAAAAAAACTCATTTCTTCACCTTTTAAAAATTCTTCTACCAAAATATTACTCGCCTCTCCAAATTTACCATCAAATATTTCTTCAATAGCCACTGTCGAGGATTCTGCGTTCTCACATATATAAACTCCTTTTCCTGCCGCTAGTCCGTCAGCTTTTATCACTATTGGATATTTACAATTTTTTATAAAAGAAAAAGCATCTTGTTTGTTTGAATAAATCCCAAATTTTGCAGTCGGTATATTATATTTTTCACACATTTTTTTTGTGAAAATTTTTGATCCCTCTAGTTGAGAAGCAATTTTACTAGGACCAAATACTTTAATCTTATGTTTTTCAAGATAGTCTGTAAGACCATTCACTAAAGGTTTTTCAGGTCCAATAATAACAATTTCAATTTTTTTTTCTAATATGATATTTTTTAATTTTTCAAAATTATTAATATCTGCATCAATATTATCTGCAATATTCTCTGTACCTGCATTTCCTGGAAAACAATAAATTTTATCAATTTTTCTTGAATTTTTTAAGCTTTTGCAAAGTGCATGTTCTCTCCCACCACTTCCTATTATTCCTACAATCATGTAATAATATATAAACTAAAAATGTTTAAAAAATTAGCAAAAATAAAATATCTTCCGAATAATTTTCAAATTTTAGAGAATGGAGACCATGTAATATGTGCTATCTCAGGTAAAAAAATTCCCTTAGAGTCGTTAAATTATTGGAGTGTTGATCATCAGGAGGCTTATTATTCTTATATTGAAGCAGCTATTAAGAGAGAAAAGGAAAATTAAGCTATTTCCATCTATCATGTGTCCATATCCATTGTTCTGGATTTCTTCTTATCATTTTTTCTAAAATTTCATTTAAACGTAGAGTTATAATCTTGATATCATCAGAAGGTGAAAATTTAATAGGTTTTAGAATTTCAAGTTTAAAAAAAAATCTATCTTTTCTCTCAATATAAACTGGAACTATTTCACAATTAAATTTTTTTACAAATTGAGCTGGGATAGTTGTAGTTAAAGCTGGTAAATTAAAAAAATTACTTTTTACACCTTCCGAAACTCTTTGATCTATCATCAATGCTATCGATGTACCATTTTTGAAATAATTTAAAATTTCTTTAGTACCAGATAATCCTTTTTTTATTTGGTTTTTACAAATAAAGTTTTTTCTAATTTTCTCCATAATAGGATTTAAAAATTTATTATTTAAGGGTCTGTAAATAGCTGCCAAGTCAATATCAGATTTTTCCAAATGCATTGCCATTAATTCAAAATTATTAAAATGTCCTGATATAAATATTACGGGTTTTTTACTATTTTTTATATTTTCCAAAATATCCTGACCAGTGATTTCAATATTTTTTGAGAGATTATTTCGTCTAAAATCTTTAATAAAAATGTATTCTGCAAAAATTCTCCCGTAGTTTCCCCACATATTTTTGATTATATTATTTCTTTCTAACCCTGAATTGGCAATTTTAGCATTATCTAAATTTTTTTCAGTTATATGACTTGATCTAAATAAAGGACCAAAAGTTTTTCCAATAATTTCTCCAAAATTTGAGGCTTTTTTATATCCAACAATCTTAAATAATAAAAATAATGTAACTATGATTATGAACTCAAAAAAATATTTTATTGTTTTCATAATTTGGAATTTATTATTTCTTTGAATTTCTCAATATTTTCAATTTCATAGTCTGCTTCTACATAATGACAATTTTTTTTTTGATTGTCAGTTATTCTATAATAATCTTTTTCAGTTGTTGCAATTATATTTGATTTATTTTTTGTTATTTTGTCAAAATCTTCTTTTGAATAATTATGATGATCTGGAAAAGAATAAGTTTCTTTTATATTAAGATTATTTTCTCTTAATAATGAAAAAAAATTAGATGGATTTCCAATCCCTGCAAAAGCAGTAATTTCTTTATTCTTAAATTTTTCAATATTCTTAATTTTATACTTCGCATAGAATATGGGTATTTTTTTATTTCCAATTTTTTTTAAAAGTTTTTTTTCAAATTCAAAATTTTTGTTTCCATTTATAATTATACAGTTAGCTCTAAGAATAGAATCAAGACTTTCTCTTAAGGGACCAGATGGAATAACGAGGCCATTACCCACCATTTGTTTGGAGTTAAAACATAAAATTGAAAAATGTGGCCTGATAGAGGTATCTTGAAAACCATCATCTAATATAGCTATATCATGATTATCTAAGGAACATAAATCAAGTCCTTTCTGTCTTTTATGACATGTATAAATTTTTCCAGTATTCTTTAACATTTCAATTTCATCGAATAAATAGTCGTAATATTTTTTTATAAATGCTGGATTTTTTCCAAAGTTTTTTGTGATTTTGAAAATTTCTCTGGCCAATGGTGTTTTTCCTGTACCTCCCAAATATACATTACCCACACAAATAATTCGAATAGGGAGCTTTCTATAATTTTTAAAAAAAGAGAAAATTCTTATGATCTTAGTTGTTGCCAAATATAATATTGAAATGGGTAAGAGTAAAATTGCCCAAAAAGAAATTTGTTGATAATCCCAAAAACTAGGTTTTTTAAATTTCATTTTTCAAAGTGAATATAACTTCTTTGTGTGTAGAATCTAAGATTTTTTTTCCAATTAATTTAATTTTTGACTGTTCTTTTTTAGACCCTCTTTTTTTTGAAAGAAATTTTTCTAAATTAAAGATCAATTTATTATGACTTGTTATTTTATTTGATATTTTATTTTTTCTTAAAAAATCATAAATTTCTGAAAAATTTTCCACATTTGATCCATGGAAAACCCGACATCCAAATCGAACAGCTTCTAAAGGATTTTGACCACCATGGTTTATTAAAGAGCCACCTAAAAAAACATTCTTACAAATTGAATAGAAAGATTTAGTAATTCCATAAGAATTTACTAAGTAGATGTCTGTATTGTTATTAATTTTTTTTTTAGGTTCATGGAGATGAATATTTAAATTCATTTGCTCTAGCTCATTTTTAATATTTTCTACTCTATTAACATGTCTTGGAATAATTATTGTAACTAAGTTTTTATATTTTTTTTTTAACTTTTTATGCACTAAACCACAAAATTTTTCTTCTGAACTATGAGTGCTTGATGCACACCAATTTTTCTTAGTTAAAAAAAATCTTTTTAAATCTTTGCTTATACCTACTTTTTCATTTTCAGATTGTGAAAATTTTAGATTTCCAATGAATTTTACATTTTTAGCTCCAAGTTTTTTTAAATAATTATTTGAAATCTTACTTGATGAC
>MDTG01414399.1_pt1 | contig 10482 bp, 8 predicted proteins | sample 811421 | NCBI WGS metagenome assembly MDTG01 (sample SAMN05326645, study PRJNA326480) | marine metagenome | isolation source: seawater | place: Pacific Ocean: South East | collected 2011
GCGCTCGAGCCGCTCGCGGCCGCCCACGCGGCCGGCGTGGTGCATCGGGACCTGAAGCCCGAGAACGTCTACGTCTGCTTCGAGGGCGCGCCCCGCGTGAAGCTCCTCGACTTCGGCATCGCGCGGGAGCTCGGCGGCTCGGCGAAGAAGAAGACCGCGACCGGCGTCGCCGTGGGCACGCCCGTCTACATGAGCCCCGAGCAGGCCTCCAAGCCGAGCGCGGCCGGACCGGCGACGGACGTCTGGTCCTTCGGCGTGATGGTGTACGAGGCGCTCTGCGGGGAGCTGCCCTTCGACGGGGAGAGCCCGCACGCGGTGCTGATCGCCGTGTGCACCGAGCCGGCGGTGGCGCTCGAGACGCGAGCGCCGGGCGTCCATCCGGACCTCCACGCCTTCGTGCGCCGTTGCCTCCAGAAGGACGTCGCGGAGCGCTACCCGGACGGGGCCGCCGCGCGGGAGGCTTTCGGGGCGCTGCTCGCTCGCCCCGAGGTGCGCGCCACGCTCGGGGGGCCCGCGGCGACGCCGGAGCTCCGGCTCGGCGCGCCGCGCGAGGAGCGGCCCTCGGCGCCCACCCGGAGCGGCCTCCGGCGGGTCGATGGGGAACCCGACGCGACGCTCGACGCGCAGCTCGCGCAGCCGGAGCGGCGCCGCTCGCCGGCGCTCCTGGTCGCGCTCCTCCTGCTCCTGGCGGTCGTCGGGGGCGGCGTCTGGATGGGGCTCCGGGGTGGGGAGGGCGCGCGCTCCGAAGAGGAGGGGGCGAGCGGACCGATGGCGTCCGGGCCCTCCGAGCCCGCGCCCATGGAAGACGGCGAGGACGAGGCGCCCGGGACCGAGGAGGGGCCGGACCCGGAGCCGGCCGAGCGCGATCCGGGCGTCGGGCCCGAGCCCGAGGTCAGCGCGGCCGAGAACGGTGCCGCCGAAAACGGTGCCTCCGAAAACGGTGTCCCCGAGAACCGCGCCTCCGAGAACCGCGTCTCCGAAAGCGGTGCCTCCGAGGAGCCCGGCGCCGCGCCGGAGCCGGCCGCCTTCGAGGAGGAGCCCGCCGGCCAATCGGGGTCTCGCTCGCCCGGCTCGTCGCGGGCCCGCGCGACCCAGGAGCCCGCCCCGGTGGAGCCCCCGTCGACGCCCGAGCCGGCGGAGCCCCCGGACGCGCCCGAGCCCATCGAGCCCCCCGCGCCCGAGCCGCCGCCGGCCGAGGCCCCGGAGACGCCCGAGCCCGTCGAGCCCCCGACCGAAGAGCCCCCCGCGCGCACCGCGCCCACCGAGCCGTCCCGCATGGAGCCGAGCCGGACCGAGCGCGCGCGCGAGGCCCCTCCCGAGCGCCGCCGTCGCCGGCGTCGTCCCCCGCCCCGTCGTCCCGAGCCCGAGCCCGAGCGCCCCGGCTTCGTGACCTTCTGACCGCTCCCCCGACTCCCCCATGCGCCTCTCCACCCCGACCCTCCTCCTCGGGCTCGCCGCCGTGCACCTCCTCGCCGCCGCGCCCTCCGCCCACGCCTCCCCGTGGACGCTCCGCCGCGGCGAGATCGCCGTCGTCGCCGGCTTCGACTACCAGTGGGCGCGGGACGAGTTCCTCGACGAGCGCGGCGCCGACCAGCCCTTCCCGCTGAACGGTCGCTACCGCGCCACCACGCTGAACCTCGGCCTCCGGGCCGGCTTCACGGACCGCTTCGAGCTCGAGCTGCAGGTCCCCTTCAAGCTCGTCTCCTACACCTCGGACACGGTCATCCTGCTCGAGCCCCCCATGCCCACCGGCTCGGACCTCGACTTCTACCAGGAGAACGTGATCGACCTCAGCCGCACGCGGCAGGGCATCGGCGATATCTGGTTCACGGGCCGCTACAACCTCGCGCGCTGGCCCGTCGCCGTCGCCATCGAGGGCCGGCTGAAGACGCCCACCGGCTACGACGGCCCCGCCGGCACCTTCGGCGACGACCCGCAGACCGCCGAGGCCTTCCTCGACGGCGTCGGCGAGCTGGTGACGCCCGAGAACGTCGAGGACGACGTCGTGCTCGGCGACGGGCAGGTCGACCTGAACCTGAACCTGCTCCTCGGCGCGTCGCTCCCCTCGCGCACCTTCTTCCGCCTCGACGCCGGCTACAACCTCCGGCTCGGCGGCGCCGGCGACCAGATCCTCGCGAGCGTGAAGGTCGGGCAGGCGGTCAGCGATCGGGTGCTCTTCTACGCGGACGCGCGCGTGGCCTACACGGTCACGGACGGCGACGTGATCGGCATCAGCGTCGCCGCCATCGACCCGACGCTCCCGAACACGGAGTACGGCGGCACGAACAACCTGCTGCTGCGCGAGGTGCCCCTCGAGCGCGACGCCATCGACATCGCCGTCGGCGCGATCCTGAAGATCACCGACGCGGTCGAGATGAACGTCGCCTACGCGCGGACGCTCTGGGGCCGGAACACGGCCGAGATCAACGCGATCTACGTCGCCTTCGGGGTGCGCACGCAGCTCGTCGAGGAGGAGGCGGAGACGTCGGCGCCCGCCGAGGAGGAGGCGTACGAGGACGAGGCCTACGAAGAGGGCGCCCCCGAGGACGGCGCGTACGAGGAGGGTGCCTACGAGGAGGGTGCCTACGAGGAGGCCCACGAGGACGAGGCCCCCCGGGGCGGCGCCGCCGAGGCGCCCGCGCCGGCCGCCGCGCCCGAGACCCCGCGGCAGCAACCCGCCGCCTTCGAGGCCGCCTCGCCCTACGAGGCCGAGGACGTCAGCCAGGGCCGCTGAGCCGCGCTCCGGGGAAGACATGGCAATGATTGCCATGTCCCGCGCCCCCGAATCCCATCAGCCTGCCTCCATCGCTCGGACGGGTTCTCCGAAAGAGCGAGAGACGCGCTTCGTCGTCCAGGAGGTAGGAATGGAGTTCTCTCGTCGGTCTCGCCGGATCGCTTCGCGCCGATCCATGCGAATTCAATTCATGGGTGCGCTGGCGCTCGCGGTCGCCGCCAGCCCGGTCCGCGCCGAGCGCGTGTTGCCGCCAATCGACACGCCCACCGAGCCGCCTCCGGGTTGCTCGCCCGAGTTCGAGACCTGCGACCCGACCGTCGGCGGAGGGGGCGTCGGCGGCGGCGGAGGCGGCGGCGGCGGTGGCGGCGGTGGGGGCGGCAACGGCGGCGGCGGAGGCGGCGGCTGGAGCGGAACCGGCGGCGGCGGGGGCGGCGGAGGTGGTGGAGCACCGCCGCAAGCGACCCAGACCGCGGGAGATCCCGAGCGACGGATCGAGTCGATCGTGCAGGCCGTCGATTGCTGGCTCGACGATCGCTACGTCAACCGAAACGACTTCGCGCTGACCACCCAGTCCGACTTCTACGTCAACCTCTACGTCGACCAGCCCATCGCCGACAGCGAGACCGTGTGGACCGGACCGAGCGGGTTGGGCCACGTGTCGATCGGCCTCGAGCAGGTGATCCGCGGTGGCCAATCGAGGGAGCTGACGGTCGGCGCCTACCCGGAGCAGGGCGTGACCCTGAACTCGGGGCGCAACGGCATGCAGCCCGACGCCACCGGCCATTGGTATTACGACGACGGGCAGAGCTATGACGTCAGACTTCGCGTCAGGGTCAGCCCTGCGGGGATGCAGGCTCTGCTCTCCGAGCTGCTCCGGCAAGGCGACAATCTCCCGTACCACATCGAAGCCAACGACGCTTTTCTGGCCCTGGAGGTCGTGCAGGCCGCGGGCATCTTCACCAGCTCGTTCTATCAGGAGATGGGGAGACCCAATACGCCTCGGACGATCATCGGCAGGTTCAGGCGCTTCGAGGGAGTGAGCGCAGCGCTGCTGGGTCAGCGGCTTCGCAACGCGCAGACCAACTCCTTCAGCAGCCAGACGGCGTTCGTCAACGGGAACGGCGGCACCACGCCGAGCAACGCCCTCTACCCTCCGCAAGAAGCGCAGTCGGACGAGCGTAGCGAGTAGCCGGCTCTCGCGGGCCCGCCCTTCGGACCGAAGGGCGGGCCGCTGTCGGTTGGGCACTACCGGTCGGCCGGTGTCGAACGTCGAGTGTTGGGGGTCGGGCGGATCGCGCGCCTCGGCGCGTGCTCTCCGCTGAGCGGTGGTTGAGGGACGGGGTCGTGGGGCGTCCTCTGCGCGCGCGGGTCACTCTCGTCCGGCTCCTCGGCCTGCGGGCACGGGCAGGGGCACGGGCACGGGCACGGGTCTTTCGGCCTGCGGGCAGGGGCACGGGCACGAGTTCCTTCGTCCCCTTCAGCCGTCGAGCAGGCCCTCGAGCAGCGCCCGCAGCTCCTCCGGCCCCTTCACCGCCGCCGTCGCTCCCTTCGGCTTCCGCGGCCGCTCCGCGCTCTTCACGAAGATCCCCATCCCGCGCCGCGCCGCGTAGCGGATCGCCGGCAGGTCCGTGAGGTCGTCCCCGGCGAAGAACACGCTCTTCGCCCCGGTCCGCCCGTGCACCTCCGCCAGCGCCTCCCCCTTGTCCCCCGGCGCCAGCTCCGCCTCGACCACCGCGCGCCCCTCCCGCGCGTGGAGCCCGAGCCGCTGCGCCTCCTTCACGGCCTTCCCCAGCCAGGCCTCGCCGGCCTCGCCGAGCTTCCGCGTGTGGATCGCCACCGAGCCGTCTTTCCGCTCGAGCTGCCCCGGCGTCCCCGCCACCCACTCGGCGAAGGCCTCGAGCTTCGCGGTGTCCTCCGGCGCCAGCCGCCGCGCCTTCGGCCGCTCGCCGGGCGCCACGATCCGCCCGCCGTGCTCCACCGCGCGCCACGCCCCCGCCACGCTCCCCATGCGCCGGAGCGCCGGCAGGTCCCGCCCCGTCAGGAGCGCCACGATCAGCCCTTCGCGCTTCGCCAGCTTCCGCAGGAGCTGCTGCGTCGCCTCCGGGATCCGCGCCGCCGCCGGGTCCGCCACGATCGGCGCCAGCGTCCCGTCCACGTCCAGCCCGACCAGCAGCGGCCGGGGCAGGCGCCGGAGCCGCTCCTTCAGCGCGTCGTGCTTCGCCACGCCGCTCACCCGTGCTCGAGCGCCGAGAGGAAGTCGTCGGCCCAGCGATGCACGTCGAGCTCGAGCACCTCCGAGCGGAGCGCCTTCATGCGCTTCTTCTGCTCGGCCTTCGGCATCGAGAGGGCCTCGCCGATGGCGCTCGCGATCGCGTCGACGTCGTAGGGGTTCACCTGCACGGCCTCGTGCATGAAGCCGGCCGCGCCCGCGAACTCGCTCAGCACGAGCACGCCGTCGAGGTCGATGCGCGAGGCCACGTACTCGTGCGCCACGAGGTTCATGCCGTCGCGGAGCGGCGTGACGAGCGCCACGTCCGCCGCCCGGTAGTGCGCGAAGAGCGCCTTCTGATCGAAGCCGCGGAAGAAGTACTGGAGCGGGATGCGCCCGGTGCTCGCGTGGCGCCCGTTGATGTCGCCGACGAGCCGGTCGATCTCGTCTTTCAGGTCCTTGTAGGCCTGCACGTCGGTGCGGCTCGGCACCATGATCTGCACCATCACCACCTCCTCCCGCGCGTCCGCGTTCTTCGAGAGGAAGCGGTCGAAGGCGCGCATCCGCTCCGGGATGCCCTTCGTGTAGTCGAGCCGGTCGACGCCGAGGATGACGCGGCGCCCGTCGACCTTCTTGCGGATGCGCGCGAGCTCGGCGACGACGTCCTCGTGCGCGGCGAGCTCCTGGAGCTGCTGCACGGGGATGCCGATGGGCGCGGCGAGGCAGCGCACGATGCGGCGGCCGAGCTTCACCGTGCCGCGCGAGCGGTCGACGTGGTGGTCCGTGTACTGGTCCACGCAGTCGAGGAAGTGGTCGACGTACTGCTGCGTGTGGAAGCCGAGCACGTCCGCGCCGAGGAGCCCCTCGAGCACGTCTGCGCGCCAGGGGAGGATCCCGAAGAGCTGCGCGGGCGGCCAGGGCACGTGGCAGAACCAGCCGATGCGCGCGCGCTTGCGGCGCTCGCGGAGCATCCCGGGCACGAGCATCAGGTGGTAGTCGTGGATCCACACGAGGTCGCGCGGCTTGCTCGCCTCGAAGGTCACGTCCGCGAAGAGCTCGTTCGCCTTCACGTAGCGATCCCAGGGCGCGTCCGCGACGGCCATGGTCGTCGGGAAGCTGTGCAGGAGCGGCCAGATGATGGCGTTCGAGATGTCGAGGTAGAAGGCGCGCTGGAGCTTCGGCGAGATGCGCACGGAGGCGAGCTCGTACTCGACCTCCGGCCCGCCCTGGACCGTGTCGAAGTCCTTGGCCTGCTTGGCGCTGACCCAGACGCCCCCGCGGCCGACGAGCATCGGGTGGAGCGCGGCGACGAGGCCGCCGGCGGAGCGGATCCAGCGGCCCCCCTCGCGACGGTAGGGCCCCCGGTTGGAGACCACGACGAGCTTTCTGGCGCGTGCCATGGCGGGCTCATAGCATCCGTCGATGGCGAGCGTGTTTCGGGAGAGGCAGGGAGGGTGAAGTCGCCGGACTCGCCGGCGGCGCGCACCACGGTCGTCGAGGCGCTCCGGAGCGTCGAGGGGGCCGCGCTGCTGCGCGTCGTGCGCTACCGGGGGCACACCGGCGGCTCGCTCGTCGGGGGCGTGGCGGCGGGGGCCGTGGGCGCCGTGGTGGACGCGGCCCTGGGCGCCGAGGACGCGGGCGCCGAGGGGGCCCGCGACGACCGGCCGCGGGGCCTCCGGGTGATGGCCCACGACGCGGCGGGGACCGAGCTCGGGCGCTTCGACGTGCACCCGCTGCTCCCGGGCGACGAGGCGGAGGCGACCTTCCTGCGCGAGGCGGCGGAGGCGGCGCGGCGGCTCGGGGCGACGCTCGAGCTCTGGGCCGAGCGGCGGCTGCTCGAGCGCTGGCCGCCGGCGGCCTGGGCGCGCGGGGGCGGCTACCGGGAGGGCGCCCGGCCGCCCGAGTGGAGCCAGGCCCGGGAGGCGCTGGGCGCGGCCGGCGTCGAGGTCGGCGGCGAGGGCGAGGGGACGACGCTGCGCGTGGAGCAGGTGCAGAAGCCCCTCTGGTGGGGCCTCCCGCTGGTCCTCGGGCTCGGGCTCGTCGGCTGGCCCCTGACCTTGCTCTCGCTCCTCTTCCGGGACGGGCGCGCCTTCTGGCGGGGCATGCTCCGAACGACGACGCGCGGGAGCCGGCGGAGCTGGACCGCGACGCTCGACGGCCGCGAGCTCCGCTTCACCGAGGACGTGGACGGAGAGGTGCGCGAGGCGCACGTCGATCCGCGGGAGCTCGTCCTCGTGACCACCGCTCCGCCCCGCGCCTTCACCGAGAAGGCCGCCGGCGCGCCCGCGCTCCGCTGGGTCGCCCGCGGCGAGGTCGGCTTCGGCGGGCCCCCGCCCGGCGGCCCGGACCCCGCGCTCCTCGCCACCCTGGTCCGCTGCCACGGCGGCGACGCGCCCACCGGATAGAGACCGCGCTCGCGGCCCGCCCGTGTCGCGCACGCTCACCGTGGTCGAGTCGGCACACCCTCCGAGCGCCGCGCGATCCGCGCCCGGCAAAAGGCCCGGGTCGCCATGGTGGAACATGACCTGCATCGCGTGCCGGTGTGCATCTGCCGACGCCTCGCTCGCCCGCCCCGGCCCCGACCCGCCCGCGCTCCCACCGGCCGCGCCGACCGGGGCCCGGACGCTCCCTCCTCCTGGCCGCCCTCTTCCTCGCCGCCACGGGCGCCATCGCCCGGAGCGAGGCCGCCGCCGACGACCGGCCCGGCCCCCGCATCGAGCTCCGCCTCCTGGGCAGCCCCCTCTACCGCGTCTCCGGCCCCGGCACGGGCACGACCCTCGACGAGGGCGTCGGCTTCAGCGTCGGCGCGGGCACGCGCATCTATCATCGCTCGGGCCACGGCCTCCTCCTCGAGCTCCAGCGCGTCGAGGATCCCGACCTCGACGGCATCTTCGACGAGCGCGCGGAGACCCCCCTCGACTTCACGCTGCAGTACGTCGGCTACGCCCGCCGCTGGGTCCGCCCGATGGAGCGCCCCTCCCGCGCCTTCACCACCACCCTCCACGGGAGCCTCGCTCTCGGGTCCGCGTCGCGCGGCCGCGATGGCGGCTTCGCCTGGGGCGCGCGCGTCGGCGTCGACCTCGACATCCACTTCGGGCGCTTCTTCTTCGGCTGGCGCTTCAGCTACGCGCTCCTCTTCCACGACCACCTCGAGGTCGAGCGCTCGAGCCTCCTCGGCGCGAGCCTCACCCCCTTCGTGCGCCTCGGCTTCACCCTGGGCCCGCGCCTCCGCCCGGGCCTCCGCCCGGGCCGCCCGCGGGGTCCCCTGGCCCAGCCGCGCGCGGCCCCGTCGCTCCCATGAGGCGTCGCCCGGCGCCCCGTGGTATCCCGCTGCCGTGCATACGCGCGAGCTCGGCAAGACGGGGGTGCGCCTCTCGGAGGTCGCCCTCGGCACCTGGGGCCTCTCCGGCGCCTACGGCGGGGTCAGCGAGTCGGTCGCCAAGTCGACGGTGGAGGCCGCGCGCGAGGCGGGCGTGACCACCTTCGACGCGGCGCCGCTCTGGGGCGAGGGCAAGGCGGAGGCGCTCCTCGGGGAGGCCCTCGAGGGACAGCGCGACGAGGTGCAGCTCGTCACGCGCGCCGGCGCCGTCTGGGAGGACGACCGGGTGCGCCACCGCTTCGAGCCCGACGCCCTCCGCGCGGACCTCGAGGCCTCCCTCGAGCGCCTGAAGACCGACCACCTCGACGTCTGGCTCCTCCACGAGCCGCCCGAGGACGCGCTCCTGAAGGACGAGCTCTTCGCCCTCTGCGAGGAGCTGAAGGAGGCCGAGACGATCCGCGCCTGGGGCGTGAGCACGGCCGGCGTCGACGAGGCGCGCCTGGCGCTCTCGAAGGGCGCCGATGCCCTCTGCATGCCCTACAACCTGCTCACGGCCGACGACCTCCAGGACCTCGAGCACGAGATCCAGCACGCCGGCGCCGGCGTCCTCGCGCGCTCGCCGCTCTTCCACGGCCTGCTCAGCGGGCGCTGGACCGAGTACCGGCAGTTCGCCGAGGACGACCACCGGCGCGCCCGCTGGACGTCGAAGGCGCTCACCATCCGCGTGCGCCAGGTGAACCGGCTGCGCTTCCTCGTGCACGACGACGTGCGCAGCCTGAGCACCGCCGCCCTCCGCTTCGTCCTCGCGAGCCCGGTCGTCACGAGCTGCCTCCTCGGCGCCCGCCGCCCGGTGCAGATCAGCGCCGCCAAGGACCTCGCCGGCGAGCCCCCCTACCTCCCCGACGAGGACCTCGCCCGCCTGCCGCAGGTCCTCGCCGAAGCCGGAGCCTGAATGGGCGCGCCTCTTCGGCTGGTCGCTCCCGCGGAGCCTCGCCGCTGTGAAGGCCGCCGAGCCGATCACCGCTGCCGAGGCCGCGGCGCTTCGAGCGCTGGCGAAGCGCTGAGCGCGTCCGCCGAGCTCCCCGCGCTCAGTCGCGGCGGGCCGGCGTCGGGCGTCGGCGCCGCCGGGGGAGGCGCGGTCGGGGAGGCGTCGGCGCCGGCACCCCGAGCGAGCCCCGGAGCACGCGGATGGCCGCCTGCGCGACCGCCTCGCCCGTCTTGTCCCGGACGGCGCGCGCGTGCTTCTGGTAGGTGTGCACCGTGATGTCGAGGCGCTCCGCGATCTTCCGCCGCGTGTAGCCCTGCGCCGCCAGCGCGAGCACCCGGGTCTCCGCCGGCGTCAGCCCGAACTCCCGCGCGAAGTGCTCGATGGCCGTCTCGGCCTCGTGCCGCACCTCCTCGCCGGCCACCACGTCGTCGCGCTTAGGGACCGGCCGCTGCGCCTCCACCTCGCGGAGCCACGCCCGCATCACGGCGATGCCTGCCGGCTTGCGCAGATAGGCCGCGCCGAGGCCCGCGGCGCGCCGCGCGACCTCCTCGCGCCCGTCGCTGGTCATCACCAGGAAGGCCGTCTCCGGGCAGCGCTTCTTCGCCTGCTGGAGGAAGCCGAGGCCGTCCTCCTCCCCGAGGCGCACGTCCACGATCACCGCGTCCCACTCGACGCCCTCGAGCGCGCGCAGCCCCGCATCGACCGAGCCCACCTGCTTGACGCGCCATCCTCGGGGCATCGCGCGTCGGAGCGCATCACCGAGCTCGGGGTAGTCGTCGACGAGGAGGAGGGAGCGGGTGGTCACGTTCAGATTTTCGACGCGGACCCCACGGAGCCGCAATGGCACTTAACTGCCGAGGGTGGTTTCCCCCACGAACGCGCGCCCTCGACCTCGGGCGCCGCGGACCCCAGACCCCGGCGATGCCGCGCATCGTGTTCGAGCGGGCGGGGGAGCCGCCCCGGGAGCTGGAGGTCGAGGAGGGAGAGACGCTCCGGGACGCGCTCCGAGCGCGCGGGCTCAGCCCCCACAACGGTCGCGCGCGCTGGGTGAACTGCCGGGGCCTCGGGAGCTGCGGGACCTGCGCGGTCGAGGTGGAGGGGGACTTCGCGCCCGAGGAGGGGACGGCGATGGAGCGGTGGCGGCTGCGCTTCCCGCCGCATCGGCCCGAGCGCGGGCTCCGGCTCGCCTGCCAGCTGAAGGTCTGCGGCGCGGGCGGCCGCGTGCGGAAGCA
>MDTG01433464.1_pt1 | contig 10482 bp, 10 predicted proteins | sample 811421 | NCBI WGS metagenome assembly MDTG01 (sample SAMN05326645, study PRJNA326480) | marine metagenome | isolation source: seawater | place: Pacific Ocean: South East | collected 2011
GTCGAAACGGTTTTCAGCCTTCCAGGTGTTGGCCCATTACTTTATGAATCAATAGTGAGAAGAGATTTCCCAGTAATTTTAGGAGTATTGTTTGGGGCGGCTACGACAACAATCGTCGCAAATATCATTACGGATATAATTTATAGATGGATGGACCCAAGGATTAAATCGATTTCATGAGCCAGACAGAGCCAAAATACGGAAATACAATATTTGATTCTAGCGAGGCTATGTCTGAACCTGATATAAAGTGGCGTGAAACCGTCAGATTATTTTGTGCAAACCGAGCTGCGTTTTTAGGATTTATTTTTGTTTGCGGTTTTATCTTAGTTGGTATTTTTGGACCTATTATAATGCCAGCCGATCCATTTGAAATGGTGGCACCTCCCTTGGTAGAGCCGAGCGGTGAAACCTATTTTGGTTCGGACTATTTAGGTCGTGATGTTTTTATTGGGATAATTCATGGAGCTAGGCCAACAATGATAATTGCGCTGACTGCTACATTAGTCACGGTATTAATTGGGTTAACTATTGGCGCGGTTGCAGGATTTTATGGGGGTATGATTGATAATGTGCTGATGCGAGTGACAGAGTTTTTTCAAGTCCTTCCACCATTAGTCTTTGCTATGGTGATCGTCGCGGTTTTTTCTTCGGATATAGTTGTTGTTATATTAGCTATTGCTGTTACAACCTGGCCAACAGAGGCAAGGCTTACCCGCGCAGAATTTTTAAAGATTAAAGAATATGAATATGTCACAGCGTCTAAGGCCTTGGGGGATCGGAATTTTCGAATTATTACAAAGATTATTCTTCCCAACGCAATGCCACCAATAATTATAGCAATAACATTGCGAGTCGGTATCACAGTAATTTATGAAGCTGCTTTGAGTTTTTTGGGTCTAACTGATCCGGACTTGGTTACATGGGGTAAAATGATTGGTCAATCGCGAGATTTCTTTTTTGATGCTTGGTGGACAGTTACTTTTCCAGGTGTGGCGATATTAATGGTTGTATTGTGTATTGCTCTAATTGGGGATGGCTTAAATGATGCTTTCAATCCAAAGTTACGTGGTAGGTAATCGATTATGAAAGAGATGCTCAAGCATGAAGGGGGTGAAGCTTTATTAGCAAAAAACCTTAATGTGCAATTTGATGTCAAAGGGCAACCTGTTGATATATTGTCAGATGTAAATTTTGAATTGGAAAGGGGAGAAACCTTAGGGATAGTGGGTGAGAGTGGATGTGGTAAAAGTATGACTGCCTTAGCTCTATTAAACATGGTGCCCTCACCACCGGGGCGAATAAGTGCGGGCGAGGTGATCCTAAATAGTGAAAATTTACTATCACTTTCAAAAAAAGAGATGAAAAGAGTTCGTGGAAAAGAAATATCGATGATTTTTCAAGAACCAATGACATCATTAAATCCTGTATTTACTGTAGGAAATCAGCTGATTGAAACTATTAGGGAACATAAAAAGATCTCTAAGGATGATGCGTTGTTAGAAGCAATAGAATTATTGAAATCTGTTCAGATCCCAGCTCCTGAACAGCGCATAAAAGAGTACCCTCATCAATTATCAGGAGGAATGCGTCAACGGGTAATGATTGCTATGGCATTAGTCTGTGATCCGAAGGTATTGATTGCTGACGAACCAACTACTGCTTTAGACGTAACGGTTCAGGCGCAAATATTTGATCTTCTCAAAGAGATACAGAATAGAAATCAAATGAGTATAATTCTAATCACCCATGATTTTGGAGCTATAAATGAAATGGCCGATAGAGTGATAGTGATGTATGCTGGTTACAAAATAGAAGAAGGGCCTTTAAACGAAATCCGAACCAAAGCGCTTCATCCTTACACACAAGGCCTATTAAAATCAATGTTGGAGATAAAACCAGATTCGAAAGGTTTTAGGGAGCCATTACCGGAAATTCCCGGTTCTGTACCTGATCTTTTAAATCGTCAACCGGGGTGTCCTTTTGGTCCACGGTGCGCTTTAGCCACAGAAAAATGTTTAAAAATGCCTCCAAGCTTTAACCTTGGGCCTAAACGTTCGGTAATGTGTTGGCTTGCAGAGGACGGTGAAGTTAAATGAGTAATAATTTAGATATTAAGCCTCTAGTGAAGTTAGATAATTTAAAGGTTCATTTTAAATTGAAGCGAACCAGTTGGTTTTCAGATCCTCAGGTAGTTCACGCCGTTGATGGAATCAGCTTACAAATTAATCGAGGTAAAACTCTCGGTTTAGTAGGTGAGAGTGGTTGTGGAAAGACAACAGCGGGGCGGGCTATACTGGGCCTAGTAAAATCTAATAGTGGTGAAATATATTTTGAAGATAAGGCACTTACGTCGATTTCATCTGAGGCAATGTTTCCTTTGCGTAAAAGAATGCAAATAATATTTCAGGACCCATATTCAGCACTAAATCCACGCCAAACAGCCGGAGACATTGTCGCGGATCCGCTTGTTGTCCACAATATTGGTTCTCAAAAAGAACGACAGGAAAGAGTTGATGAACTTTTTTCGATGGTTGGACTGCAAAAAAATCAACAAGTTCTCTATCCCCATCAATTTTCGGGTGGACAACGGCAACGATTATGTATCGCCAGGGCGTTAGCACTTAATCCAGATTTTATTGTCTGTGACGAACCGGTGTCTGCTCTAGATGTTGCAATTCAAGCACAGATTCTAAACCTATTATGCAAATTACAGGACGATCTTAATTTGACATTTTTATTCATATCGCATGATCTAGCTGTAATACAGCATGTTTGTGACGAAATTGCAGTTATGTATTTAGGAGCCGTTGTTGAAAAAGCTGATCGCGAAACACTTTTTAATAATCCACGACACCCTTACACCAAAGCGTTATTATCTGCAGTTTTAACAAGCTCTTCTGGTGAAAAAGCTAAACGAATTCGATTGGAAGGTGATATACCTAACCCAATTAATAAACCTTCCGGTTGTAGGTTTCGTACGCGTTGTGCTCACGCGAAAGAGCTATGCTCTCAAAAGGAACCAATTCTTCAAGAGAAATCCCCGGGTCACTGGGAGGCTTGCCATTTTCAAACCTAGTTATCTAAAAATTATTAGATTTGGACAAATTTATTTGCTAGAATACATAAAAAGCATAACCAATTTGGGGAAATTATTGATAGTTAATTTCTCAATGAGGACGCAACACTTTTCCAGAGTCAACTTCTGTTCGAGTCCCGTTGTGCATACAAATACCACCATTTACAAGCACATGCGCTATACCAGTAGCATATTTTCGGGGTGTTTTTACACTCGCATGACTCTTAATAAGAGTAGCATCAAATACAGTTATATCTGCTGCAGCACCTTCTTGGATGAACCCACGATTTGTTATTCCAACGCGTTCAGCCGGCAGTGACGTTATACGGCGTATACCTTCCTCCAAAGTCAATATACCCTGCTCTCTTACATAATGTGATAAGAACCTTGCAGCCCAACCATATCCTGACAAAGATCCTATATGATGTTTCAGACAACCGTAAGGAGCCAGCGCCTGTGTATCAGAAATCACAGCACATTCAGGTTGTTCTAAAGCGAGTTTAATATCCCCATTATTGAAAGATTGAGAGGTCCACATAAGGTGATTCATATTTACAGCTTCTTCTTCTAGTAGAAGATCAAAGACTGCGTCATAAGGATTTGTATTCCTCCGTCTTCCAATGTCGTCAAAACTCATACCAACAAGATCTTTATTCGCTTCTGATTGCATTAGCACAATCTTGTTCCAACCGTTCGAATTAACCAGTCTCCACATTGGGCGTGGATTTCGTTTTATCTTCTCACGTATATCATTGTCTTTCAGGCGTTCTCTGACTTTTTCAACACCACCTTCTCGTGCCCATTGAGGTAGAATCGCTATTACATGCGTGTGGGACCAATCATGAGGAATAACATCAAAAGCCACATCTACCCCATGACCTCGAGCTTGTTCACACATATCGATTGCATGTTGCATCGCGTACTCTGGTGCTCCAAATTTTGGTTGAATATGAGATATTTGTAATTTGGCGTTGGCCGCCCTTGCTGTTGAAATAGCCTCTCCGAACCCTAAATCATAAAAAAGATCTCTATTACGTACATGAGTCGCATAAAGAACGTCATGTTTAGCAGCAACTTTTGCTAAATCGGCTAATTGATCTGGGCTAGCAAGGCTGCCCGGCCAATATTCTAAACCTGTAGAAAAACCATAAGCGCCTCCTTCTATACTTTCGTCTAGAAGAATTGCCATCTTATCCATCTCGTCTTCATCAGCTGGACGCAACGCATCTCCAACAACAGCTCGATGAATTGTTCCATGACCCACGAAAGCTGCAACATTTACACCTAAGGGAGTTTTATCTAAATGATCAAGATAGTCACCAAAAGACCGCCAATTAGCATTTACTGCACCTTCGATAAACCCTGGAGACATTAAAGCGATGTCGGAATTCGATCTTGCCGGGGCACAAGAAACACCACATTGTCCAACTACTTCTGTGGTAACCCCTTGGTGTACCTGACTTTCAGCTCGCCCGTTGGCTGCTAGAGTAAAGTCGGAATGAGTATGTAGGTCAACAAAACCTGGAGAGACTATCAGGCTTGTTGCATCGAGAACATTTTTTGCGTCATAGGTGGCATTACTTATCTCTACAATTTTTCCCTCTTTTACTCCAATATTAGCTTTAATCGATTTTCCACCTGTCCCATCATAGACTTCTCCACCTTTAATTAAAACATCTAACATTTCTTACCTCTTGATATCATGAAAGTTTTGTTGAACTCGAGTATGAATTATTTAAGTATCAAACTAATATTTTCCCTTATTATACATAAGAAAGGGATAACTATTTACCCAAGGCTAAAAGATGTTTCCTTAACTGTAAATTGCTATTTTTACATATAATTATTCATTATTAGCATATTAGGCTATATCTAGTTCTAGTTTTTTTAAATTTGACTGGCATTTCTTTCTGGTAAAAACTTCCAAAGTTTTTCTATTTTATCACTCTGGTTTTCCAGAGATCTATAAATCCGGACTTCAAGTCCAATGTCCCAGGTTTGATTGCCTGCTCTAGCTAAAATATTTTTATCGAATGATTCTTCTAAAGAACAGAGTGGTAACCAGGCCAATCCATGACCTTCGATTGCCATTTTTTTAATGGATTCAGACATTGGACTTTCGTAGATACGATTAAGTGGAGGTTTATGTTTATAGTGTTCTAGAAAATTGGTTTCAACTTTTCCTAGATACGAATCTGAGGAGTAAGATAGATGTGGAATAACTTTTTGCTCGCTATTATCCAAACAATATTTGGGTGTACCATCATTCCTTACAGCTGACACCGGTATTAATTTTTCAGATCCTAATATTTTAAACGAATAAATATTTTGATCTAATCTTCTTGGTAATTGATTATGGTGATGACATATTAAAAAATCACAATTCCCGTTAATAAGGGTTTCCACATGGTTGTGTGTAAAATTTAGAATTAAACGAATTGATAGCTCACCAAGTTCACTTTTTAGTTTGGTTAACCACTTTGGAAAATAATATGTTGATATAGTGTAGGGAGTTGCAAAATTAATAGTATTGGAATTTAGTTTACTTTCATCTCGTAACTCATTTCTAACATCGTGTATCAGACTTAACGATTCCTCAGCAGCATCTCGGAACCTAATACCGGCTTCAGTAAGTTTTGTAGGATAAGTACTGCGATCTACTAGTGGTACCCCAACCCAGACTTCTAGCTGTTGGATTCGACGACTAAATGCCGGTTGTGTAACGTTTCGTTCCTCAGCAGATCGAGAAAAGTTTTGGCTGGTAGCTAAACTAAGGAAATCTTCAACAAGTTTGAAATTCATTTACTGACCACATAGAAATTTAAAGAATGTTGTGTATATTAAGCATATTAATATAATTTTTATAAGGGCTTCTTTTATAGAAAGTTGAAAGCTGTCCTAAAAGAGATCTTACTAATAATGCTTAATTGAAATAGTATTTTAGTTTTTTAAGGTTTTAAAGGTTGTTAAGTGCTTAATGATAATGAAAAACTCTCAGGAGTAACAATAATTGGCGGTGGAATCATCGGGGTATGCTGCGCTCTGTCTCTTCTAGAACGAGGTTGCGATGTCACGATAATCGATAAAAATGAACCAGGGGATGCTACCAGCTTTGGTAATGCTGGCGTGATTTCACACTGGTCGTGCGTTCCTCAATGCTTGCCAGGAGTTTGGAAAAATATACCAAAGTGGTTACTTGATAAAAATGGACCATTGAGTTTCAATTTAAACCAACTTCCAACTCTGGTTCCATGGGTCGTTAAATTTTTATCTAACAGTAAAAAAAATGAAGTTGAACAAATTTCTAATATGATGGAGAAATTAATGTTTGGAAACATAGCTGGGTACCGACATTATTTGAATGGTACTGGGCGAGATGATTTGCTTATTGATAGCTGGTACATAAATGTTTTTCGAGGGGACCAAGCCCCTAGACTTGATGATTATGCGTGGAAGCTGAGAATTGATCGTAATGCTCCACTTAAAATCATTGGACAAGGGGAATTACTGGAGCTTGAGCCAGACCTTTCTAAAGACTACCACAGTGCGGTAGTGATTAAAGATCAAAGTAGAACTGTTGATCCAGGGAATCTTTGCAAGACTCTTGCAAAAAAAGCGTTTTCAAAAGGTTGTAATTTTAAAAAATTAAAAGTTAACGCAATTAGTAGAAATAGAAATAATACATACCGACTGCATTGCGTTGGTGGGAACTTCATATCTGAGAAAGTAGTTGTAGCTGCTGGTATCTGGTCAGTAGAGTTAATGAAATCATTGGGGCTAAAAATCCCATTGATTTCTGAAAGAGGTTATCATGTTGAATTTAGTGATCCGGGAGTGAAATTGAATAATTCCATTATGGATGTTGCAGGGAAGTTTGTGTCAAGCTCAATGGCAAATGGAATTCGATCAGCCGGCACAACAGAATTCGCTAGTCCAAACTCGAAGCCAAATTTTGATCGAGCCAAATTAATAGAAAAACTGACAATGAAACTTCTACCGGGTCTAAATGCGGCTTCAACAAACTATTGGGTTGGATCACGCCCATCATTCCCAGATAGTCTCCCGTCTGTTGGACCAATATCAGGGTTTCCTAATTTATACTCAGCATTTGGTCATAGCCATTACGGTATGGGAATGGCTCCCGCAACTGGTAAGTTCATTACAAATTATATTATGGAGGAACCACAGAATATTGATCTAACCCCTATAAAATTAGATAGGTTTTTTTAATAGTTTAATCCTAACACAAGGTTTGTTGCTAGGCGTGTTTCATAATCCAAACGCTTAAGGTCATAACGATTATAATTAACGAGCTGGAAAATGTTAAATTTAACCCCCTGGAACAGAGGAGCGAAAATTGGTTGATTATTGCGGTACTAGCCAATTAACCTAGTAACAAAAAACCACGAAGAATTTGTTTCGTAAGGTAGGGTAATAGCCTCCCGAGAAATGGAAAATCTAGCCAGAGCATTCGATGTATAAAACGGTGAACAACATGAATTCTCGAATGAATAGGCCAGCAGTGGGAATTTCCTTGCCAATTAGTTTTCAAAACAAAACTCCGCATGGCCTTATCAAGATGACGATCACGTCATCTTGGAGGTAATTTTTAGCTAATCTGGTTTCCCTTGCCATAGAAGGGTTAAAAGACTTATGTACCCTTGTTCAGTTCTAAAACTAAAAGGAGAAAAAAATGACAACACCAAAAGCAATCTTGTTAGGGTTAACCTTTATAGCGTTGGCGATTGCCTCAATGCCCTTTACTAATCAGCTTGTAGCTCCAGCTCTTGCAAGTAATCAAATTCAAAAGGTTCAAATTTGTGACGCTCACGGAGATTGTGCCGATATTATAGCCAATAGTCTAGCTATAATGCACTAATTTCTTGAGTATTTAATCTGGAGTTTGCAACTAATAGCTAGAGATTTTTTTTGGAATTGTTTTTGAGATATTACTTCTAAGAAATAATTTTAGCTATTTTGGAATATGCGTCGCTACCCTTTTTGTACATTAACGTCAAATATTTTTTATTATTCCAATCAAGAATTGCGTGTTTATAGTTTTCTCTTTGTTTGATTTTTGAAAACCAATTAGATAGGTTTTGTCTTTCCTTGAACATAAATGACAAATCTAAGTGCTCAAAGCGTGTGAAATATGGGGTATACGATATATCAGCTAAAGAATAATTATCTCCAGCTAACCATTCATATTGGGATAAATATTTATCTAGTTTATCAAAAACTTTTAAATATTCATCTAGGGCATTGGGTAAGTAAGTTGATTCTAAACCCTTAAAAATAGTATCTTTACTAATATCTCTTCGTTTTTTGTCCGGTATCATTTCTATAAGTTTATTGATCTCTTCTGTATTATATTTTTCAATAAATTGATGCCTGAACGCAATACATGAGCTGATAATCGCAATAGCCGAGTGTAAGCTGTCATCTATATTTTTATTTAATAGACGCATCCTCGCTATATCGTTCGATTTGATTGGCCTAAGAGAAACTTTAGGAAACTCGTCCTCCAAATATTCCATAATAATCGTAGATTCTATGACTATATCATTTCCATAGACTAACGTCGGGACCACACCATTTTTATTTAACTTATTTATGTATTCTTTTGTTCTTGTTTCACCTTTTCGTAAGTCTAAATGTTTGCCTATCCACTCTAATTTTTTTTCTTCTAAAAGCAATCGAACTTTTTGAGAACAGCTTGACATATCATTGTGGTATAATTTTAATTTTGCCACGTTTTTACCCACTATATTTTAAATTAAAAAACAGAAAAACTTTAACTAATCTAAAAGATTAATGAAAGTCGTTTTTTTGATTATTTTAGAGGTTTTTTCTGATAGGAGTGGTAACTTTTTTATAAAGATATTATTATTTTTAGAGTTAAAATAAGTTATGGTAAGAATTTCGAATGAAAAGATTCATGAATGTTGGGGCGAGTCTATCAGGGCCCAACTTCGTAATTAAGGTAAACTTATGAAAGGTTTCGTAGCATTTACTCTAGTCATAATTTTGTTTTAGTTATTTTTAGTAATTAAAGATACAGTGGTTGATAAATGTTCTGACGAGTACATACCATATTCAGAAAATGAGTGCTTAGAACAGACATGAACCTCAGCCAAAAATCGCATAAAGAGCCGTAATCTTTACGAGGCTATGCCCGATATAGTTATTCGCTCTCAAATTTATTAGAATGTTCAATATTCGAGTATATCACCGGTTAAAGGAATAGTATTTTTATCAACTTCATTATATTCTTCAAGGAGATGCCTCTGTTCATCTAACCATTTTACACCATTTTTGGCAGTCTCTTCGAGGGTATCTGCATCTCTAATCGCGATTGCAATTACCTCATCTTTACAGCGCATAATGTAGTGCGATGGAGGATTAGCAGTTCCTCTATCTCTAGAAAAAGTTTTTATAGATTCTACAAATTCATCGAAGCACTCTGGTTTCGGTTTAAAGCGGATAACGGATAATTTTCGCATTGATTTAATTCTCTCAACTATTTTAACTTTAGGAAATTATAACTAAATTAACCTCGTAACACCTACAAGAGTTAATATTGGTTTCTAATCACCTTTATAAATTATCTAGGCTTGTTGAGTTATCCAAACACCTAAAGCCATAACAGAAATACCTAGTGTTCGAATAATTGTTAATGGTGACCCTGTAGACCCAAAAAGAGCAAAATGGTCAATTACTGCAGCACTAACTAATTGCCCAACGAGGACAAAAAAAACAGCATTTCCGACTCCAAATTTTGGGGCTATGGTTGTAATTGATAAGATATAGAAAACGATTAACATGCCGGCGAAGAGAAGATACTTTGGCGCCCCTCTGATTTGTTTTAAGGGAAGTTCTGAAGTTATTATCGCGATAATAACAATCGTGGAAAATGCGACGCATAACATTACTGCAACAGCAGCTATTGGAGAGCCAATAAACTGTCCAAATTGAGAATTAATTGCTGCTAACAATGGAACGCCTAACCCTGCGGCAAACATTATTAGGGCAGATGTTGTGTAAGACAATTTGTGACCTCAAAAATGAGCGCAACAGACGTAGTTAGTTTAGGATAAGAAGTGAATTTGGTCAATTATTAAGAGAAACTAAAATACAGTTTTTAGGTTTATTTTCTTTAGCTGTCATTAAAAATATATAAAATTTTTTAAAATATATATAAAATATATAGGGCTTGTGTAAGAATATATATAATATATATTTATAGTATTATACTTGGAGATTCCTTTTCTTATTATTATTCTGGTGAGAATAATAATAAGCAACTAATAACATGATGAAGGCATAAAGCGATATGAATATCCCAGAACAGACGATTTATGGAGAACCCAGTGACTTGGATTTTCCTAATACAGGTTTAGAAA
>MDTG01014517.1_pt1 | contig 10481 bp, 9 predicted proteins | sample 811421 | NCBI WGS metagenome assembly MDTG01 (sample SAMN05326645, study PRJNA326480) | marine metagenome | isolation source: seawater | place: Pacific Ocean: South East | collected 2011
TACATTAATAAGCAGAGTTTTAGGTTATCTCAGAGATATTTTAATTGCAATATTTTTAGGCGCGTCAATTTTTGCAGATGCTTTTTTTGTTGCATTTAGACTTCCAAATACCTTTAGGAGGTTATTTGCCGAAGGTACTTTTAATGCTGCGTTCATACCAAGTTATGTTTCGACAAGATATAAAAATAAAAAAAAGGGAAAAAAATTTGCAAACGAGGTTTTTAATCTACTAGCTTTGATTTTAATGTTCATTGTAATAATAGTGGAAATATTTACGCCATATTTGGTTTTTTTGATAGCACCAGGATTTTTAGATGATAATGAAAAATTTAATTTAGCTGTTGAACTTACACGAATTACTTTCCCTTTTTTATTTTTTGTAAGTCTTTCATCTTTTTTTTCTGGAATCTTAAACTCAAATAATAAATTTGGAATTGCGGCAGCGACACCTATAATTCTTAATTTGATTTTAATATTAAGTTTACTAACTTCGTACTATTTTAATTTAAATTTTGCTAAACAGTTATCTTACGGAGTAACTTTATCTGGTGTATTGCAATTAATATTTTTAATGATTTTTACAAAAAGATACTTTTTTCCAACTTTTGAATTTAAATTATATATAAGTGGTAGAGTTAAATATTTCTTTAAAAAATTATTACCTAGTATTTTATCATCTGGTGTTACTCAAATTAATATTCTAGTAGGAACCATTATAGCATCATTTGAGACAAGTGCAGTCTCTTACTTGTATTATGCAGATCGTATTTATCAAATTAATTTAGCTTTGGCAGGTGTCGCTGTTGGAACAGTTTCATTACCTATTTTATCAAAAGCTTTTAAAAAAAATAATCTTTTACAAATTACTCGTATACAAAATAAATCTTTAGAATTATCACTTCTTTTTTCTGTTCCTGCTAGCATCGGTTTAATATTGGCATCCCACGAGATTATTAATGGATTGTTTGGTTATGGATCGTTTAGTTTTGAAAACGTAAATAAGACCTCAATGGCATTAACATATTTTGCTTATGGAGTGCCCGCGTTTGCACTTGTTAAAATATTATCTAATTTCTATTTTGCAAGAAATAATACCAAAACTCCTTTTTATATTTCTTTGTTTATAGTTTTACTAAATATTATCATTAGTATAAGTTTTTTTAATATACTTGGTTTTATTATAATTCCAATTGCTACATCAATTTCAACTTGGGCTGGCGTAATAATTTACATTTACTTATTATATTTTAATAATTTTTTTATTGTTAAAAACTATTTAATCAAGAATATCTTTAAGATCATTTTTAATACAGCTTTAATGGCTACGCTATTGCTTTTTATGTTGGATTTTTACTCAGATTATTTAGACTATAACTATCAATATAAATCAATATATTTAGTTATAATAGTTGGTTTTGTAGCGAGTTTTTATCTGGTATCTTGCAAACTAACAGGAATATTAAATTTTAAGAAATTTAAAACAAATTAATATGGATGATAATAAAACAGTTTTTTCAGGCGTTCAACCAACAGGAAATTTACATTTAGGTAATTATCTTGGAGCTTTAAAAAATTTTGTGTCTCTTCAAAAATCAATGAATTGTATATATTGTGTTGTGGACTTACACGCAATTACGTCTTTTCAAAACCCAAAAGAATTAAAAAAAAATACTTTAGAAACTCTTGCAAGTTTTTTAGCATCAGGTCTTAATCCTGATAAAAGTATAATTTTCAATCAATCATCAGTTTCCTCCCATGCAGAATTAGCTTGGATACTTAATTGTGTCGCTCGTATAGGCTGGTTAAATAGAATGACCCAGTTTAAAGACAAGGCAGGATCTGATAAAGAAAAAGCTAGTGTCGGTCTCTATATTTATCCAACATTGATGGCAGCTGATATATTGATGTACAAGGCAACACATGTTCCTGTAGGTGCGGACCAAAAACAACACTTGGAACTATCAAGAGATATTGCTCAAAAGTTTAATACTGATTTTAAAAAACCAAATTTTTTTCCTTTACCAGAACCCTTAATTTTAAAAAATATTTCCAGAGTTATGAGTTTAAGGGATGGTACGAAGAAAATGAGTAAGTCAGAGGAGTCTGACTATTCAAGAATAAACCTTAAAGATAGTCCTGACGAAATAACAAAGAAAATTAAAAAGGCAAAGTCAGACTCTTCCACAATTCCAAGTGATTTAAAATCTTTAGAAAAAAAACCTGAGGCGTTAAATCTTATTAATATTTACTCTGAAATATCTAAGACTAGCTTGGATGAAACTCTTTCAGAAATGGGAGGAAAAGAGTACGCGTTTGTCAAAAAAAGATTAACTGATCTTTTAATTAGTGAAATCTGCCCTATAGGAAAAAAAATGATAAAACTTATGAATGATGAGACATATTTACATGATGTTTTAAAGAAAGGTGCTGAAAAAGCTAGAGTAATAGCTGAGGAAAACCTCAAGAATATACGTGAAATAGTTGGTCTGATATAATATAAAATTCCAATGATACAAGTAGAAAACACACCTAATCCTGAGTCATTAAAGTTTGTGTCAGAAAAGACTATTTCAGCTATAGGCACAGAGGAGTTTCAAAAGCGAGATGTCGATAAAATTGCTAATCCCTTTATAAAAGAGTTATTGGGTTTCAATGGAATTGAATTAATATTACTCTCAAAAAATTTTCTATCAGTTAAAAAAAGCAAAGAGGCAAGTTGGAAAGAATTAAAACCAATGGTAATTTCTCACTTAAATCATTACTTTGAGAATAACCATGATCCAATTTTACAAAATAAATTAGAGTCTGAATACGCTCAATCAAATAGTGATGATACAATAAAAAAAATCAACGACGTTCTTAATACAAAAATTAGACCCGCAGTAGAGAGAGACGGAGGAGACATTAAGTTTGTTTCATTTAAAGATGGGGTAGTTAAAGTTGAATTACAGGGTAGCTGCTCAGGGTGCCCAAGCTCACTAATTACTTTGAAACAAGGGGTCCAAAATCTTTTAAAGCACTATGTAAAAGAAGTTAACTCTGTGGAGGCAAATTAAAATGAGAAAAAATTTGAATTATAAAGACAAACTAATTGAACTTGCCTATATTTATGATGTTAAAGAAATTAAAGATTATGTAAAAAGAAGAAAAGATTTAACTACTGGTCAACTTGAATTAATTTTAAAAAAAAATAAAATAGTAATACCAAAAGACTTCAAAACTAACTTTTTTAAAGAAAATTTTTCAAAACCGTTATCAAAAGTATCAAAACAAATTGATAATTTAAAAGACGATAGTACGAAAAAGGTAGCAAAACTATCAAGAAGAGTCAGTTACTTTAAAGAGGATAGCTCTAGAACAATTTCAAGTTTTTTTTATAATTTATGGAAATCGCTTGGAAACGTAGGACTTAATTTTTTAAATATAATTCCAAAACTAGGCAGCACTTATTACAATTTCTTCACTAACTCATTCACAAATTTATTTAGCTCAATTTATGACTCCCAAATTAATAAGCGTAAGACTGGTAAAGTTGTAGTAGTATTTCTTGTATTAGTTGGAGTATTAACGGTAGTTGTATCCGGTATTGCTACCTTTACGGGTCAAGATGACCTTATTGTAAAAAAACAAATTGAAAAACCTGAATTAAAAAAAGGTAAGGTTCAAAATGCGGAAAAACAAAAAAAGGTAATAAAACCTAAAGTTAAAGAAAAAAAAGATGTTAAAAAACCTGAAAGAAAAAAAGATAACAAAAAAGAAAAAGTAACTGAGTTAATATTACCCGATTTAAATTTAAAAACATCTACAGTGTTAAATCTATTTGATGATGTAGACTATAATTTAAATACAGTCAGATTCGAAAAGATAGTTAAACCTATTTATTTTACTCAGTTTCCTAAAGATTTAGATGAAATACAAAATGTAAAACTAAAAAAGGAAACATTCATTAAAATAGTGCTCCCACTTATAGTAGCTGAGAACGAAAAGATACTTGAAGATCGATTTAAACTAAAAAAGATTGTTTCAAAAAAAATGACAACTGATAGTGAAAAACAGTGGTTAAGACAGAAATTTCTTGAATACAAAGTAAAAAAAGGAAACGTAAACGAGTTAAAGTTAAGAATGGATATTATACCTACATCAATAGCTTTAGCTCAAGCGGCAAAAGAAAGTGGTTGGGGAACTTCGAGATTTGCTCTTGAAGGGAACGCTATTTTTGGTCAGTGGACCTGGAATGGAAAAGGTATCGAACCACTATTAAAAGATAAATCAAAAAATCATAAAATTTTAAGATTTCCAATTTTAAGAGCATCAGTAAAAGCGTATAAAAACAATCTTAATACACATAAAAGTTATCAAAAATTTAGAGACAAAAGAAAAGTATTAAGAGAAAGAAAGAAAAAAATAAATGGTTTAGAGTTGACAAAAACTTTAGACAACTATGCTCAAACTGGGAGTGAATATACTAAAATTTTATCACAGATTATTGTCCAAAATAGACTCATGGACTTTGAACCTGTCAGACTTGCTAACTCAATTACAAGAAAAGAATTGAATTTATAACTCTTATTTATCAGCTAAAACAAATTGAATTCCCAACCATCTCCAGAAACCGCTTGAGTCTCTTAAAGAACAATTAATTCTTCCTCTCTCTCCAACAAACTTTTCTTTAATATTGACAATTAATGTATAATTATTTTCAAACAAAGTATCGGACTGTCTCCAATTGTTATTTTCGTTAGAATAGCAAGTTAATGATTTTAAATTTTTAATATTTTCGTAAAACTCAATTCTAACTTTTGGTGGATTTTTACTTTTTAAAAGATATTTTTCATCAGGGAAAACTTTTTTATATTTAAATGGTAAAGTTTTAGTTAAAGATTTAAATCTTTTAATTTCACCGTATTTTTCATTAATTGGAAATCTTGGTAATTCAAAAAAATCTTTAGTTTCATCAATAACACCTGAATGTTGCCCGAGAGCGTACTTGAAACCAAGAGATTTAATTATTTCTTTAAATGCCAGACTGTATTCTCCAAACGGATAGGAAAAGAAATCGGAATTTTTTCCTAATTCATTTTTAAAAATTGTCATTGATTTTTCGATGTCATCTCTTATTAACTGAACATCTTCTTCAACTAAATATTCATGTGTATGACTATGATTACCTATTTCAACAAAAGCTTCTTTGCTTAACTCTCTAATTTGATCCCAGGTCATGTAGTTGAACGCACCAACTTCACGAGTACTGATAAATAAAATAAAAGGTATTTTTTTTGCTTTTAATATTGGCCATGCGTTATTATAAAATGACAAAAAGCCATCATCGATGGTAAGAAGAACTTTTCTTTTTGACTTATTATTTTTCATTTCTTGCTCAAAGTTTTTTGGATTGATAAAAATTAATTCATTTTCTTCTATAATTTTAATATGTTCTTTAAAATCATTTATTTTAATATTGGTTGAAGGATATTTATTCTCTTCAAATCTATGATACATTAAAGAAATAATACCGAAATCATCAATATTTTCTGTTAATGTTGATGAATATAAATTATTTTGTGAAGACAAAAAAAAGGTAAAACAAAAACAAATGATTAAAAATTTTTTAATTATAAATTGCACAGGTAAAAACGATAAAATTGGTTTAAAAATTGATGATAATTTTTTTATTCATAATTTTCAATCTAAAATTCATAATAACGAAATATTAGTAGAAACTATATTAAATTTAACCAATAAGCATAAAGCAGTTATTAATGAAAATTTTGCTGTATTAGTCAATAATGGTCCAGGAAGTTATTCAGCCATTAGAGTAGCATTATCAGTTGCATTAGGCATTGAAATTTCCAAACATGTAAAATTATTTGGCTATAAAGATACTGATTTAACTCAATTTAACCTTGAAAACATTGAGATTTTAATAAAAAAAAATTTAATTGAAAAAAATTTGATTAAACCATTATATTCCAGTTAAAATAAATCTTATGAGCACAATTGAAGAAAAGTGTAAATCAAAAGGGGTTAGATTAACGGATCAAAGAAAAATCATAGCGAAAGTTATGTCTGACTCTAAAAATAGGTATGGTTCAAAAGATCATCCGGATGTAGATGAATTACATAAAAGAGTTAGTGAAGTAGACAGCAAGATAAGCATCGCAACAGTTTATAGAACTGTAAAATTATTTGAAGAGTCAGGTATATTAGAAAAACATGATTTTAAAGGTGGGAAAGCTAGATATGAACAATCACCAGACGAACACCATGATCATTTGATAGACATTAACAGCGGTGAAATTATAGAATTCGTTGATGAAGAAATTGAAAAATTACAAAACGAAGTTGCAAAAAAATTAGGATATAAATTAGTTGATCACAAGCTTGAGCTTTACGGCACAAAAATAAAAAAATAAATTGTCAAAAAAAATATTTATCAAAACTTTAGGTTGTCAAATGAACGAATACGACAGTGATCGTATTGTAGAGAATCTTAAAAAAATTAATTATGTAAAAACGAATAAACCAGAAGAAGCAAATTGTTATATTTTAAACACTTGTCACATAAGAGAAAAAGCTACTGATAAAGTATACCATGATGTAGGACGTGTTAAAAAAATATTTCGCAACAAAACAAAACCTATCATGATTATCGCTGGATGTGTGGCACAAGCTGAGGGTGAAATACTAATGAAAAAAGAAAAATATATTGATGGAGTGATTGGTCCCCAATCATATCATGCATTAAATAATTTGCTTATTAAAATAGAAAATAAAAAGGAAAGATTTGATTACACCGAGTTTGAAGCTGAAGATAAATTTAATAATTTAGGCATAATAAGAAATAACGATAACAAAGTTTCATCTTATTTAACAATCCAAGAAGGATGTGATAAATTTTGTAAATTTTGCGTAGTTCCTTATACACGTGGTCCAGAATTTTCACGAAATTTTAGTCAAATTATTTCAGAAGCTAAAAATTTAGTTGATAACGGATCACGGGAGATTATTCTATTGGGTCAAAATGTTAATGCTTACAATTATGAAGAAAAAAAATTATCAGATTTAATAATTGAATTGGAAAAAATTAAAGACCTTAAAAGAATAAGATATACAACATCTCATCCTAAAGATATGACAAATGATTTAATAAAGATACATAGCTTATCAAAAAAACTAATGCCATTATTACATTTACCAGTTCAGAGTGGATCAAATAAGATATTGTTAAGCATGAACAGAAAACATTCTCTTGAAGAGTACTCAAGCAAAATAAAAAAACTTATCAATGCAAATCCAAAGATAAAATTTTCTAGTGATTTTATTATTGCCTATCCTGGCGAAACTGAGGATGACTTTAATAAATCAATAGATTTAATTGAAAATATCAAATTTATTAATGTTTATTCATATATTTTTAGTCCACGTGTTGGAACGCCATCAGCATCACTTAATTTAATTAATAGTAAAATCGCAAAAGATCGATTAGCTAAATTTCAAAGAGTGGCAAATGAGCTAAAAAAAAAACATAAGGAAAGTTTAATTGGAAACAATTCTAAAGTTTTATTTGAAAATCAATTAGATGGAAATCAATTTTTTGGTAGAGATGAGTACAATAATTCAGTAATTGTGAATTCTAAAAAAAATATTATTGGTAAAATAGAAGATGTAAAAATTATAAGTTGTAATCAAAATACTATTTTTGGTGAATTATTATTTCGAAAAAAGGCTGCAGCCTAAATAATGGATAATATAATAAAATGGGGGTTAGTAGGTTACGGAAAATTTGGTAAGAAAATTGAGGATTCTTTCTTACAAACGAAACATTCTAGGCTAACTTGTATATCAAGTAGGTTTTTTAAGAATGAAGAAAACTTAGATAATAAATTTGAAAATAAAAAAAAATTATATAGTTCTTATAAAGATTTAATAAAGGATGATTCAATTAATAGCATATACATAGCTACTACCAATAACTTGCACAAAGAATTAATTATAAACTCAGCAAATAATAAAAAAAATATTATTTGTGAAAAACCAGCTTGTTTAAATGTTAATGATTTTAAAGATTGTATAAAAGAAATAAAAAAGAACAAAGTTTTCTTCATGGAAGGATTAATGTATCTACATCATCCACAAATTATTAAGGCAGTAGATTTAGTCCGTAATGGTGAAATAGGTGAGGTCAAGATGATCAATTCTAGTTTTGGGTATAGAGTTGGAAAAAAATTTTTTTTTCTTGAATTGAAAAAAATAGATAAAAATTCAAGAATTTTTAATCCCTTACTTGGTGGTGGGGCCATTTATGATCTAGGCTGTTATCCTATTACCGCTTCATTATTATTTTTTAACTTACAACAAAACAAAAATAATATAAAAAACATGGAGTTTAAAAGAGATGACGGTAGATACGGTGTAGATGAAAGTGCTGAAGCAAAATTACTATTTGAAAATGGAGGAAAGGCGAATATTAAAGTATCAATTAGAAAAGATTTAGAAAATATAATTCATATTATCGGCACCATGGGAGAAATTAAAATTTTTTATCCTTGGAAAGCACCAAACGACTCAAATATTGAGCTTAAAACTAAAAAAAAAAAGATGTTAATTAAGACAAATCTAACACAAGATATATATGCACTTGAGATAGACAATGCTTCTAAAGCTATTTTAAATAACAAAACTGAAATTGACTTTCCTGCAATAAACCTAGAAAGATCTCTTGAATATATTGATATTATGGATCAATGGAAAAGATAAAATAATTTTATGATATTTGATTGTTTTACATATTTTAATGATGATTTGATAACAGAGTTAAGACTAAATATTTTAGATAAATATGTAGATAAATTTATCATTGTTGAGGCTACAACTGACCATTCTGGCAAGAAAAAAAACTTAAATTTTGATTTAAATAAATTTAGTTCGTTTAAAAAAAAAATTAGATATATAATTGTTGATGATTTGCCAAAAAATACCAAGCCATTTTATTACAATAAAAGGATGTGGCATGAAAATATGGTAAGAGAAGAGTATCAAAGAAATCAAATAATGAGAGGCTTGTTTGACGCAAAAGATGAAGATCTGGTTATCATTTCAGATAATGATGAAATTCCCAATTTGAAGAATCTTAGTGATATTAAATTTAAAAGATATGCAGTCTTTAATCAAAAGTTTTATAAGTACAAAATAAATCTATTAAGTGAGAATCAAACACCTTATCAAGGTTCTAGAATTATTAGAAAAAGGTATTTAAAAAATAAGATTACACCACAATGGCTAAGATATCAGTACACAAAAAGAATTAAATTTTGGCAAATACATAGACATTTTACAAATCCAACGATTGTAGAGGATGGAGGGTGGCATTTTTCTTTTGTAATAAGCCCTGAGAAAATAAGTTATAAAATGTCAGCATATGGTCACGGAGAACTAAACACTAAAAAATTTACTGACGCAGAATACATCAGAAGCAAGATTGAAAGTCAGAGAGACTTTATTTCTGACACTTTATTGAAAAAAGTAGAAATAGATAATAGTTTTCCGGATTACATTATAAAAAATAAAGAAAAATTTAGGGAATTTATTATCTAAATACATGAGTAAATTAAACAAATTTGAAAATAGTTTTATCTCAAAAAAAATTGATGAAAAAACAATTAATATACAAATACTAGATAACAACCTTTTGATGGCTATAGTTGGTAGTTTTAACGAAAACCTAACTAGTTTAGAAAAGTTGACAAACACTACTATTTTTTTTCGTGGAAACTCATTAACAATAAAAGGAGAAAATCAAAAAATTACCACTGTTTTAGACGCAATAAAATTTTTAATTGATAAGTTTATATTGACAAATACTATCGAAAAAAATGATATTATAATTTCAGTGAAAAAAAATATTGATAGAGATAAAAAAAAGTCTAACGTGCAATCGTTAGAGCAACTGATTAAAACACCGAGAAAATCAGTAATAGCAAGATCAGAAAAACAGTCAGAATACATAAAATCCCTAAAAGAAAGTGATATAGTCATGGCTTTAGGACCAGCGGGTACAGGAAAAAGTTTTTTAGCAGTTTCTGTAGCAATTACTCTTCTTATGGAAAAAAAAGTTGAGAGAGTAATTTTATCGAGACCAGCTGTTGAAGCAGGAGAAAAACTTGGATTTCTTCCTGGTGATATGAAGGAAAAAGTAGATCCTTATCTTAGACCTTTATATGATGCATTGTATGATTTATTTGGTTTTGAAGTAATCCAAAAAAAAATAGATACAGGTGAAATAGAAATTGCACCTTTAGCTTTCATGAGAGGTAGAACTTTAAAAAACTGTTTTGCAATTTTAGATGAAGCGCAAAACGCTACTCAAACACAAATTAAAATGTTTTTAACTAGAATAGGAGAAAATTCTAAGTTAGTGGTTAACGGTGACCCATCACAAATAGATTTAATTAATAAGTCACAATCTGGTTTAGTAAAATCAA
>MDTG01181993.1_pt1 | contig 10481 bp, 8 predicted proteins | sample 811421 | NCBI WGS metagenome assembly MDTG01 (sample SAMN05326645, study PRJNA326480) | marine metagenome | isolation source: seawater | place: Pacific Ocean: South East | collected 2011
GCCAAACATTCTTACTTTTTTCCAACCTTTGAGATTTTCTAAGAAATTCATTGAGGATTCAATTGTTTCAGATGCTGGAAAACCAGTAGTTATTGAAGCTTTGCTTTTTGAGGCTATCTCAGAAACAGAAATTTTTTCATTATTTAAAAATGCGCCATTATTTTTAATAGCTGTATACATTTGATCGTTATTGAAATTATAGATAACCCCGATCAATGCCTCTTCACCTTCCATTAAGGCAATGGAAACACAACATTCACCCAAACCTCTAAAATAATTAGCTGTACCATCTATCGGATCTATGACCCAATATTTTTCTTTTGATATTTCACCACCATATTCTTCACCTAATATTGGAATGTGAGTTGCTTGCAGAATTGATCTAATTAGTTTTTCTGTATCCTGGTCAATGATTAATTTTATATCCCGGCCTTCTTCTTTGAAGACTTCTTTTTTGTCTAATTTGCTGTGATTTAGAAAGTTTCCTGCTTGGATCGCAGCCTTAACTGCTAAATCTTTTAATTTATTTAATTTCATTTTGAATTGATACCCATGAATCAATACACATATCTTTTAGATTATAACTTGATTGCCAACCTAAAAATCTTGCAGCTTTATCTGTATTTGCAAAGTTTCTGCTAATGTCTCCATCCCTTCTACCAACTATTTCAGTATTAAATTCAACATTATTGTATTTTTTGAAAGCAGCTATCATTTCAAGTACAGTTATACCTTTGCCAGTTCCAATATTAATTTCATCATAACTTTTGAATGATGTAAGCTTATCAATAGCAAAAAAATGGCCATCTATAAGATCACTAATATGTATAAAATCTCTCTCTCCTGTTCCATCTCTCGTATCAAAATCATTTCCAAAAATTTTCAAAGAATCAATTTTATTAGTTGCAGCCTTGATAATTACTGACATTAAATTCGATGAATTTTTGTAGTCTTCATGAATAAAATAATCTCTATGTGATGCAACTGGGTTGAAATACCTCAAAGATAAGGCACCGATTCCTTTCTGTTTTGAGTGTTTTTTAATGATTTCCTCGCATTCTAATTTTGTTTGTGCGTAATACGATTCTGGCTTTGGCAAAAAATTTTCACAAACTGGTTGTGTCTTATGTTCACCATAAACAGCAGCAGTTGAAGAAAAAACTATTTTTTTTATTTTAACTTTTTCTGATGCAGCCAATAAATTCCTTGTACCTTGGACATTGTTTTTTTGATATAGCTGAGCATTTATTTGTGAATCAGGTACTGATTTTAATGCTGCAAAATGGACTATGCATTCCAAATTTTGTTCTTTTAAAAATAAGTTTAATATTTGTGATTTATCCCTAAGATCTACCTCATAAAAATCAAAATATTTTGGAAATTTATCTAATAACTTAGAAATAATAAGAGGACTTGAATTAGAAAAATTGTCTATACCAACAACACAGAAACCTTTTTTAAGTGCTTCATATGTAAAAGTACTTCCAATGTAACCTGAAGCTCCTGTTACAAGAATTTTTTTATTTTTCATCCCTTAGTAAGAACCTAGGGCTTAGAGAAAAATAAATCAATAGATAGGAAATAATATAGGCAGAAAATATAAATATCAGTACTACTGAATTATTCATAAAATAAAGAGACAAACATAAGTATGGAAGGTTAAAAAGGAAAATGAAAATAACAGTGAAAAAATGCTTAGCTCTCTGATTTTTAAATTTAAGCTTTTTAAGCCTTTTGAATATCATATGATGAAGATGCTCAGCATCTGGCTGCATTGCTTTAGTTCCAATAATAAATTTTTTTCTTATTACACTGAATAATAAATCTGTGAAAGGGTAAGCCAATAAACACATTACAACCCAGGGTGAGCTATTATTCTCTAAATGAGCATATATAAGTCCAAAACAAATTAGAGCACCTAGAAAATATGCTCCAGCATCACCCATAAATATCTTACCAAAGGGATAATTTAATATTAGGAAACCTACTAGTGATCCTATAAGCATATTTGTATAAATTCTGAATTCATCAGAAATTTCATATATCGGTCCAACAGAGTAATCGACTATTTTCAATGCGAATAAAATCGACAATATATAAGATACTAATAGTCCGTTGACACCATCAATTAGATTAAAAGCATTGATCATCCCAATAATAGCGAAACATAAAAAAAATACTGCGAAAAATTCAAACTCTAAAAAATTATCTAAAAAACCTATATCTAAGTTAGTAATTTTTAGTTCAAAAAAATAATAATAAGTAATAGGGACAGGCAGTAGTAGTAGTAATCTTTTCCATGGTTGAATTGAAATTTTACAGTCATCTAAAAAACCCACAATAAATGCTGGTAAAGAAAGAATACCAACCTGAAATAAAATCGAATTATTCCAATTATAATCTGCTAAAAATATAGCCATAGCTAAAGATAAAACTATAGCAACACCACCAAACCTAGAGACTGATTTTTCATGTAGTGTTTGAGGAGAATTTCTTAAATTTACATGACCGGATACAGCAGCTTTTTTATCTAAATAAATAAGAATAAGGCAAAAACAAAATGACGATATCGCAGCGACAGGCATAAATTCTAAATACATATGTATAAATTATAAACCCTTTTCTATAGTTGATTTTATGAAAGTCATAAAATTACCAGCATCAACACCATTTATAACCCTATGATCATAAGACAATGAATAAGGTAAAATAGTTGAATCAACAAGAATCCCATTTTCTATTTTTGCAACATTTTTGGCTCTTGAAACCCCTATAATAGCAACTTCCGGTGGATTTATAATAGGTGAAAAAGCAGCCCCACCAATTCCACCAAGGCTGGATATAGTAAATGTAGAACCGGTAATATCATCTTTCATTAATTTTTTATCTCGGGCTTTAATAGAAATTTCTAAAATACTTTCTGCTATTTGACCAATCTTTAAGTTATTTACATTTTTTATAACAGGGACTACTAATCCTTGATCAGTATTTACTGCTACACCTATATTGATATATTTCTTTATCATTAATTTTCCATCATCAACCAAAGATGAATTCATCAAAGGAAATTTCTCTAAGGCAAGTGACGTTGCTTTGATAATGTATGCAAGAGGGGTGATTTTAATGGATGAAATCTTATTTAGATCCTTTCTTTGTTTTTCAATCTTCGATATATCTGCTTCCTCAAAATGTGAAACATGAGGTATTGACTGCCATGATTGAGTTAAGTTCTTAGCTCCAGCCTTCCTTATTTTTGATTGATTCTCAATTTCATAGTCACCAAAAGCCTCTAGGCTTTTTAAATCAGCATATTCAATTTTTTGAATGTTGTTATTGGAATGAATGAAATTCTTAAGATCATCCTTAGTGATCATCTTATTTTTACCTGAGCCAATAATTTTTTTAAGGTCTATCTCGAGCTCTCTAGCTATTTTTCTAACAGCAGGCCCAGCATTAATTCCATTAAAATCTATTGAAAAATTTTCAATTTTTTGTGCTTTGTCATCGACTGTTATTTTTTTATCAGATATATTTTGAGTCTCTTGTTTTACCTCTTTATGCTGGCTAATCTCTTCAACCTCAATTACTGCAAAAACTGTTCCTTCTTTTACACTATCACCTTCCCTAACTTTTATTTCTTTGATAGTTCCATCAAAATCTGAAGGTACTTCCATGGCAGCTTTTTCAGACTCCAAAACAATGATTGGATCATTTTTGCAAAGTATGTCGCCTTTTTGAACAGAGATTTCAATAATTTCTGTATCTTCTGCTTCCCCTAAATTAGGAATTTTTAACTCGATCTCTTTCATCTCATATAGGGTGTTTTTTTATTTAGTTTAATCTGATATTTAGACTTAAGTTTTTTTGCTTCTTTATTTAAACCACATGCCAACAAGGCATTATAAGCTATGTGGTTAGAGTCAATTTCAAAAAATTCTCTTAATTTTTCTCTGGTATCACTCCTACCAAAGCCGTCAGTGCCCAAGCAAATATAGTTACCATTTACCCATTTTCTTATTTGCTCAGCATATAATTTCTGATACTCAGAGACTGCAACCGTGGGCATTTCATTATTAAAACAGCATTCAACATATGATTTAGAGTTTTTTTCATTTATGTTCTCTTGATCAGCAACAATACCGCCTCGGGCTAGCTCATTAAAACTGGTGATACTCCAAACATCAGCTTTAATACCAAAATCGATTAATTTATTAGAGGCTTCTAAAGCAAAACGTAATGTAAGTCCTGATGCCAATAATCTAATATCAGCTTTATTATTTTTTTTAAATAAATATGCTCCCTTCATAATTTCAGAATCCTTCAAATTTTTTGGTCTTTCAGGATGTATATAGTTTTCATTCATCAAGGTTAAATAAAAGTAATTATCATTATTTTTAATGTACATATCATCAATACCATTCTTGATGATCGCAGCTAATTCATAATCAAAACAAGGATCATAAGATTTGCAATTTGGGATTGTTTGTGCCAAAAGATGGCTGTGTCCATCTTGGTGTTGCAGACCTTCACCATTGAGCGTTGTTCTGCCAGCTGTTGCTCCTAGTAAAAAGCCTCTAGCTCTTGCATCTCCAGCAGCCCAAGCTAAGTCATGTACTCTTTGAAACCCAAACATCGAGTAATAAATATAAAATGGGATCATTGGTAGGGAGTTATTGGCATAAGAAGTTGCTAGCGCAATCCATGCTGAAAATGCACCGGCCTCATTAATACCTTCTTCTAGCATCACTCCATCTTCAGACTCTCTATACCACATCACTTTATCAGCATCTTCTGGCTGATATTTCTGTCCTTCTCTGCTATAAATTCCAAATTGTCTGAAAAGACCATCCATCCCAAAAGTCCTTGCCTCATCAGGCACAATCGGAACTATATTTTTTCCAATATTTTTGTCTCTTAGCAATGAAGTTATAAGTCTTACAAAAACCATTGTCGTTGACATCTCCCTTTTAGATTTGGTATTAAATTCATCAAAATGAGAATTATTATTCACCTTTAAATTAGCAGTTATTGCCTCCCTTCTTGGCAAAAAGCCTCCTAGTTTCTCTCTTTGATTTATAAGATATTTATATTCAATACTATTCTTACTAAATTTAAGATAATCTAACTTTTTTAACTTTTTTGAATCAATAGGCAAATTAAAGTTTTTAATAAAGTCATTAAGGTTTTCTTCAGAAAGTTTTTTCACTTGGTGAGTAGTATTATCTGCTTGCCTTGAACCAATACCATAACCTTTAACAGTAAATGCAAGTATTACAGTAGGCTTATCATTGCATTCATAGGCTGATTTATATGCATTAAAAACTTTTAATGGATCATGACCTCCTCTATTTAAATTTTCTATTTCATCATCTGTCATGTGTTCAACAAGTTTTAAAGCTTCTGGATGCTTACCAAAGAAATGTTTTCTAGTATAAGCACCGCCTTTAGCTTTAAAATTCTGATATTCTCCATCGACAGTATTGTTCATTACCCATTTAAGTGCTCCCGTTGAGTCTTTAGCTAAGAGTTCGTCCCATTTTCTACCCCAAATTGTATTCACTACATTCCACCCTGCTGCTTTAAAAATTGAACCTAACTCAGTTATGATTCTTGAGTTACCTCTTACGGGCCCATCTAACCTTTGCAGATTACAATTGATTACAAAAATAAGATTATTTAGCTTCTCTCTAGCAGCTAAAGAAATTGCACCCAGAGATTCTGGTTCATCCATTTCTCCATCTCCACAAAACATCCATATTTTTCTTTTAGGTTCATTTTTTAATAGACCTCTTTGTTCTAGGTATTTCATTATGTGAGCCTGATAAATTGCCATTATTGGGCCTAAACCCATTGATACTGTGGGAAATTGCCAGTAATTTGGCATTAACCATGGGTGTGGATAAGATGAAAGTCCATTACCATCAATTTCTTGTCTGAAATTATTCAACTGTTGTTCCGTTATTGAACCTTCTAAGAATGATCTTGCATAAATTCCTGGAGAAGAATGACCTTGAAAATAGACCATATCCGATAAATCTCCACCTCGAAAGAAATGATTAAAACCAACTTCATACAACGTTGCAGCTGATGAATACGTAGATATGTGCCCACCAAGGTCAAGATCTTTATTAGCCTTTAAGACAGTTATTAACGCATTCCATCTAATAAAGTGCCTTATTTTTTCTTCTAGATCCCAATTTCCTGGATAATCTTTCTCTTCATATTGAGAAACTGAATTTTCAAAAGGTAGATTTGCAAAATTTGATTCCAAAATCCCTTTATTTTCAGCATATTTAACAAAGTTTTGTATTAATTTTGAAGCGTCTTGCTTTCCATTAAAAAGAATTAAATTTTCTAATGCATCAACCCAATCGTTCAATTCTTCATTGTTTATTGGGTCCTTGCTCATGTGTGAAATTATATTTTTTTTTCTAGTAAAGCCAAAGTAAAATGTGGTTTATGCACGTATTTCTATTTTTTCAATACAGATATATATTTTTGTGATATTGAGTGCCAATTATAATTACTTTTTGCATATTCAATAACTTTTTTATAGTCATACTTAAGATGCTTTTCTCTTAAAAGCCGACTCAAAGACTGTGCATCATCAAAAAATATCCCATTGTTTTTGCCAAGTGTATTTACATTAAAATTACAGTTAAAAGCAAAGATTTTAGCTCTGAAGAACATTGCCTCTACGAGGCTTGGGTTTGTTCCTCCCGCTGAGTGACCATGTATATAACCCTGAGCATTACTTCTTAAATAATTAAGCAAAGATTCATCATAAATGGGCTCTATTAAATTTATATTATCGAAGTTCGAATAATCATTACGCAATTTGATGCCATATTTAGTAGAATTCCAATTGCCAATGAAAAAAAGTTTCTGTTCTTTATTATTAGCAAAGGCATCCAGAATCAACTTAACATTATTCTCTTTTTCTATTCTGCATATGCTTAGATAGAATTTCTCATTACCATTAATAAATACCGGAGGTGATTTCTTGATTTTATTTTTGTCGCCACCATAGGCTATCATTTCTGAATCTTTTTTATATTCAGACTTTATATATTGTTTAATAACAGCATTATCAGAAATAATTATATCTGCCCATCTTACCGCGATATTTTCAAATAATTTAAGAATTTTTCTAACATAGTTAGGCCATTTATCTCTCTTTGATTCCATCCCATCTATATTCACAACGACTTTTTTATGCGTGCATAACTTTATAAGTGGAATAAATATAGCACCTGATATACCCAATATAAGAACTACATCTGTCTTTGAGAAAATTGATATTAAAATTGATAAAGAATCATAAAGTATGCTTTGAAATCCATTAGCTTTAAATGGCAGATAAAATAGGTCTGCACCTAAATAATTAGATTTCTTTTCTGCATAACTCGATGATGAGCAAAATATTCTTATATTGTATGTCCTAGAGAATTCTTCATTTTCTATTAATCTTTGTGCAAGTGTCTCAAAACCACCATAATTTGCAGGAACACCTACGATGCCAATTACATCAAGATTAAGTTTTGACATTTTTCCTAAAGATCAGTTTTATGTAATAGTCTAAAGCAACTATTGCAGGCATCATTAATGCAACATCAAATGGAATTCTATACCTAATTCTTGTAAAGAAAATTGCATTTACAAAAGCAGTTATAAAGTAAAAAAGGTAAATTATTTTTTCAACATTACTAATGCGTATAGGAATCATTAGCCTTAATATTGTGAGCAATAAAAGAGAATAATAGGAGATGAAAAGGACAACTGACTGAATAATTGATGTGTTAGTGCTAGAAAAATCATTTGTAAAATTGAAGAAGTTTATAAATTTGAAAAAATATAGAATTACAAAATCCGATGGATTCTTAAAAATCCAATCAATAGCTAAAGATCTAAAATACTTATCTTTTTCAAACTCATTTAATGATGCAATATATTCATTTATTTCTTGGGTTAAAGGATAAAAGCCAGTGTTATAACTTGCGGACTCTGAGTTTCCTAGAAAGAGATTAAAACCTGAAACTGAACTTATCGGAATAAATAATTCAAAAACTATATAGTTTCTTGCTACCCAAAATAATATTGGAATCGACATGAATAAAAAATAGAAAAAGATGTTTTTAATTTGTATTTCTTCTGATTGGCAAATGAATTTAAATAAAAAGGGGAACAATAAACCTAAAATTAAGAAATTTGGAATAGTGAGACATAAAAATCCAAATGTTGCTCCCATAAAAATATATTTGTTATTGCTATGAGCTGTAGATAATAAGTAAAGGAATAACATTAATAAAAAGGTTCCTAGGGTTTGAGGTAACAGCAAAACACTCAAATAAATAAATACTGGAGATAATAATATTATTAATAAAGAATAATATTTATTTAAGTGAAAATAGCTTGATAAAATCTTTTGCAGGAGCACTAAGGTAAAAATTAATAGAGAAATATTCACTATTCTCATTCCAAAAATACCTAACCCAGTATTGTTAAAGAATGATATAAGAAATGGATATAGAGGTGCCCTTGAGGCAGTAAGATTACCATCCAAAGCGAAACCAGTACCATTAGAGATAGATTCTGCGATTGCTATGTATTCTCCTTCATCAAAAAAGAATATGTTTTCACCTAACGCATAACCCAACCCAAAGCAGATAAGGAAAATAATTGAAAGTAATGCTGTATTAATATTAAAAACTTTAATCATTACTTTTTGGGTTATAGAATCCAAGACATGCTTTTATAAGCGTTGTAAATACCAGCATATTGCCTGTGAAAGAATTAATTTTAGTGGGTATTTTTCCTTCTGGATATGTTCTAGTAACAGGAATTTCTATGCATTTAAAACCATTCTTAGGCCCAGCATAAGATAAGTATGCTAACAGCTCATATTTCTTAAATAGATTCCTAAATATCGATATTTTTTTTTCAAATAAGAATCTACTGCTATAACCCCTATAGCCTTGAGTTGTATCTGTCCAAAGGAAACCTGAAAAAAAAGATAGCATAGGAGCATGTAAATAACGAATGGCGAATTCTCTCAAAGGTGGGGTATTTACACCCTTTCCCTCTTTAATAAACCTTGAACATTGAACAAAATCATAACCATCATTAAGTTTTTTAATGATCTGTTCTATGAACGAAGGATCATCTTTTCCATTCCCATCAATAGTGACTATATTTTTATATTTTCTTTCTTTTGCAAAAAAATAAGCAGCTCTTAATTGAGATGATAAACCTTCATTGCTATTAAGCTGAAGTATATTGGATTCTAGATCAAAATCTAATGTATTATCGGTGCTGCCACCATCAGAAATTATAAAATCGCAAACTTTATCAATTTTTTTTGCTTTTATTTCATGCACAAGAGAATGAAACTTTTCTCCCTCATTGATTACTGGTATTACTAGACAAGAATCCTTTGTTTTTTTTACATCACTTAATAAATTGTAATCTGGGATTGTCATTAATTAACTTTAGAGAAAATAAAAAAAAGTCCTAGACAAATTAAGCAGATCCCAATTATGGTCTCGGTATAAAATTTCTCATTAAATATGAAGATAGAGCTTAACGAAACAAGAAAAATAGCACCTGCAGTCATAGTTGGATGAGCAACATTTAAAGGAAATTTAGATAAAGAAAATACATACAACAAAAAAGAAAATCCATAAAAAACTAGGCCTAAAAATATTTTTGGATTAAATAATTCCTTTAAAACAAGATTTTCTATTGAGCTTACAGCGAACTTAATCTGAATGCTTGCAAGAGCATTAAATACAACACCAAATAGTAAAATGATCCACTTTAACATAACCTCCTAATTATAATGTTTATTTGCGAAACATATGCTATTGGAGATTGCATTAAGAACATTTTCTTGTTTTGCCATTTCAATAGAAACAACCATCGTTCCAAGTAATGATTTAATGTGTTTAGCAAATTCTTGATTTTTATTTTTTGTCTTGCCTAGCTCAACTAAATTTGGTTCGCTCAAATGTATATGACCAATGTAGTTAAAAGAATTTTTAATAATATTAAAAATATCCTCGTCATTAATTATTAATGAACCTGTATCCAGTTGCATCCTAATGTTTGGGTGATTTAGTTTTTTTATAAAACTTAAAACTTCTGCTGAATTTGTTAAAAAATTGCAGTCATAAATTTCTGGATTAGGTTCTAGACAAATTACAATATTATATTTCTTAGCAATCTCGCCGAGTCTATAAAAAAAATCTGAAGATATATCAAAAATTTCTGAAGGCTGGACAACTTTTGAGTCTCTATTCTTTGGAGATCCAAATACAAGTTTAGATATCTGTAGGTAAGATGCTATTTTGAAAACATTTTCTAGGTAATCGAACATTTGATTTTGAGATTCTTTCTTAAATAGATTTAAATGATTTTGCTTGAACAGCAGACTTTGCATTCCATATGGGAAAATATTTCTAGAAACCCAGAAGTCTCTCACC